>Ga0335076_10000821_pt1 | contig 29422 bp, 31 predicted proteins | sample Lox_Sample_25_FD_206717 | JGI IMG/M metagenome (GOLD analysis project Ga0335076, IMG submission 206717) | Soil microbial communities from Loxahatchee National Wildlife Refuge, Florida, United States - Lox_Sample_2.5 | ecosystem: Environmental > Terrestrial > Soil > Wetlands | place: USA... | reverse complement strand
AGTGGCAACGAGACCGGCGAGGGATGTTCCTGGGAACGAGTCTTGTCTGGTCGGCATGATTCAGCGCACCTCAGCGCGTGGGTCTGGGTTAGGTCTGAGCGGCTACGTCTTCTCGGGACTCTTCTCGTTCGCGTCCTTCGCGGCAGCGAGTTGCTCGAGCCTGCCCGGGCGATCTGCTGAGCCCCAACCGGACGGTCGCGCAGTCAACTCCGACAGCTCGGGAGTGCCGGCGCGAACTGTGGAAGTCTTCGAGGGTCTGGCATGGCTCTCTCTACTCATCGGTCCAGACCGCAGATCGGTCAAGATCTGATGGGCCAAATAGGCAAGCAGACGAGCTGGATCGAGACACGCGTCCCTCCCGTGTCATGGCTCTACACGGGCACTCGTAGAGGGTTACTGGACGCGGTAGCCGGAGCCGTCGATGATGACGCTGCAGCGCATTTCCCACTCGACGTCGAGGTGCGCGTTCTGCAGCTCGGCGTAGACGCGGTCGTGGCCGAAGAACTGCCCGGACGTCGTGGTCGCCCATCTCCCAGTCGAATCGACGCGCGGCTTGTAGTAGTAGCCCTCGAGGTAGCCGAGAAAGGCGTGCTCGACATCGATGCAGACGCGCCGACCGTGTGCGCCTCAGCGATCGCGTGGTAGACGAGGGTCGTCTTACCGGAGCTGCAGGTGAAGTTGGAGTCGCGCCCGAAGAGTTGCGCTCTCCGGTGCCTGTGCTATCTTCTGTCGGTTCCGAAGTACGTATTGATCACGTACCAGCGAAACATCCGGTCGGCTCCCTATCGCAGCAGCACGTGCTTGACCACGTACTCCCACAGCTGGTCGTTCGCGTACAGGTAGGCGCCGGTGATGAGACAGGCGACGAGGACGACGGCGGTGCCGCTGATCACCTGCTGCTGCGTCGGCCACTCGACCTTCTTCAGCTCCGCCCACGACTCCTGGAAGAAACGGAAGCCCGGGATACCCGGCCGTACCTCGTCGCGGCGCTCGCTACGCGGCTCCGCGGGCTGCTGCGGCGGCTCCTCCTCCGCGGTCGGGCGAGGCCGAGGCGCAGGACGCAGGGGCGGGGTGCCCGCGGCCTGCGCACGGCGCTGACGGCGTTGCTGGCGGGTGGAGCGGGCCACTAGCGCGTCTCCCGGTGCAGCGTATGGCTGCCGCACCAGCGGCAGTACTTGCGGAACTCGACGCGGTCGGGCGAGTTGCGCTTCGACTTCTGCGTCTGGTAGTTCCGGCGCCTGCACTCGGTGCAGGCGAGCGTGATTGCGACTCTGACTCCGGTTGCCATTCCTGTTCTCGTTCCGAGGGACGCGCTCTCAGTAGCGCCGGGTGGGCTCGAACCACCGACCTCTGCATTATGAGTGCAGCGCTCTGACCAGCTGAGCTACGGCGCCCCGCGCCGGCGCATAGTAGCGGAGAAGAAGCCGACGGCTCCAGCCGCCGCGGGAGGGACGGGGACGGCGGCGACCAATGTGAAGACCACGAAGAGGCCGTCGTACCCGCCACGAGCTCCGAGCAGGAGCTCCGACTCGCGTTCGACGCCTGCCTGATCGTCCGCGCGACCGTGACGCCGCACTCGCTACCCGCTACGAATGCCTCTCGATGAAGTCGAGCGTCCGCTGCCAGGCGTCGTCGGAGGCCGCCTGGAACTCCTCCTGCTTCCGGTCGAAGAAGCTGTGCGGCGCGCCCTCGAACTCGATCAGCTCGTACTCCTTGCCCGCGTCGCGCAGCGCCTGCTCGAAGGCGACGTTGTCCTCGTGCGGGATGGCCTGGTCGGCGCCGCCCTGGAGGGCCAGGATCGGCGCGTCGAGCTGCGGCACGAGCTCGATCATCCGGCTCGGCCGCCCGTAGAAGCCGACCGCGCCGTCGATCCCGTGGCCCGAGCCTGCCGCTGCCCACGAGCCGCTGCCGCCGAAGCAGAAACCGACCGTGAAGATAGCGTTGCATCCGAGCGCCCTCAGATCGCGGACGCACGTGGCGACGTCGGCCTGCACCTGCTCCTGCGTGAGCTGCTGCACGAGGGGCATGTAGTCCCAGTCCTCCGGCCGTTTGTCGACGCCCGCGGTGCGGCCGAAGTAGTCGAACGCGATCGCGGCGTGCCCGCGCTCGGCGAAGCGGAGCGCGAGCTCCTCGTAGAAGCGGTAGAGGCCCCGCACGTCCGGCAGGACCACTACTCCGGTCGAGATGCCGTCCTCCGGCGCCGCCCGGAACGCGGCGAAGCGGTTGCCGTCCTCGCTCACGAGGACGAGGTCGTCGTGGGAGACCGCTGCGCCGGAGATGCGGGGGATCGGCGGCTCGGAATCGACGTCGAAGCACATTTCGCCGCGAGCGTACGAGAGGAGGCTCCTCCCGTGCGGCGTACCCTGAGGGCGGTGGATGAGGAGTCGCAGCGTGACGAGATGAACGCGGCGATCCGGGCCCAGCGCGAGCGCGGCAACGTGCCGAAGTCGATGCTGCCGCCCGAGGACGAGCTTCCGCTGCCGTCGCCGGCGGTGGAGCCGCCCACTCCCGAGCCCGCCCCGCCGGAGCGCAGCCTGCTCGCGCGGTTGCTCGGCCGCTAGGAGCCCGCGCTCGTAGCGAAGAGCCGTTCGCGGCGTTCAACCGACGTCGTACGGGACACGAACGTAGATGCGCCAGGGGAGCCCGGCGTCCCGAGCTCCCCGCCGCCAGGCGCCGCCGGACGCTGCTAGGCGGCCTGCTTCCTTCCGAGCATCTTGTTCCACCACTCGTCCTCGTCGACGAGCGTGGCGACACGCTTCGGGCCACTCGGCCAACGCGGCAACGTCACCCGCCGCTGCCTCGTGAGCTCCTCGAGCACATGCGCACGCAGCGTGTGCAGCCGCTCGTGTTGCGCGGCGATCTCGCGGGCCAGCTCGCTGCGCTCGGCGTCGCGGCGGCCCACGTCGTACTCGACCTCGAGCAGGCTGGGCCTGCTGTTGAGAACTTCTTCGATGGTGCTGGACATGCGGCGCTCCTCCTCCACTCGTGATGCAACTCGGACGCCGCAGTCGTCCTGACCAATCGTCGTCTCTACAGCCTGTCCTGACGATCCCTCGAACAAGCGTTTCTGAGGTCGAGGATCCCTCATTCAAGTCTCCTGGTTTCGCGGCCGATAGAAACGCCGTGACTTCCCTGCGGCTCGTCGACACTCGGGTATGAGCGCCTCAGAGCGCATTCCACAGCGTCAGCTCGGCGAGCTGATGACCGAGCTCGGGCTCATCAGCGAGGAGCAGCTCGCGACGGTGCTCGAGGTGCAGCAGCAGTCGAAGCGGCCGCTCGGCCAGATCATCGTCGAGCTCGGCTTCGCATCCGGCGCCGCGGTCGCGCACGCCCTCGCGATGCAGAGCGGCGGTGCCCTGCGGACCGAATTCGGCTTTGCGCTCGGGGTGCCACCGGTGGAAGCCGATCCCGACGAGCCCCAGGGCGGCCTCCCGAAGCTCCGGCTGGCGCCGACCGCAGTCGCGCCGCCGGCCAGGCCGGACCTCGCGCCCGCCGACGAGACCGAGAGCGAGGACCCGGTCATCGCCGAGGCCGTCGAGGAGCCCGTTGCGTTCCCGGAACAGCCCGAGCAGGTCGCGGAGGTAGAGGCGGAGGTAGAGCAGGTCGAGCAGCCCGAGCAGCTTCCGGAGGCCGAGGAGATGGAGCCCGACGCCGGCGCCGAAGCCGAGCCTCTGGATGCCCTCCCCGAAGCCGAGGAGGCACCCGAAGCCGAGGAGACGCCTGAAACCGAGCCGGCGGCGCAGGTCGACGAGGCGGAGTCGAGCGTGGAAGCGGCGGTTGCCGTCGAGCCCGACACCCCCGAGACAGACCCCGCCGCGCTGGAGCAGCTGCAGGCCGAGGTCGAGCGTCTCGAGGCTGCCCTCGCCGAGGCGCGGGAGGCGCACGAGCAGGATCTGGCGCAACTTCGCGAGGACCGTGAGCACGGCGCCGCGGAGCTCGACGAGCGGCTGCAGGCAGCTGCGGACGAGCACGAGCGGCTGCAGCGCGAGGTCGAGAGGCTCGAGAGCGCCCGCGCCGAAGCGCAGGAGACGCACGAACAGCAGCTGGCCCGGCTGCGCGAAGAGCACGAGAGCACGACCGGAGAGATCGAGCGCCTGCAGGCCGCGCTCGCCGAGGCCGAGACTGCAGCCGCCGAGCACGAGCGCCGGCTGACCGACGCGCAGGACCGGCACTCCAACGAGCGTGACGAGCTCATCTCCCATCGCGACCGCGCCCAGGAGGAGCTCGCCGACGCCCTCGAGCAGGTCGCCGCCGTGGGCCCGGTCACCGAGGAGCGCGACCGGCTGCGTGCCGAGGCCGAGCAGTTCGAGTCAACGCTTGCGGAGGCTCACGCTGCCGCCGCAGGCGAGCGCGAGCAGCTGCTCGCGAAGATCGGAAGCCTCGAACACACCTTCGCCGAGGAGCGTCACGAGCTACGAGCCGAAGTCGAGCAAGCCGAGTCCAAGCACGCCGAAGCACAGGCTTCGGCCGCAGGCGAGCGCGAGCAGCTGCTCGCGAGGATCGACAGCCTCGAGAGCGCCGTCGCCGAGGCTCAGACCGAGCGCGAGCAGGAGCTCGACCACCTCCGGGGTGAGCACGAGCGCGCCCGGGAAGAGCTCGACCGCGTCCAGACCGCTCTCGCCGAGGCGCAGGCCTCCGCGGCCGAGCACGAGCGCCGGCTCGCCGAAGAGCGGGAACGGCACGCCGGCGAACGCGACCAGCTCACCGGCCAGCGCGACGAGCTCCTCGCCCAGTGCGACGAGCTGATGACCCAGCGCGACGAGCTGACGACGCAGCGCGACGAGGTCAGCGCCCAGCGCGACGAGCTCGCCACCCACCGCGACGCGCTCACCACCCAGTGCGACGCGCTGACCACCCAGCGCGACGAGGTCACCTCCCAGCGCGACGAGCTCAGCGTCCAGCGCGAGCGGCTCGCGGAGGAGCTCGGCAACGCGTTCGAACGGCTCGCCGTCGTCGAGCCCGCCGCCGAGGAGCGCGACGAGCTGCGAACCGAAGTCGAGCGACTCGAGTCGACGCTCGCCGAGGTGCGGGAACGCTCCGCAGCAGAGCTGCGCGTCGTCACCGACGAACGCGACGGCCTGACGGCCGAGCTCGAGGAAGCGCACGAGCTCCTGCGGCAGGCGGAGCGCGTGCGCGAGTCGCAGATCGCCCTCGAGGCGGAGCGCGACAACGCGCTCGCCGAGCTCGAGCGGCTCCAGAGCATTGCCACCAATACCCAGGCGGAGCTCGATGAGCAGACTCGCCTGCTCGTCGAGGCGCAGGATCGGCACCACGACGAGCGCCAGTCGCTTCTCGCCCAGCGCACGCTGCTCGAGGAAGAGCTTGGATCGGCCATCGAGCAGCTCGCCGCGGCGGCTTCCGCGTCCGACGAGCGCGAGCGGCAGCTCCGGCTCGGATCGCAGAGGCTTCTCGACGGGCTCGACGCGGTGCGCGGGCTTGCGGCCGATCTCGTCTCCGACGGCGAGGACGTCTCGGAGGAGGCAGTCACCGCCGACGCCGAGCCCGAGGCTCACGACACCGCTGCGGAGGCCGGCGGGGAGCTCGAGGAGCTCGAATCCGGCACCGAGACCACCGAGATCGAGTACTCCCTTTTCGTCCCGGGGCCGAACGGATACGAGCTCGTTCCGCAGACGGGCGTTCCGCCGCAGGCCGGTGAGACGGTCGAGCTCGAGCTGCCCGATCGGGAGGAGCCGGCGGTGTACGAGGTCGTGCGCAGCGGCCGCACGCTTCCCGGAGGCGACGTGTGCGTCTACCTGGCGCAGGTCTAAGGCGCTCGGCGCCTAAAGAACCGCGCAACGGACGCCGATAACTGCGCCGAATACGCGAATTGGAGGCTTGCAGTGGACGATTACTTCGACAGCGAGATGACCTTCGACGAGGAGCAGCGCGTCGAGCCGGGTGACGAGCGCAGCGCGGCGATCGCGATCGCGTACAGCTGGGAGCTCGCATACCTCGACGACGAGCCTCTCCTGGTCGACAGCGAATCAGCCGTGCGTGTGGGCGGCGAGGAGCTCGCGCGCATCGGCGCCGCTCCGGTCCGCTGCGCCGACGGCAGCGTCCGCGTCGCCCTCGCCGAGGCGACCCCCGAGCGGATCGCCGGCATCCGCGAGCACTTTTCCGGTGCTGTCGACATCGGCGTCGTCAAGCCGTCGACTCTCGCTTCGCTGCTGGACGCTGCGTCGATGAGCGTGGCGGCCGCCGGCACCGACTCGATCTCCTCGGGTGCGGCGGCCGCCGCGCCGGTCTGGGGACGGTCGCTGGAGCGGGTTCTCAGCCTGTTCGACACCGAGGCGACTCGCCTGCAGGACCTGCGCGGCAAGCTGCAGGAGCTCGGCGGCGAGATGGCCGCCCGCGAGCAGCGGGTGCAGGAGCTCGAGGTCGAGCTCCAGCGGATCCGCCTCGAGCGCCTCCGCGACCAGGAGGCGGTCGACCGCCTCCGGCACGAGCTCGCCGACCGCAACAGCCGCCTCGAGCGCGCCCTCGAGAAGACGCAGGAGCTCGCGGCGATCATCCAGGGCGGTCACCTGCGGTGAGAAGTACGCCGGCGCGCACGCTCGCCGCAGCGGGCACTGCCGGCATTGGAGTCGCGGCCGGCGCGGCCGCCTACGGGATCGTGGGCGGCCTCCCGGGCGTGCTCTACGCCGCCGGGATCTGCCTGGCCGCGCTCGTCGGCACGGTCGCGATCGCCGCGGGCGGGGCCGAAAGTGCGCCCGAGCCCCCGGTCGTGCCGGCCGTCATGCCGGTCACCGCGCCGGTCGCCGTTCCGCGACGGCAGCGGCGCGTGGGCAAGTCGCGCATCATCGGGCAGCTCCAGGCCGAGCTGGCGACAACCGGGGCCGAGCTCGAGGAGCACCGCCACGCGCTCGCCAACCTTGCGACCCAGCTCTCGAGCGAGTCGGAGGCGGCGCAGCGCAACGCCGAGCAGCTCGAGCAGCAGATCCGTGACCTCGAGGCCGAACGGGACGGCCTCCTCGATGTCGTCGACCGGGAGCGCGAGCGTTTCGAACAGACGCTCGAGGAGCTCGGCGGCGGAATCGGGCGCCATGGCAACGAGCTCGCCGAGCTCGAACGAGAGCTCGAGGCGCTTATCGCGCGCTAGCGCGTTCGTCCGAAGGAGGGATCGCCGCCGAGGCGCGCGATGCCGACGTAAACGGGCGAACAACCTCGGAGAGACGATGCTGCTGAAGATCCTCGTCGTCGGTGCCTTACTCATCGGAGCGATGGCTGCCATCCGGGATGGACGCGTGCTGAGGGACGCCGGTCTCTTGAGCGCCTGCAATCCGATCACGGTCAACGGCAAGTCCGATCCGACCGTCCTGAGCTGTTCGAAGGGCCGTCTCGACGGCTTCCCGAACATGACCAACCAGTCGTGCACCCTGATCGCGGTGCACCCGAATCGCGAGTACTGGCGCTGCCAGGCGCCGGTCGTCTCCTCGCAGACGCCGCAGGGATGAACGGCGCGACTGCAGACAGCCGCCCGTCCGGGGGATACGGGCTAAAGCCGGTGCGATAGCCGGCCGATTGGGAAGGTTGCCGATGGACCTCGAACTCGTGCTCCGACGCGCCGTAGAGCTCGGCGCCAGCGATATTCACCTCAAGGTCGAGAGGCCTCCGATCCTGCGCCGCGACGGGCAGCTGGGCAAGCTGGAAGGCGAGCCTCAGCTGACCGAGCGCGACCTCGAGCTCGCGCTCGAGCAAGTTTGCGCCTCGACGCCGAAGCGCCTGCAGACGTTCCTCGAGACGGGAGAGCTCGACAGCGCCTACGCGCCCGAAGGGCTGCCGCGCTTCCGCGTCAACGGGTTCCGCCAGCGCGGCTCGGTCTCGATCGCGTTCCGCGTCATCCCCCGCGAGGTCCCGAACTTCGAGGAGCTCTCGCTGCCGCCCGGCGTTCGCCGCCTGGCGGAGGAGCATCGCGGGCTCGTTCTCGTCACCGGCGCGACCGGCTCGGGAAAGACGACGACGCTGGCCGCGATCATCGACCACATCAACCGGTCGCGGAAGCAGCACATCGTCACGATCGAGGACCCGATCGAGATTGTCCACGGCGACCAGGGCTGCATCGTCAACCAGCGTGAGGTCGGCCTCGACACGGCGTCGTTCGCGCAGGCGCTCCGCCGCGGTCTCCGCCAGGACCCGGACGTGATCCTGATCGGCGAGCTCCGGGACGCCGAGACCGCCGAGACGGCTCTGGCCGCCGCGGAATCGGGCCACCTCGTCCTCTCGACGATGCACACCGTCGACGCCGCCGAGACGATCGGACGGATGGTCGAGTTCTTCCCGTCCGTCAAGCAGCAGCTGATCCGGTCGATCCTCGCGGGCGTCCTTCGCGGCGTCGTCAGCCAGCGCCTGCTTCCGCGCGAGGACGGCGGACGCGTCCCGGCCGTCGAAGTCATGGTCGCGAACGCCCGGATCTCCGACCTCATCCGCGACGACAAGCCGGACGAGATCACCGAGGCGATCGCAGAAGGCGACTTCTTCCAGATGCAGACGTTCAGCAAGGCGCTGATCCAGCTGGTGCTGGAGGGCAAGGTCGACCGCGAGGTCGCTGCCAACGCCTCCTCCAACCGCCACGACTTCCTCATCGCGCTCGACCGCGCCACGAAGGAGCAGGCCGTGAGCGCCGCGGCACATCTCGATTCCGTGCCGGAGCCGGAGGCAGAGGCCGAGGCCGAGCCCGCGGAGAGCGCAGAGCCGCCGGTTGCAGAGGACACGGCCGGTGCGGACGAGCCGGCCGACCAGGTCGAGGAGCTGCCGAGACTCCGCGTCGCCGGCCAGCAGTAGTCATGAGACGTCTTCTCCCCCTCTGCGGGGCGGTTCTCGCGCTCGCGCTGGCCGTCTCGAGCGCCGCGTCGGCGGACACGTTCCGCGTCGAGCGGCCGCACACGAGCGTCGGCGGTGGCGCCGTGGCCTTCGCATCGAGCGGTGCGGCGATCCCGTTCACCGAGGCACAGGGCAGCACCGGCCCAATGTCCTTCGCCGCGCTGCGCAGCATCTGGCAGGCGGCGGGCAGCGCCTACGGCATCCCCTGGCAGGTCCTCGCCGCGATCAACAAGGTCGAGACGAACTTCGGACAGAACCTCGGGCCCAGCTCGGCCGGAGCCGTCGGCTGGATGCAGTTCATGCCGTCGACCTGGGCGCGCTGGGGAGTCGATGCGAACGGCGACGGTGTCGCCGATCCCGACAACCCGACTGACGCGATCTTCAGCGCCGCGCGCTACCTCGCCGGTTGCGGCGGGCAGTTCGACATCACGCGCGCTGTGTACTGCTACAACCACTCGACCTGGTACGTGAACGAGGTGATGGGGCTTGCCGCCCTGTACAGCCGGGGTGGAGGCAACGACCTTTTCTCGGTCGGCGACTTCAATCCGACCCGCGGCCAGCTTCAGCCGCAGATCAAGCAGATCCGCCAACGGATTGCGTCCTCGAAGGCGGCGTTCTCAGCCGACCGCGCCGGATCTCGGAAGCTCGCGCGCACCGAGCGGAAGTTCCTCCACATCGCCGCGACGGCCCACCTCCTCTCCGACGAGCTCGCAGCGCGCAAGCGCGCCGTCCTGCTCGGAGTGAAACGACACGCGATCGACGCGCACGCCGCCCGGCTGCGCAGGAGTCTCAACTCGGCGACCGCGCAGCTCGGGAGGCTCCGGGACGAGGCGTCCTCGGGACAGCTTCTCTCGGCGACGATGTACGGCGGCTTCGTCCCCGCGGGGCAGTACGGCGGAGTCGTCTCGGTCGCGCTCCAGTACCTCGGCATCCCGTACAAGTGGGCCGGCGCCACCCCGATGACCGGCTTCGACTGCTCCGGTCTCGTCCAGTACGTGTTCGCGCAGCTCGGCGTTTCGCTACCGCACAACACCGTCGCTCAGTGGAACTCTCCGAACGCCGTCTCGGTGCCCCGCAACCAGCTCCAACCGGGCGACCTCGTCTTCTTCGACAGGCTCGACCACGTCGGGATCTACATCGGGAACGGGGACTTCATCGACGCGCCGCATACCGGCGCATACGTCCGCGTCGACAGCCTCAGCACCGGGTGGGGAGCAGCCAACTACGACGGCGCGAAGCGCATCGTCGGCGCCTCGCTCGACAGCTTCGAGCCGAGCTCGGGCGGCACCACGTTCTCCTCCGACGTCGTGTACTTCACCCATTAGAGGGGTCGTGGGCATGTCCGAACGTTCCGATGCACGAGCCGTGTCCAGGCGTATCCTCACGCTTCCCCGCGTCACGGCCGTCGCCGCCGCCGCCCTGCTCGTAAGCGCGACGATCAGCCTCGCCGCCGACAAGCCGGCGAAGGCCAAAGCGCCGTCACACAAGGCCGCACCGAGGAAGGTTCTCGTGGTGCCGGACGTGCGCCAGCAGATGTTCGTGTTCGCGTCGGGGATGCTCGAGGACGGCGGCTTCGGTTGGAAGGTCAGGGGATCCGTCGGAGGCTATCCCGCCAACGTCGTGGTCTCCCAGAAGCCGAAGCCCGGAACGCATGTGATCGACACGGGCGATCCGACGATCACCCTCTTCCTCGCCCGCGGGAAGAGCCCGCAGCTCGGCGAGCCGCAGGACAGGTCGCCCTACGGCGCGAGCCTCATCAGGCGCGCCAACCGGGCGAGCACCGGTTAGGCGCTTGTCCCGGCCACCGGCCCGCGGCACGCGACTCCCCCTTTTTAGGGTGGCCAATCGCGAAACGCTGCCGAAACTGCGTCGGATGGACCCGCGCCACGCACCCGAGTGGATGCGCGCGCACGCGCATCTCGAGAGCGGCTTCTTCCTCGTCGAGACCGTGATCGCGATCATGATCTTCGCGATCATCGCGGCCGGCCTTTCGGACCTCCTGATCACGAGCACCAACACGACGAGCCGCGTGAAGCAGCAGACGGTCGCCGAGCAGGGCGTCATGAACCAGATCGAGAAGATCCGCGCGTTGGATTACAACGCGGTCGGCACGGTCAACGGCTGCGTCCCGGGCACGCTCAGCTCCTCGGCCGCGTTCACGGGCATCAACGGCGAGAACCTCGGCGTCGCCGCGCACATGCACACGACCGTCGCCTACGCCAGCGCCGGCGTCCCCGGTTCGGCCCAGACCGGTGCGGACTACAAGCAGATCGACGTCTGGATCACGCGCGACAGCGACAACCACACCCTCGCCCAGGCGACGACGGACCTCGCCCCGAAGAACCTGCCCTCTCAGTCCACGGCGACGATCAAGGCCACCGTCAGCGACTACGGCGCGGCCGGGACGCCGATGTCCGGCGTCCAGGTCAACCTCGCGACCGGCCCGAGCGCCCCCGCGAGCTGCACGACCGACTCGAGCGGCTCCGTCACCTTCCCGGGCCTCACCCCCAATCCGACGACCGGCTCCCAGGCGTACTACGACCTCAGCCTCACGCCGCCCGCCGGCTACCAGGTCCTGAGCGACGACGCCTCCGGCAAGTCGCCGGTGCATGTGCAGCTCTCGCCCACCCAGTTCTGGACGACCTCCCTCAGCGTCTTCAAGCCCGCGACGATCGTCGTCGACCTCCTGAACACGAACGGCACGCAGTACACGGGATCGGCGACGGTGACCGTCACGTCGAACGACTCACGGACCTCCGGAATCTCCAAGTCGTTCACGTACAGCGGCACGCCCCTCACGGTCAGCAACGTCGTGCCTGCCGACTCTCCGTACCTCGTGCCGGGGCAGTACTCCCTTCAGGTCACGCAGTGGGGCTACCAGACGGTCAACGACACCGGAACGGTGCCGGTCGGCTACCCGACCACGCTCTCGAGCACCTTCAACGAGACCATGACCCCGATCGCCGCGAACGGCGAGCTCGACGTGACCGTCCAGGGGAAGAAGTCGAGCGGGACGATCATCACCTGCACGAACGCCTCGGTGACGCTCAAGGATCCGAACAACGTCAGCACGGGCCCGTTGAGCACGAGCGCCGGAACGGCCAACTTCCTGAATCTCATCCCGGGCTCGCCGTACTCGGTGTCGGTGACCGACGGCGCGAAGTCCGGGTCGGCCAACAGCATCAACGTCCTCGCCGGCCCGACGAAGACAGGCCAGACCATCCTCCTCCCCGGGACGGTGACCTCGTGCTGAGCATCCCTCAGCTGCGGGACGAGGGCGGATTCCTGCTCATCGACCTGATCACGGCGGCGGCGTGCCTTCTGATCATGCTCGCCGCCTTCAGCGTGATGTATTCGGGCGTGCAGACCCGTACGAACACGCTGCAGACACAGGCCGCGCTCGCGGCCCAGGCGCGGCCGATGCTCGACACGATGGCGGCCGAGCTCCAGTCGGCCATGTGCAACGGCACCACGCAGCCGATCACCTCGGCGAGCGGAACGCAGGTGACGTTCACTAGCCCGGATCGCCAGCAGCCCTACCACCTGCAGCAGATCACCTACACGCTGGCGAGCGGCGTGCTCACGCGGCAGCTCGCGCTGAGCACGAACACCGGCGGACCGCCGTGGACGATGGGAACGGCGAGCTCGACCGACCTCGTTCAGTCGGTGACTAACTCGGTGGTCTTCGACTTCCTCTCGTCCTCCGGGACGGATCTCTCGCCCGGGGGCGCAGCGGTCTCCTCGGCGAACCTGCCGAACATCGCGAAAGTGACGATGACGCTCGTCGTCGCGCCGCCGCCCTCGAACGGGACCGGGTCGCTGACCACCCAGACGAGCGCCTCCCTGAGGACACCGACATGCACCAGCTAGCGACGCGTCTCCGCAGGATCCTCGCGCAGGAGGACGGCCTCGCGCTGGAGTTCGTCCTTCTCCTGCTCGTCATCCTCGCAATGCTGTCGGTGCTCCTCACCACCGTCGTGCTGTCGAGCCAGCAGACGAGCGCCAACTCGGCGTCGCAGGCGGACGCGCGCGCCGCAGCGGAGGCAGGGATCGACAACTACATCTCCACCTTGCTGCTCGACAACCAGTACTACCTGCAGTACCTGGCACCGGGTGAGGCGACGCGGAAGTCCACCGCGACCGGGGACCAGCTCGCCTCGGTGCAGCCGCCCAGCTCGCCCACCGCGTGGGCATCCAGCGAGGGCACGCAGTGGTCGTACCCGAACGGCAAGGACGCGTGGGTCGATCTCGGCAACGGCTATTCGTACGACCTCGAGGTCACGCCCCCGCAGACAGGCTCGAACGGGACCAACTATCTCCAGATCGTGTCGACCGGCGCCAAGAACGGCAGCACCGCCTCCACCGACAAGCAGGCCATCCAGGTGCTCGTCCGGCCCGCTTCGGTCGCCGACTTCCAGATGCTCTCGGCTGCCACCGTCGCGTACGGGACGAACGCAGTCACGCAGGGCAAGATCTACTCCTCCCAGGATGTCGACTTCTGCGGGAACGCGTACGCGGACATCTACGCCGAGGGGCAGGTGTACACCTCCGCGAGCCAGGCCGGCTGCGGCGGCAACGGCGTCGTTCACTCGCCCGCGGGCACGTACGACTCGAACTCCACCCCGACGATCAGGTCGAAGATCTCCACGCCCGTCAACTTCGCGAGCTTCCAGGTCTCGCTCGACGACATCAGTCGCGCCGCGGCCAACGCCGGCGGCATCTCCCTCCCGAACAACGGCACGGCCGCGTGGGAGATCACGTTCGATACCTCCGGAAACGTCTCCTACCGCTCCTGCACCGCCTCGGGCGGGAAGGCAATTGAGATCGCCCAGCCGAGCTGCACGGGCTCGTGGACGACGAAGCCGATCCCGACGAACGGCGCGATCTACTCCGCGGAACCCGTGCTGATCGGCGGCGGAACGTCGACCTGCACGGACCCGCAGGTCGGCACGCTCACGAACGCCACCTGCATCGGGGGCCGCGTCACGGTCGCGTCCGCCGGGAACATCGTGATCGGCGACGACATCGGCTACGCGAGCTCGGGCAACGACGTCCTCGGGCTGATGGCGCAGAACAACGTCCTCGTCGCCTCGTGGGTCGGCTCGAGCCTGACGTGGCGCGCGGCGGCGCTCGCGGAGAACGGCTGCTGGTCGGAGCCCCAGCCGGGCTGCGACGGCCAGAGCACCCCGTCCGACGGCTCGCACAGCGGGACGATGACCTTCACGGGCGCGAGCGCGACGTACTCGGGCGGCGCGATGTCGATGTTCGCCAACCGCTCCTACAACTACGACACCACCCTCGCGTACCTGCAGCCGCCGTGGTTCCCCACGCTCCCGCAGGCATACACGGTGCTCCTCTACAGGAACCTGCCGAACGGGTCCTGAACCCCGGTTCAGGCCGGGCGGAAGTGGAGCCGGCCGTTTGCTCAAGCGCGGTCGCCCGCGTGTCGATAACTACGACAGATGATCGTCGTCGCACCACTCGTGCTCGTCCCGGGCCTTGCGCTGGGCAGCTTCCTCAGCGTGGTGGCGGCTCGGGTTCCCCTGCGCCGCTCCATCGTGCGGCCGGGCTCGGCCTGCATGAGCTGTGAAACCCCGATCCGCTGGTACGACAACGTGCCGCTTCTCTCCTACGCCTTGCTCGGCGGCCGCTGCCGCCGCTGCCACACGTCGATCTCGCCGCGCGACCCGGCCATGGAGCTCGCCACCGCTCTCCTGCTCGTCGGCTGCGTGCTCGCATTCGGATTCACCGGCAAGGCGGCCGCCGCTGCTGTCGCCTGTGCCGCACTCGTCGTGGTGACGGCGACCGACCTCGAGCGCCGCGTGGTACCCGACCGCGTGATCCTGCCGGCGGCGGCCGCCGTGCTGGTGCTGCGGACGATTGCCAACCCCTCGCCGGAGTGGGCGCTCGGGGCTCTCGGGGCAGCAGGATTCCTCTTTCTCGCGGTGCTCGCCTACCCGGGTGGGATGGGCATGGGGGACGTCAAGCTCGCCCTCATGATCGGCGCGCTACTCGGGGTGACGGCGGCCGTCGCTCTGATGCTGGGGCTCCTCTTCGCCCTCCTCCCCAGCCTCGTGCTCATCGTCCGGCACGGCAGGCGCGCGCGGCGAATGGCCATCCCATTCGCACCGTTCCTTGCCGCCGGCACCGTCGTCGCGTTGTTCGCCGGCGGTTACCTCCTGCACCTCTATCTGGGAACTCTCTCGTGACAAGGCGACTGCGGTGTCTGCGGAACCGGCTGTAACGCCTGGCGAAAGCCCGGCGTCGAAGGCTCCCACCGCGCCGGCTCCGATCTCGCAGCTGATGGGCGAGCTCGTACTCGACCTGCTCGAGACCGCCGGGCTGATCCCTGAGGGGAAGCTCGCCGCCGTGCGGGAGAAGGCGAGTGAGCTCCCCGTCGTGCAGATCCTCATCGACGAAGGGCTCGCATCGAGCGAGGCGATCGCGCGTCTCGTGGCGGCCCAGCACGGGCTTCCCGTGGTCGAGCTGGGCAACACAGGCATCGACTCGATGGCGGCGGAGTCCGTGCCGTTGCACGTGCTGCAGCAGATCACCGCCATCCCGTACGCCTTCGACGGCGACGTCCTCTGTGTCGCGATCGCCGATCCGCAGAACGTCCACGGGATCGACGCGCTACGGCTCGCGAGTCGCAACCCGATCGCGCTACGCGTCGCCACAGCCGAGGAGATCGAGGCCGAGCTCGGTCGGCTCGTGCGCACCGCCGAGGCATTCGGGGGACGTTCGGGCCTCGCGGAGCCCATCGGCCTCGAGGTCATCGACGAGGAGGCTGACGACCTCGAGGCGGAGGACGGCATCTCGGACGCGCCGCTCGTCCGCCTGGTCAACTCCATCCTCTTCGACGCTGCCGAGGACGGAGCGAGCGACGTCCACTTCGATCCCCAGGCCGACGCACTCGTCGTGCGCTTCCGCATCGACGGCGTGCTCCACGAGACTCAGCGCATCCCGAAGCGGAGCGCGACGGGCGTGACGACACGCCTCAAGGTCCTCGCAAAGCTCGACATCGCCGAGCGCCGGAAGCCGCAGGACGGACGCATCTCGCTCTCCGCCACCGCCGCGGGCCGGATGCTCGACGTCCGCGTCGCCACGCTGCCGACGGTCGAGGGCGAGTCGGTCGTGATGCGCTTGCTCGACAAGTCGAGGAAGCCGCCGACGCTCGAACAGGTCGGGCTCGGGGTAGCGATGCAGGAGCGGCTGGCAGGGATGATCCACCGGCCCACCGGTGCGCTGCTCGTCACGGGGCCGACCGGATCGGGCAAGTCCACCACCCTGTTCGCCGCGGTCGCCGAGATCAACCGCCCCGAGGTCAACGTCATCACCGTCGAGGACCCGGTCGAGTACCGCCTCCCCGGTCTGAACCAGGTGCAGATCAACCCGAGGGCGGGGCTCACCTTCGCGACGGCTCTCCGCTCGATCCTCCGCTCGGATCCCGACGTCGTGATGGTCGGCGAGATCCGTGACGTCGAGACCGCCAAGATCTCGATCGAGGCGGCCCTGACCGGCCACCTCGTCTTCTCGACGCTGCACACGAACGATGCCCCGAGCGCCCTCACGCGTCTGAACGAGATGGGCGTCGAGCCCTTCCTCACCGGGGCCGCCGTGACGGGTGTGCTGGCCCAGCGCCTCGCGCGCCGCCTCTGTGAGCATTGCAAGGAGCTCTACGCGCCGACGAAAGAGGAGCTCTTCGCCGCGCGCATCCCGGAGGAGCTGCGCCAGGGCAAGGTCGAGCTCTTCCACCGGACCGGCTGCGCCCGTTGCCGGCAGACCGGTTACAGCGGCCGGATCGGCGTCTTCCAGCTCCTGGAGATGGACGAGGAAGTGTCCGCGCTTGCCGCGCGGAAAGCGAGTCGCGAAGAGGTCGAGCGCGCGGCGATGGCCGGCGGAATGACGACGCTCTGGGCCGACGGCATCGAGAAGGTCGTCGCCGGTCTGACGTCGCTCGAAGAGCTCGCCCGGGTCACGACCGCCTGACAGCTCGCCGCACGCCGGTGCGACTATCCGCGCATGCGGAAGGTCGGCTGGAAGGAGGTCCTGGCTCGACGCCTGCAGCGTTCGTCGCTGAGCGAGCGCGCGGGCGGCGAGCGGCTCGTCGCGGTGGCCGCCGCGCTCTGCGGCGTGCACGCGCAGGTGCAGGCGTCGGCTGAGCTGCAGCTCGCAACCCGGGTCGACGGAGTCGGGCAGGCCGACGTGCGAGCCGCGTTGTGGGAGCAGCGGGCACTCGTCAAGGCATGGACGCTGCGCGGAACGCTTCATCTGCATCCAGCGGAGGAGCTGCCGCTCTGGCACGCAGCACGTCGCGCGGTTCTCGTCTCGGACGACCAAGGACTCCCGGCCTGGCGCGATCCCGCCGGCGTGCTGCACGAAGCGCTCGACGCTGCCGAGGTCGAAGCGGTTCGGGGAGCCGTCTGGGACGCACTGGACGGTCGGTGCCTGCTGCGCGCGGAGCTGGCGGAGGAAGTCGTGAAGCGTGTGGGAGCCGCGCCGCGGGAGCGGCTCCGGTCGGGGTTTGCCTTCTTCCTCGGCGAGCTGTGCCAGGGGCCACCGCAGGGATCGAGGATCACGCTCGTGCGCCCCGACCAGTGGATCGATGGCTGGCAGGAGGTCGCCGACGAGCGGGAAGCGCTTCGTGAGGCCTGCCGACGCTTCCTCCGGACCTACGGCCCTGCCCGTCCGGCGGACTTCCGCGAGTGGTTCTCGTCAGCCTTCCTCAACGCCGCGGAGTCGCGCTCTCTGTTCGACCAACTCGCAGCCGAGCTGGAGGAGATCGACGTCGACGGTCGACCGCGCTTCGTCCTCGCCGGTGACGGGTCGTTTCCCGAGCCGAGCACCAGCGTACGGCTGCTGCCGGAGTACGACGCGTATGTGATGGGATTCCGCGAGCGTGACGAGCTCGTGCCGGAGCCGGTGCGAGAGCTGATCGCGAGCCACGGCCGGGGCCGCTACGAGGGGCCTGCGGGAGTGCGTCTGGTCGTGGTCGACGGAGTCGCCGCCGGACTGTGGGAACGCCGGAAGCGCGGCAGACGGATCGAGCTGGACGTCCGCCTCGCGCGCCGGCTCGGGAGGGGAGGTTCGGCCGAGCTCCAGCGCGAGGCCGAGCGCCTCGGCGCCTTCCTCGGGCTCGCGCCTGTGCTCCACGTCGCCTCGAGCTGACTCGAGGACGAGCGGTTACTTGCCGCGAAGGCCGCCGATGGTGAACTTCGTGGGCCGGCTCGCGGCTGCGAGGTCCTCGAGAGAGCTCGGCGGCGGCGTGAACCCGGAGGGTGAGGCCGACTCTTCGACGGCCTCCGGCTCGGGCGTGGGCGCCTCTGCCACTGCTTCGACCTCGGCGGTCGGTTCCGGCTCGGGCGAAGCCTCGGGCTCCGGCTCCGGCAAGGCGCTGCCCGCGCTCCCGGCTGCGAGCAGCTGCTCGGCCTCCCGGCGTGCCGTCTCCGAGATGTTTCGTGCCTCGGCCCGCGCCTGCTCGAGCAGCTCCTCGGCGGCCGCGCGGGCGCTCCGTGCCGCCTGTGCGTCTTCCGAGCTCGCCTGCGAGACGACCGACTCCGCCTCGGCCCGCGCGTTCCCGAGCACCGCCTCGGCCTCCGCGCGCGCAGCGTTCAGCACCGACTCGGCCTCGAGCCGCGCCGCATTCAATGCGCCTTCCGCGTCGGACCGGATCGTCTCCACGGCGGCCTCCGCGTCGGTCCGGGCGGCGGAGACCATGGCGTCGGCTTCGGCGCGCGCTGCACTCGTCACGGCGTCGGCCTCTTCCCGGGCGGCCGCGACGAGGCTCTCGGCCTCCTGCCGCGCCTCCCGCTGAACCGCCTCGGCGCGCTCGCTCGCGGCGGCATTCGTCGCTGCCGACTCCTCCTCCGCCGCGCTCAGGCGCTCCCGCGCCTCGCGTAAGGCTTCGCCGGCCTGCTGGCGCTGCTCCTCGAGCCCCTGCTGGACATCGGCGAGCTCCTGGCGCGCGCTGTCGAAGTCACGCTTGAAGTGCTCGAGCTCCTTCTCACGCTCGTCGAGCGCGAGCCGGCGCAGCCGGACTTCTTCCTCGGCACGCGCCAGACGATCTCGCGCCGTCTCCTGTGCGTCACGCTCGATGCGGTCCGCGAGCTCGACGGCTGCCCGTACGAGCTCCAGCGCCTCGAGCCTCGCCGACCGGTTGTCGGCGGTGAAGCCCGGGCCGAGATCCGGCGTGTCGGGGTCCGGAGGGAGCCGCTCGAGCTGAGGAAGGGCGATCACATCGGCGACGGGCTCCGGCTCATGCCCCCGGAACTCTTCTTCGCCGCTATGTACCGCGTCCACGGCTTACTCGCCCGGCGCCCTCAGGCGTGGATCTCGCAGCCGAGGTAGACGAGGGCCTCGACGGCCTCGGTCACGAACGTGCTCGCCTGCTGGGCATCGGCGAAGCTGTACGACCGGGGCTCGGCACCTTCTTCGCGGGCCTCGACGTCGACGTCGACGACGCACGCGTCACCGAAGTCGCGCGCCCGCATCGTCACCACGTGCCGCCCGTACCGGCTCGCGCTGCGGACGAAAAGCTCACGCGGCTCGGTCTCGGCTGCCTCTTCAGGGCGGCCGCGCCGTTTCATCAGCGCGCGTCGGCGACGGCCTGCGCGACCACGTTGCGGTCGACGAAGCCCTTGGACTCGAAGGTGATGGCGGCCGGGCGCTTGACGACCAGGACGACCGGCGTGTTCACGACTCCGAGCTTGCGCAGGATCGCGACGCCGCCTGCCTGGTGGAAGACGTTGAGCTTGACGAAGCCGACGTGCATTTCCTTCGCACCTGCCTGCGCCTCGCCGGAGGTGGTCGCGTCGACTGTCGTGCCGGGCTGGTACAAGGCCACGACGACGACGGAGTGCTTCTGGAGTGCGCGGGCGACCGACACGGGAAGCCCGTGCGTCCGCAGCTTGGCCGGCGTCACCGTGTGCGAGTGTGACTTGCTCGGGTTGGGAGTCGTCTGTGCGGGAGTGGTCTGCGCGGGGGTGGTCGCCGCCGGCGTCGAGCTCGCCGTGTTCGGCGATGTCGACTTGTGCCGCGAGACCACGAGGAAGCCGCCCCCGAGGACGACGACCAACACGAGCAGACCGACGAGCCGAAGCTGGCGCGTGCTCAACGTCGCGTTCATGGCCCTCCTATCGGCAGCCCCAGCGGCACGGGCCTCCCTGAAACGGGGGATACGTGGACGACGAGGGCAAAAAGAGAGGGCGCGGTTTCCCGCGCCCTCTCGGTACCACAGCTAACCGGAAACGTTACGACGCAACCCAGCTGCTGCAGAAGTCCGTGCTCTCGTTCGAGACGACCTGGCCGCCGGGGCCAACCACGTGTGCGTAGTTGGTTCCATCCTGGCCCGAGATGCAGTACTTCGTGGCGCCGCCCTTGACCGTGAGGATCCCGGCCGAGCCGCTGACCGACTGAACCAGCCCGGAGTCGTACCCACTCTGCAGGTTCGCGAAGGTCATGTTCGTGTAGTTGTTGAAGTCCGAGTAGTACGCGGTGGCATCCGGAATCGCCTCGCGGACATCCGACGCGGCAGCCGTCTCCTGCGCCTTCTTCTGGAAGCCGAGGTACGACGGGATGGCGATCGCCAGCAGGACGCCGATGATGATCAGGACGACGAGGAGCTCGATCAGCGTGAAGCCGCTCTCGTCCTTGAGCGCGCCGCGACGCTCCTGAAGCTTGGACAGCATGTAATTCTCCTTTGTTCCGAGGGGTGCTCGCCGCTAGATCGGGTGGCGAAGGGAGTCCGGTTCCTAGATCGGAAGATCGCAGTGAGTTCCACTACCCCCGACCGAGTGATTCCCGGGCGACCGGATCCCCCGCCGGGGAGGGTCTGATCAAATAGCCACGTGCGCGTCCACGTGATCAGCGACATGGAAGGCGTCGCCGGGATCGTCAAGTGGCAGCAGACCACCGGCGGCGAGAAGCTCTACGACGAGTGCCGCGTCCTCTACACCGAGGAGATCAACGCGGCCGTGCGCGGCGCGAAGGCGGCCGGCGCGACGGAGATCGTCGTCATGGACTGCCACGGCGCCGGGGGCGCCTACGACTTCAACTCGCTGCTCCCCGAGCTCCTCGATCCGGCCTGCGAGTACGTCGTGCAGCAGGAGTGGACGGAGTACACCGCTTTCCTCGAGTCCGGCTGCGACGCCGCACTCTTCGTCGGGATGCACGCCATGGCGGGCACGGCGGACGGCGTCCTGTCGCACACGGTCTCGGGCCAGGCGTGGCAGAGCCTCAGCTTCAACGGGACGCTCGTCGGCGAGACGGGGATCAACGCCGCGCTCTGCGGCCATTGGGGCGTTCCCGTCCTCCTCGTGACGGGCGATCGCGCGGTCTGCGACGAGGGACGGAAGCTTCTCGGCGACGGGCTCACCACCGTCGAGGTGAAGGAGGGTCTCGGTCGCTTCAGCGCGCGGTCGAAGACGCCGGCGGTTGCGCGTGAGCTGATCGAGGAGGGCGCACGGAAGGCTCTGTCCGATATCTCGGCGGTCGCGGCGTACGACCCTGGCAAGCCGTGCGAGATCGCGATCGAGTTCACGACGCCGGACCGCTTGCGGGAGTACGCCAACCGGAAGGGTGTCGAAGCGACCGGCGCATGCTCGCTCGTCGTCCGAGGCGACGACTGGTGGGAGGCATGGAAGGGGTTTTTCTTCTAGACTCGCCCGCCCCAGGCAGCGGGTGTCGGCGGGGCGGAGCCGCAACTTCTGGATCTTCGAGCTCGACAGCGGCAGCGTGCGTCGCCGCGGCGAAGTCGTGGAGGTGCGCGAACCGTCGCAGTAGCTAGGTTGGTCGGCATGGAAGGCCGTGTCGTCAGGATCTCGATCGCTCCCGTGAAGGCACTGCACCTCGTCAATCCCGACGAGGTCGAGCTCGGAGAGGCCGGTGTCACGGGCGACCGCCGCTTCTGGCTCGTCGGCGCGAACCGGAGGCTCGTCAACGGGAAGGGCCATCCCGAGCTCATGCGGGTGCACCCGGAGTGGGACGAGGCATCGCGCAGGCTCGCCCTGACTTTCCCGGACGGCAGGCGCGTCGAGGGCGAGGTCGAGCCGGGCGAGCCGTTCGCGGCCGAGCTCTACCGGACGCCGCATCCGTCGCGAACCGTGCCCGGGCCGTGGCAGGAGGCGCTCTCCGAGTTTGCCGGCGAGCCGATCACGCTCCTCTGGTCGGAGGGAGGCGCGCAGGATCGTGGCCGCGACCATGGAGGCTGGGCGTCGCTGATCTCTCGTGCCTCGCTCGAGCGGATGCGGGCGGAGGCCGGCGTCACGGAGCCGGTCGACGGACGCCGCTTCCGGATGCTGTTCGAGATCGACGGAGTGGAAGCGCACGAGGAAGACAGCTGGCTCGGGCGGCAAGTGGCGATCGGCGATGCGGTCATCGCCCCGATCGGAGACGTCGGCCGCTGCGTCGTGACGACGTGCGATCCGGACACCGCAGTTTCGGACTTCGACACGCTCAAGCTTCTGGGGGGCTATCGGCAGGAAGGGGTAACCGAGCCGCTGCCGTTCGGCGTCTATTGCGACGTGGCGGTGTCTGGGCGCGTTCGCGTCGGCGATCCGGTGCGACTCGTCGTGCCCGACGCCCTTCAGGCATAGCATTAGGGCGATGGCGGCGAAGCCACGGGCGGAGTCGAAGGGGCCGGTCGAGCGGCTGCACGAGCGGATCGTCGCGGGTGACCGCGGCTGGTTCTTCGCGCAGATCGCCGATCGAGTCGCCGAGCAGCGGGTCGCCAAAGGTCTTTCGCAGCGGCAGCTGGCGGAGCTCTGCGGCACGACGCAGTCGGCGATCGCGCGCCTCGAGCGCGGCGGCCGCCCGCCGCGGATCGACACCCTCCTGCGGATCGCCGAGGCGCTCGACTGCGACCTCGTCGTCGAGCTAGAACCCCGCTCCTAGCCGGATGGCGGAGATCGTCGTCGCCGTCGCGGGCGACTCGATCTCGGCCGGGTCACCGCTGTGGGATCCCGATCCCGCGGTGCGCGCGCGGATCGCGGCTCCCGACGAGCGAAGCCAGTGGCAGTGGTGGGCGGCGCGGGCGGACGCCGGGCTCGGGTTCCGGACGACCGCGGTCTACGGCGAGCGCACCGACGAGATCGCGCGCCGGCTCGAGCTCGTCCTCCCGGGCGCCGACGTGCTCGTCGTTCAGGGCGGCATCAACGACGTCGTGCAGCGCCGGCCGGTGGAAGAAGCCGCCCGGAACCTCGAGGCGATGCTCGGGCGCGGCCGGGCCGCGGGGGTTGCGCTCGCCGTCGCCGACGTCCTCCCGTGGAACAACGGAGACGAGCGGGCGTCCGAGGAGATCCGGCGACTCAACACGGCGATCCGGCAGCTCGCGGCGACGACCGGTGCGGTGCTCCTCCCGTTCCACGACACGCTCGTGGATCCCGCCGACCCGAGCCGCATGGGAAAAGGGCTGACGGACGACGGCGACCACCCTTCGATCGCGGGCCACCGGCGCCTCGGGGAGCATGCCGTTCGCCTTCGGGTCTAGACGTCCAACTCCATGCCGTCGTGGGCGCGCTCGACGCCGTCCGGGAGCGGAAGCTCGTCCGGCCGATGGATGACGACGAGCCGTCTGGCGTCGGAAGTCTCGAACGTTTCGAGAGCCTCGTCGGCCGTCAGGTGGCCGCGGATGCCCTGCTCCGGCTGGGCGAGCGTCGCTTCGCAGAGGAAGAGATCGGCGTGACGCGCGAGATTGACGAGGCCGGGGCAGGGGGCGGAGTCGGCGCTGTAGGCGAGCGTCCGGCTCCCGTTGGTGACGCGCAGGCCGTAGCTCTCGAGCGCGTAGTGGAGCATCCGGTAGGCCTCGAGCTCGAAGCCGACGGCGGTGAAGGGCGTTCTCTCCTCGTACTCGTGGACGTCGAAGAGCTCGAGAACCGCATTCGCGTACAGCACCGGGTCGAGGCCGTGGAGTGTCTGGATCCCGCCTCGCGGCAGCCACAACTCGGGCGCGGGGACTTCACGCCCCGCGCCGAAGAGGCCGCCGAACGCCCACGGCACGAGGTCGCCCCAGTGGTCGAGGTGGAAGTGCGTGATGACGATCGCGTCGACGCGCGGCCAGCCTTCGAGCCGTCGCAGACGGGGCAGCACTCCCGGGCCGCAGTCGAGCAGAAGACGCCGGCCGTCCTCCTCGACGAGATACCCCGACTGGGCGCCGCCCGGGTTGGGCCAGGCGGGAGAGCAGCCGACGACCTGCACGCGCACGCGCCTATCCTCGCTGCAAGCTGCCGGTGTTCGCACGGGGAAGCGCAGCTGTGTATAACTGCGCCGTGGCCGGAGCCCCCACCGAAACGCTCAAGAAGGTTCCGCTCTTCGCGGGCCTCGACAACAAGGAGCTCGAGCAGATCGCGAGCAGCATGCGCGAGCGCAAGTTCAAGGCGGGCGACACTGTGACGCAGGAGGGTGCGGGCGGTGTCGGTTTCTTCGTCGTCGAGGAGGGCGAGGCGGACGTGACGGTCGGCGGCGAGGTGAGAGGCTCCATCGGCTCCGGCGACTACTTCGGTGAGATCGCGCTCATCAACGAGTCGCCGCGCACGGCCACGATCACGGCGCGCACGGACTTGCTCTGCTACGGCATGACGCCGTGGGACTTCCGGCCGCTCGTCGAGAGCAACTCGACGATCGCGTGGAAGCTCCTCACGGCAATGGCCGAGAAGATGCGCTAGGCCTAGCGGGCTTCGAACCGCCGGGCGCTGTAGTAGGCCGGGTATCCGGGCATCCTCGAGACCTGGACGCGGGCTCCCGAGTGCGGTGCGTCGATGAAGCGCCCGCCGCCCACATAGATGCCGACGTGGCCGGCGCCGTAGAGGAAGACGACGTCCCCCGGCCGCAGATGGCGGCGGGTGACATGGCGGCCGTGCGCGAGATCGGCCCAACTCGAGTGCGGCAGCGAGATGCCGAAGTGGCCGTAGACGAAGCGCACGAGGCCGGAGCAGTCGAAGCCGCTGCGAGGGCTCGAGCCGCCCCAGCGGTACGGGATGCCCAGGAAGTGCCGCGCGTAGGAGACGACACGGCGACCGAACATCCGCTCCGCCTCACGGTGATGGAAGAACGTCAGCTGCCGTCGCAGCGGCTCGAGCCTCGGCGCCGGATGGACGGCCGGCCACTTCCCTGCCTGGCCGGTCGCCCGTCCCTGCAGGGGGCGCATGAGCGCGAGCCCCAGGGCGAGGGCGACGGCGAGCAGCAGTATGAGGAGGCGGATGGGCCGCAAGGAAAGTCGAAGACTCCGTCGATGGGCGCGGCCGTCGGAATGTGCGGCCGCTCGCTTTCGGCGTGGAGGCGGACTTCAGCAGACGCGCAAGCGATTCGCATGACCCGAACGGGGGGGTCGGATCAGCTTTCGGAAGATTGGCGCAGGTTCGGCGAAAAGTCCTTACAGCGCCTGGTCAACGCTGCGCCCGCGCGAGCGCGGCGTGGATCCCTGCTCGCAGCTGCGGCAGGGTCGGCCAGCCCCTGACCGCGACGTCCTCGGAGAACAGGAGCCTCCCATTGCCCGAGATCAGCTCGAGGTACGGCGAGTCCTGCACGCCGTAGCCGTCCGCGAGCGTGCCGCTCTCGTCCACGGCCACCGGGTACGCGAGCGGGTGGGGAAGGCCCCGTAGGAACGTCGGCAACGCGTCCGGTGCCGGCTCGACACCGCCCTCGTCGACGGCGACGAGGCTCGGCAACCCGTTGCGCCGGTAGCTGTTGAGCGCCTCGAGCCGAGCGGCGAGATCGGTGACCTCGGTGTCCCACGTGTCGAAGAAGAGCAGGAGGTGCGGCCCGGAGCCGGGCCCGAGCCGGACACTCCCCCCGCCCGCACGGGGCAGCGTCACACGATCGCTCGGATCGTGCAGAACGGGCTCGGCGAGAGACACCGTGCGCTGCAAGCGGGGGTGACCGGGGAGCAGGGTGGAGATGCCCCGCGCGATCTCGTAGCCGAGCTGGGACACGCTCGAGTACGCCATCTGTGCGAGGTAGAGCCGCGACTCGCGGCCGCGCATGTCGATCACGTACGTCGCGGGCGTGTGGTCGATCGCGCCGTTGACGACGGCGGCCTCGATGCCGTAGGCGCGCCAGACTCGCCTGAGCTCCGGGAGCGAGCCGGTAAGGAAGCGCCACTTGTGCGTCATGCGGTGCACCTGCGAGTAGGCCCGGACCCATTTGACCTGGGTCGCGTCCGGATTGGCGCCGATCCCGAGGAGCTGGACGCGCGAGGCTGCCGGTCCGAGCAGCTTCTGCGCCTGGAGCAGCGCGGTCGTCGTGAGCGGGCAGATGGTCGTGCACTCCGGGTCGTTGAAGGAGAGGACGACGACCTTGCCGCGATACTCGCCGAGCGAGACGCGCTTGCCGAACTGGTCGGTGAGCGTGAATCCCGGAGCGACGGCGTTGAGCTTCGTACCTGGATCGAGATCCGGGTTCTGGATCGCCGGAGTCGCCGACACCTCGGTCGCCGAGGTCCCCGAGGAGCGGGTGGCTGCGATGGCGGTGCCGATGCCGATGCCGGCGAGGAGCGCGATCCCCAGAACCGTCCAGTGAAGCCGACGGGACACCGGCCTCAAGTATGGCAGTCCGATGAGCAGCCATATACGCTCTTCGCCCGTGGCGGTCAGCTCCTCTCTAAGTGCCACCGGAGTCCGCTGGGATCTGAGCGATCTCGAGCCGGACGCAGAGCAGGCGTGCCGCGACTGGGACGAGCTGCTCGAGCGATCGCGCGACTTCGCCGAGCGGCGGCGCGGCACGATCGGCGCGTCCGGCCCTCAAGGGTTGCGCGAGCTTCTCGACGAGCTCGACGAGCTGACGCAGGACATCTCGCGGGTCCACTTCTACGCGACCGCGCGTGAGCACACGGACGCCACGGATCCCGAGACGAACGACCTCGCGACGCTCGCGCGCGACCGGGCCGCCGACCTCGAGAGCCTCCTTCTCTTCGTCGAGCTCGAGTGGCTCGCTCTCGAGGACGCCGAGGCGAGCGACCTGCTCGAGAGCGCCGAGCTCGAGCCGTACAGGCATCGGCTGCGGGTCGCGCGGGAGGAGAAGCCGTACGTCCTGCCGGAAGGGGAGGAGCAGGCCCTCAACGCACGCCGCCCCGCGATCTCGGCGTGGGAGTCGTTACACGGCCGCGAGCTCGCGACGCTGACGGTCGAGTTCGACGGCGGCGACGGGCCCGAGCCGCACACGATCGACCGGCTGCTCTCCTATGTCCACCATCCCGACCGCGAGCTGCGGCTCGCCGCGCTCGACGTTCTCTACGAGGCATTGGCGGACGTCGCGGACGTGCAGGCGGCCTGCTACGACGCGCTCGTCGGCGACCGGCTCTCGATCGACCGCCTGCGCGGGATCCCTGACTCGATGTGGCCGACCAACCAGCGCAACGAGCTCGACGGAGAGGTCGTCGAGACGATGATGCGCGCCGTCGAGGAGCACTACGTGCTCGGCCGACGCTGGTTCGTCCGCAAGGCCGAAGCGCTCGGGCTCGACCGGCTGCAGCTCGCCGACCAGTACGCGCCGGTGGGGAGCGACCGCCGCGTGGAGTGGACCGAGGCGGTGGCGATGGTCGACGACTCGCTCCGCGACTTCGAGCCGCGCCTCGGCGACATCTTCCGCACCTGCCTCGACCGCTCGCACGTCGACGCCGAGCCGCGCCCGGGCAAGGTCGGCGGCGCGTACTGCAACTCGGTCTCGAAGACGGTCCTTCCATACGTGCTCATGAACTACACGGACCAGCTCCGCGACGTTGTCACGCTCGCGCACGAATTCGGTCACGCCGTGCACGGGACGCTCTCGCTCGAGCGGCAGACGTACCGCTCGTACCACACGGGACTCGCGCTCGCCGAGGTGCCTTCGACGTTCGCGCAGCTCCTTGCGGTCGAGCGGCTGATCGAGCTGGAGGAGGATGCGGCGACGCGGGTCATGCTCCTCGCCGACCGTGCGGAGGGCGCGATGGCGTCGATCTTCCGCCAGACGATGATGGCGCGCTTCGAGCTCCAGGCGTACGCCGCCCGTGGCGAGGGGAAGGCCCTGACGCGGGAGCGGCTCGCCGACCTGTGGATCGCCGAGAACGAGCACTACTACGCCGATTCGCTCGACCTCCCGGTGGGCTACCGGCTCGGCTGGTCGTACATCCCGCACTTCATCCACGTGCGCTTCTACACGTACGCCTACGCGTTCGCGCACCTCGTCGCATTCTCGCTCCTCGCGCGCTACCGCGAGGATCCAGAGCGGTTCGCGCCGGCCTACCTCGAGTTTCTCGCGAGCGGCGCGTCCCGCTCGCCGCAGGATTTGCTCGCGCCGCTCGGCGTCGACCTCCGCGACCCGCAGACGTGGGCGCATGCCTTCGTCGAGTTCGACCGCTGCGTGACCGAGGCCGAAGCCGGCGTCGACGAGCTCGGTGTCGGCTAGCGGCACCCTCTCGCCAACTTCCCGGTCGGCAACGGTCTGTAGGACGCACGACTGACGCAGACTCTCTTGCCGTACCCTTGCGCTCGCCGTGTCCCCCCAAAACGCCGATCGCCCCGTTCGAGTGGAACCCGATGACGGTCTGACCGGGTCTCTGCTGCCGCCTCGGTTCGAGTCCGTGCGGCTGCTGGGGCGCGGCGGGATGGGCACTGTGTTCCTCGCTTGGGACCCCGCGCTCTGCCGGCACGTGGCGGTCAAGATTCTCTCGCTCGAGCTCGCCCGCGACGCGGTGGCCCGCGAGCGGTTCGTGCGCGAGGCGGCGGTGGCGGGGCGGCTCGGGGCGCATCCACACGTCGTCACGGCCCACGAGGCGGGCGAGTGGCAGCAGCGGCCCTACGTCGTCTTCGAGTACATGCCGAATGGGAGCCTCGCCGACCGGCTGAGGGAGCACGGCACCCCGCCCCGGCCGCAGGCACTTCGCTGGCTCGCTCAGGCGGCCGCTGCGCTGGACCACGCTCACGGCGCGAAGATCGTGCATCGTGACGTCAAGCCTGCAAACCTCCTTCTCGACGTGGACGCCAACGTCAGCGTCGGCGATTTCGGCGTCTCTCGACGCGACGACGAGACCACCCTCACGGGGCAGGGGGAGGTCGTGGGTACGGCGGGTTATCTCGCTCCCGAGCAGGTCGACGGCCGCGGCGCGACGGCGGCGAGCGACCGCTACGCGCTCGGCGTCGTCGCGCACCAGCTCCTGACGGGGAGGTTGCCGTCGGCCGACCGCAGCGGGCTCGGAGCGGCGGTCGAAGCGGTGTTCGACCGTGCGCTCGCCGACGAGCCGGAGCGCCGCTATCCGACCGCGGCGGTGCTCGTGGATGCGCTCGGAGCGGCGCTCGCAGTCGACCCGGATCCGGAACCGACCCTCGTCGCTCCGACCCGCAGGAGGATACTTCCGCCCGCGACGACGCCCGGTGTCCGCCCGGCGCCGCCGCCGGCCCGGGCTCGGCACCAGGCACGGGGGCGGCTGTGGCGCGTCGGGGTAGCTCTGCTCGTCGTGCTGGTCGTCGCCGCACCGGCGACCGCCGGCGGAGTGGTGCTCGGTCGGAGGCTCTCGGCTCGGACGCAGGCGACGCCGCCGCAGCCTCGCGCCGCCGTGACCCGGTGCGCGGTCTCGCCGTTCACGGCCGACGCGAACCTCGTCGTCTCCGGCGTCGGCGCCGTCCGCTTCTGCCGC
>Ga0335076_10000819_pt1 | contig 29460 bp, 26 predicted proteins | sample Lox_Sample_25_FD_206717 | JGI IMG/M metagenome (GOLD analysis project Ga0335076, IMG submission 206717) | Soil microbial communities from Loxahatchee National Wildlife Refuge, Florida, United States - Lox_Sample_2.5 | ecosystem: Environmental > Terrestrial > Soil > Wetlands | place: USA... | reverse complement strand
CGCTGAGCGGTCTTGCCGTCGCATTCATCGAGGAGACCTTCCTGCGCGGGGCGATGCACACGGCGATCGAGCGTGAGTCGGGCACCCGCGCCGCGGTGCTCCTGACCGCCGTGCTCTACGCCGCGACGCACTTCTTTGCCACCTTTCACATCGCAGCCGCGCAGGTGACGCCGCACAGTGGCCTCGAGCTGCTGGCCGGAACGCTGCGCGCCTTCGGGGAGCCTGCCGGTATCGCCGACGCGTTTCTCACCCTGCTGGCCGTCGGGGTCGTGCTCGGCATGGTGCGCGCGGCAACCGGCAACATCGCCGCCTGCATCGGGCTGCACGCCGGCTGGGTGTGGGTGATGCTGGTGACACACGAGCTGGCGCGGCCGCGCCCCGCGGCCCCGCTCGGCTTTCTGCTCAGCCGCTTCGATGGGTTCGTCGGCTGGCTGGTGCTGCTGTGGACGGTGCTGCTCGCCGTGCCGCTGTGGCGCTTCTACGCGGCGCGCAGCTCGCCCCCCGCGGGCGTCAGTTCATCTGCACGGGCGTGAAGCCGTCCTTGCGCAAGAGCTCGAGGAGTCCGCCGTCGCCGACCAGGTGCAGCGAACCGACGACCACCAGGCAGTTCTGCGGCCCGCTCAGCAGTCGCTCGATCTGCGGCAGCCACAGCTGGTTGCGCGCGGTCACCAGCGGCCGATAGAGCGCGGGGAAGGCGCGATACTCGCGCGACAGCAGCGCTGCAAGCTTCGGCGCATCGCCGTGGCGCCAGGCGAGCAGCACCTGCCGCAGCTCCTCGGGCGCATCCTTGAGCTCGCTCAGGGTCTGATCGAGCATGCGCAGCTGCTCCTCGTGCGGCAGCGCCTCGAGACCGCCGAGTTCCTCGTCGAGCGTTTCCAGTCCCGCCGTGGGCTTACCATCGGCCTGCGCGCGCTGCAGGAGCTGTTCCTCGACCCCATGCTGCGGGTCGAGTCCGAGACGCATGTAGTCGAGGTCGGCGAGCTCGAGTCCGACCGCCCATGGCGTCTGGCTGTTGAAGAGCTCCGCCGGCAAGCCGAGCTCGGTCGCGGCCGCAGCGACCCGGGCGTAGCGCTGCGGGCCGATGACCTCGCGCAGGCTGGTGCCGGCGGGCAGCGTGCCGTGTTCCAGCATCCAGCTGGCCGCGGCAGTCTGGTCGAGATTGCCCAGGTCGAGCTCCATGACGAGCTTCGCCGAGGCCGCGTAGGCGCGGTCGAACGCCGCGGGCAGTGCCGCGTCCTGCTCAGGCAGCAGGTGCACCGAGCCGGCGAGGTAGAGCGTGCTGTGCGCGCCGTGAATCACCCAGACGGGACTCGCGGCCCGGGCCGCGGAGAGGCTCAGGCCGCCGAGCAGGCTGAGCGCGAGGAGCCACCGCAGTGCTGCTCGACCCACACGACCTCCGTCAGCAGCGAGCCATCGGCGCGCAGCTCGAACGTACGATAGGCGGGCGGGCGACGGTCGACCGCGAAATCCTCGGACTGGGGCAGGAACTGCGCGCAGGTCGAGGGCGTCGCCAGCAGCCGCACGCCCTTGCGCAGCGTGTCGTAGGTCTGGTGCACATGGCCCCACACTATCGCACGGACGTTGCGATGGGCGTCGATGGTGTGGAGGAACTCGGCGGCATTGGTGAGCCCGACGCGATCGAGCCAGCGGCTCGCCATCGGCACCGGGTGATGATGCAGGCACACCATGCAGTGACGCGTTCCAGCGCTCGCGAGCGCCTGCTCGAGTTCCGAGAGCGCGGCGCCGCTCAGCGCGCCGCTTGCGGCGCCCGGGATGCAGCTGTCGAGCAGCACGATCCGCCAGCGCCCGATATCCACGAACCCGCCGAGCACGAAGGGCTCGCCGGCAAGCTCGCGGCGCATGGCCTGCGGCTCGTCGTGGTTGCCCGGCAGGCACAGCACCGGCACACCGAGCGCGCCGAACACCCGGCGGAAATGCGGGTAGCCGGCCGGGTCATCCTGCACCAGATCGCCGGTGACCAGCACGGCATCCGGCGGCCAGTCGCGCGCGCGCGCGTGCGCCAGCGCGGCGTTGAGCGCCGGCAGCGTCGCGACCCCGCGCAGCGATTCGCTCTCACCGCCATAGAGATGCGGGTCGGTGAAAAGTGTGAGGCGCACCGTGCTCATCAATGAAAGATTAGCAGAGCGCATGCAGTCGCTGCAGTGAACCAAGTCGCCGCGGGCCGCGGGCGGCGTGGCGGCGGCATGACGCGGTTTGCGTTCCGTCGTGCGCATAGTGTGAAGCAGGCCCGCGCGGCGGGCGACACCTGCGGGAACTTAAGTCTTCTCGCGCGGTACTGGTTCGAGGTTCGCACGCCCTCACGCCGGAGCCTCGAGCCTTGGCGGCTCCGCGGCGTGCGATTTGAGCATCGGGCGTGACTGGTAGAAAATGCGCGCCCCCGGTGAGCGCGCTGCCTGACCGCAAGCGCGGCGCTGGCTGCCGGAGAACCGCACCGCGGCCCTGAGCCGCCGACAAGGCCCGCCATGACTACACGCCGCGAACTCGCCAACGCCATCCGCGCACTCGCCATGGACGCCGTGCAGCGCGCGAACTCGGGACACCCGGGCATGCCGATGGGCATGGCGGATATCGCGCAGGTGCTGTGGAGCGATTTCCTGCGCTACAACCCCGGCAATCCGCAATGGGAGAACCGCGACCGTTTCGTGCTCTCCAACGGTCACGGCTCGATGCTCTTGTACGCGGTGTTGTATCTCACCGGCTACCCGCTCACCATCGAGGACATCAAGGGCTTCCGCCAGCTCGGCAGCAAGACACCGGGTCATCCCGAGCGCGATCTGCCGCTCGGCATCGAGACCACCACCGGCCCACTCGGACAGGGAGTCGGCAACGCCGTCGGCATGGCGCTCGCCGAGAAGCTGCTCGCCCAGGAATTCAACCGGCCCGGCTTCGACATCGTCGATCACTACACCTACTGCTTCTGCGGCGACGGCTGTCTCATGGAAGGCATCTCTCACGAGGCCTGCTCGCTCGCCGGCACGCTGTCACTCGGCAAGCTGATCGTTCTGTACGACGACAACGGCATTTCCATCGACGGCAAAGTGGCCGGCTGGTTCAGGGACGACACGCCGACCCGATTCGCCGGCTATCACTGGCACGTGGTGCCTGACGTCGACGGGCTCGATGCAGCCGCGGTAGCACGCGCGATCGAGGCCGCGCGTGCCGAGACGGAACGTCCTTCTCTGATCTGTTGCAAGACCATCATCGGCTACGGTGCACCTCACAAGCAGGGCACCGCCGAGGCACACGGCGAGGCGCTCGGTGTGGATGAAGTGGCGGCCGCGCGCCGCACTCTCGGCTGGCCGTACCCACCATTCGTGGTGCCGGATGAGATCCGCGCCGCCTGGGACCATCGCCAGCAGGGGGCGGCGCTGGAGGCTGCCTGGCGCGAGCTGTTGGCGCGCTACGCCGCGGCGTTTCCGCAGGCGGCGCGCGAGTTCGAGCGCCGCATGCACGGCGAGCTGCCCGGGAATTTCGCGGACCTCGCGGCACAGGCGCTGCAGGGGGCATTGAAGCAGAGCGCGCCGCAGGCGACCCGTGCCTCCTCGCAGGCGGCACTCAACGTGCTCGCGCCGGCGCTGCCGGAGGTGCTGGGTGGCTCGGCTGATCTGACCCAGTCGAACAGCACGCTGTTCAAGGGCGCGCACACCATCACGCCGGATGCCGAGGAGGGCGACTACCTGCACTACGGCGTGCGTGAGTTCGGCATGACGGCAATGATGAACGGCATCACCCTGCACGGTGGATTCATCCCCTACGGTGGCACGTTCCTCGTATTCTCCGACTACGCACGCAACGCCATACGCCTGGCGTGCCTGATGAACGTTCGTACCATCCTCGTGTACTCGCACGATTCGATCGGGCTCGGCGAAGACGGCCCCACGCATCAGCCCATCGAGCAGCTGGGGAGCCTGCGCGCGATACCGCACATGACGCTATGGCGGCCGTGTGATGCCGCCGAGACGGCCGTCGCCTGGACGCTGGCCCTCGAGCGCACCGGGCCCACCGCTCTGGTTCTCACCCGTCAGGCCGTGCCGCAGCAGGCGCGCAGCGCCGAGCAGCTCGACAACATCCGCCGCGGCGGCTACGTGCTGATCGACCCGCCCGGTGCGCCGGAGGTGCTGATCATCGCCACGGGCTCCGAGGTCGGTATCGCGGCGCAGGCGGTGAATTCGCTCAATGCCGCCGGGCGGCGCGTGCGCCTGGTCTCCATGCCTTCGACCGAGACCTTCGACGCCCAGGACGAGGGGTACCGCCAGGCGGTGCTGCCGCGGGCGGTCACGCGGCGCCTGGCGATCGAGGCCGGCGCCACGCAGTGCTGGTGGCGCTACGTCGGCAGCGGCGGGCGGGTGCTCGGCATCGACCGCTTCGGCGCTTCCGGCAAAGGGCCCGAGGTACTCTCGCATTTTGGTTTCACGGCCGATAATGTGGCACGAAACGTCCGCGAACTGCTGGAGGGATGAGCGCATGGCGATCAGGGTCGGCATCAACGGTTATGGGCGCATCGGACGCAACGTGCTGCGCGCCCTGTACGAGGGCAAGCGCACCTCCGAGGTGCAGATCGTCGCGCTCAACGATCTGTGCGATCCGAAAGCCAATGCTCATCTCACCCGCTACGACACCGTGCACGGCAAGTTCCCCGGCGAGGTCAAGGTCGACGGCGACTACATGGTGGTGAACGATGACCGCATCCGCGTGTTCGCCGAGCGCGACCCGGCGAAGCTCCCGTGGGGCGCGGTCGGTGCGGAGTATGTCCTCGAATGCACCGGCCTGTTCACCAGCAAGGCGAAGGCCGGTGCCCACCTCAAGGGCGGCGCCAAGAAGGTGGTGATCTCCGCGCCGGGCGGCGAGGATGTCGACGCCACCATCGTCTACGGCGTGAACCACAACGTGCTCAAGCGCGGCTACACCGTGATCTCCAACGCTTCCTGCACCACCAACTGCCTGGCGCCGCTCGCCAAGGTGCTGCACGAGAAAGTCGGCATCGAGGCCGGCATCATGACCACGATCCATGCCTACACCAATGACCAGGTGCTGACCGACGTTTACCACCCGGACCTGCGCCGCGCCCGCTCCGCGACCATGTCGCAGATCCCGACCAAGACCGGGGCGGCCGCGGCCGTTGGGCTGGTGCTGCCCGAGCTCAAGGGCAAGCTCGATGGCTTCGCGGTGCGCGTGCCGACCATCAACGTCTCGCTGGTCGATCTCACCTTCTCCGCGAAGCGCGCCACCTCGGTCGAGGAAGTGAACCGGGCACTGCAGGCCGCCGCGGTCGGCCCGCTCAAGGGAATTCTCGCCTACAACGACCTGCCGCTGGTGTCGGTCGATTTCAATCACGACGCGCACTCCTCGGTGTTCGACGCGAGCCTCACCAAGGTGATCGACGGCACGCTGGTCAAGGTGTGTGCGTGGTATGACAACGAGTGGGGCTTCTCCAACCGCATGATCGATACCACGCTCGCCTGGTCGCAGGCGTCATGAGGGTACTGCGCATGACGGACACGGACCTGCGCAACAAGCGGGTCCTGATCAGGGAGGATCTGAACGTTCCGGTGCAGGGCGGCGTGGTCACCAGCGATGCCCGCATCCGCGCCGCGCTCGCCACCATCCGCTACGCGCTCGATCAGCATGCACGCGTGTTCGTCACGTCGCATCTCGGGCGCCCGAAAGAGGGCGAGGAGACCGCGGCACTCAGCCTCGCGCCGGTGGCGACGCGATTGTCGGAGCTGCTCGGCAAGGCGGTGCCGCTGCGTAAGAACTGGATCGACGGCGTCGACTGCGCCGCAGGCAGCGCGGTGCTCTGTGAGAACGTGCGCTTCCTCAAAGGCGAGCGTGAGGACGACGAGCTGCTCGCACGGCGCATGGCGGCGCTGTGCGAGGTATTCGTCATGGACGCCTTTGCCACCGCGCACCGCGCCGAGGCCAGCACCCACGGCGTGGCGCGCTACGCTCCGGTCGCCTGCGCCGGCCCGCTGCTGGTGGGCGAGCTCGAGGCGCTCGAGCGCGCCCTGGAAGATCCGGCGCGCCCGCTGGTGGCGGTGGTCGGCGGCTCGAAGGTTTCGACCAAGCTGCTGGTGCTCGAGTCGCTGCTCGACAAGGTGGACAAGCTGATCGTCGGCGGCGGCATCGCCAACACCTTCCTCGCCGCGGGCGGTATCGACGTCGGCAAGTCGCTCTGTGAGACGGAGATGCTCGACGTCGCGCGGCGCCTCATGGACAAGGCGCGCGCACGCAATACCGAGATTCCGCTGCCCACGGACGTGGTGGTGGGGCGGGAGTTCGCCGCCACCGCGCACGCCGACGTGCGCCCGGTGGGCGAGGTGCGCCGCGACGAGATGATTCTCGACATTGGGCCCGATACCGCCGACCGCTGCAGCGCGCTGCTGCAGTCGGCCGGCACCATCATCTGGAACGGTCCGGTGGGCGTATTCGAGTTCGAGCAGTTCGGCGAGGGCACCCGCGCCATCGCCCTGGGCGTCGCGCGCAGCAAGGCGTTCTCGCTCGCCGGCGGCGGCGACACGCTCGCCGCCATCGAGAAGTACGGCGTCGAAGACAGCATCTCCTACATCTCGACGGGCGGCGGCGCGTTCCTCGAGTTCGTGGAAGGCAAGACGCTGCCCGCGGTTGCCATGCTCGAGCAGCGTGCCCGTGGCTGAGCCAACGCCGCAGGCGCTGCCGCGTCGCGCCAAGATCGTGGCCACGGTGGGCCCGGCCACCGACGATGTCGAGGTGCTCACGCAGATGATGCGGGCGGGGCTCGACGTGGTGCGCCTCAACGCGTCGCACGGCACGGTCGAAGACCGCAGGCGGCGGCTCGCGCTGGTGCATGAGGCGACGCGCCGGGCCGACAAGTGCGTCGGCCTGCTGCTCGATCTCGGCGGCCCCAAGATCCGCATCGAGTGTTTCCGCGAGGGCCGCGTGCAGCTCTCGGAGGGCGCGCCTTTCACGCTCGACACGGCGCTCGATCCCCGGGGCGGCAGTGCGCTCGGCGTCGGCATCGCCTACAAGGATCTGCCGAAGGACGTGGCGGCCGGCGACACGCTGCTGCTCGCCGACGGGCAGATCATTCTCGATGTGATGGCGGTGGGCGCGACCACGGTCGAGACCCGGGTACGGGTCGGCGGCGAGCTGTCCGACCGCAAGGGACTCAACCGCCAGGGCGGTGGCATCTCGGCGCCGGCCCTCTCGGAGCGCGACCTCGAGGACATCCGCTTCGCCGCACAGCAGGGCATCGACTATGTCTCGGTGTCGTTTGCGCGCGAGGCCGCCGACATCGAGAAGGCGCGCACGCTGCTGCGCGCCGCCGGCAGCGAGGCACGGGTAGTGGCCAAGATCGAGCGCCACGAGGCGGTCGAAAACCTGCCGGGCATCGTCGATGCGGCCGACGTCATCATGGTGGCGCGCGGCGACCTCGGCGTGGAGATGGGCTACGCGGAGCTCACCGGGCTGCAGAAAACCATCATTCACCAGACGCGCACCCGCAACAAGGTGGTGATCACCGCGACGCAGATGATGGAGTCGATGATCCACAATCCGGTGCCGACCCGTGCCGAGGTGAGCGATGTTGCCAACGCGGTGATGGACGGCACGGATGCGGTGATGCTTTCGGCGGAAACCGCCACCGGGCGCTACCCGGTGCGCGCGGTGCAGGCGATGGCCCAGGTAATCGAGGGGGCCGAGAAGTACCAGCTGACCCACAACCGCTCGCGCAGCCGCGCCATCGAGGGCCAGTTCAAGGTCACCGAGGAAGCGATCGCCATGGCGGTCATGTACACCGCCAACCACATGAAGGTACGCGCCATCGTCGCGCTCACCGAATCGGGTGCGACCCCGTTGTGGATGTCGCGCATCCGCGCCGACATTCCCGTGTACGCCTTCACGCGCCACGAGGCCACCCGCCGCCGCGTGACACTCTATCGCGGCGTCTACCCGGTGATCTTCGATGTCACGGGTGCCGGCAACTCACCCGAGAGCCTGTACCGCGCACTGTTCACGCGGCTGCTCGAGCTGCAGCTGGTGACGAAGGGCGACCTGGTGATTCTCACCAAGGGTGAGGCTTCGGGTGTCCAGGGCGGCACCAACTCGATGCAGATCCTGAAGGTCGCGCTCGACTAGTACCATCAGGACCGCCGCGCGCCGCCACATGCGCAAGCTGAGCTATATCGGCGGGGCGGTGCTGGCGCTGCTGCTGGCACTGCTCGCCGCGGGTTACGCGATGCTGCGCGCCTCGCTCCCCCCACTCGATGGCGACATCCGCGAGCCGGATCTCGCCGCGCCGGTGCGCATCACGCGCGACGCGCGCGGCGTGCCGACCATCGAGGCGCAGGATCGCCGCGACCTGGCCTTCGCCACCGGCTTCGTGCACGCGCAGGATCGCTTCTTTCAGATGGATCTCGCGCGGCGCCTCGCGGCGGGGGAGCTGGCGGAGCTCTTCGGCCGCGTCGCGCTCGAGCAGGACCGCAAGACGCGCCTGTTCCGCTTCCGCAGCGTCGCGCGCGCCGTGATTGCCGCGGCGAGCCCGCAGCAGCGCGCGCTGCTCGAGGCCTACACGCGCGGCGTCAACGCCGGGCTCGCGCGCCTGGGGGCACGACCCTGGGAGTACTGGGTACTCGGGGCGGCGCCGGTCCCCTGGCGGCCCGAGGACACGGCGCTGGTCACCTACAGCATGTGGTGGGACCTGCAGTGGAACGGCTTCGTCCGTGAGATCGTGCGGCAGGAGGTCAACGCCGGCCTCGGCGGTCCTACCTGCGCCGCCGGCTGGAAATGCGCGCTGCATTTTCTCTATCCCACCGGCACCGCGTGGGACGCGCCCGTAAGCTCTGGCGCCGAGATCGCGACGAACGCACCGGTTCCCGACGCCACGGTGCTCGACGTGCGCGACCGCCGCGTCGCTCCCGGCTCACCCGCCGCGGCCGCTCGTGCATCGTCCGCCACGGGCAGTAACAGCTGGGCAGTCTCGGGTCGCTTCACCACCACCGGCGCGGCGCTCATCGCCAACGACATGCATCTCGGGCAGCGCGTTCCGCCCGTCTGGTACCACGCGCGGCTGAAGACCGCGTCGCGTGGGGCCGACGCGGCACTCGACCTCAACGGGGTGACCTTGCCCGGCGTGCCCGTGCTGGTCGCCGGATCCAACGGCTACATCGCCTGGGGCTATACCAACAGTTACGGAAACTGGATCGACGTCGAGCCGGTGCCATGCACGGCGGTCGGCGAGCGCGAGCTCGTGACGCCGCAGGGCGAGCTGCCGCTCGAGGTGAGCCGCGAGGAGATCTACGTTCGCGGTGCACCCCCCGAGGTGCTCGAGGTGAAGAGCGCGCCGCTTGGGGTGCTGTTGCGCAGCGATGCCGCGCGGCACGTGTGCTGGTTCGGCGCCTGGCTGGCGCAGCTGCCGTCCGCCACCAACCTGAATCTCATCGAGCTCGAGCGCGCGACGTCCGTGGAGCAGGCACTGGCGCTTGCTCCCGAGATCGGCATGCCTCACCAGAACGCCGTGGTCGGCGACCGTGACGGCCACATCGGCTGGACCATTTTCGGACGCATCCCGCAGGACACGGGACCACACCGCGCGCGCGCCGGCGCGCCGTGGACCACCGTCGCCGATCATCCGAAGATCATCGATCCCCCCGTCGGGCGGCTGTGGACCGCCAACGCCCGGGTCACGGGCGATGCGCAACAGTTGCGGCTGATCGGCGGCGACATCGCGGCGCTCGGCGCCGAGTACGACCTCGGGGCCCGTGCCGCTCAGATCCGCGACGACCTGCTGTCGCTCCCGGGACCGGTCACGCCGCGAGACATGCTGCATATCCAGCTCGATGACCGCGCCGTGTTCCTCGACCGCTGGCGCGCGCTGCTGCTCGAACTGCTCGATGCGCGCAGCATCCACGCTCACCCGCGGCGCGAGGAGTTCCGGCGACTCATCGAGCAGTGGAACGCCCGCGCGAGTGTCGACGCGGTCGGCTATCGTCTGGTGCGCGCCTATCACGACCGCACGCAGCAGGCCGTGTGGGACATGCTGCTCGAAGCGCTGCAGGTGCCGGCCAGCGAGGTGAGCTGGCCCCCCGACCAGTTCGAGGGCGCGCTGTGGCAGCTCATCACCACGCAGCCCCTGCATCTGCTCGCACAGACTTATCCCGGCTGGCCGGAGTTCCTGCGCGCTCAGGTCGACGCCACGATCGCCGAGCTCGACACGAGCTGCCCGCAGCTCTCGCGCTGTACCTGGGGGATGCGTAACGTGGTGCGCATCCGTCATCCGCTCTCGCGCGCGTTGCCGTGGCTCGCGGGCTTTCTCGACATGCCCACCGAGCAGCTCCCCGGTGATCACGACATGCCGCGCGTGCAGGACGGTGCCTTCGGCGCCTCGGAGCGCTTTGCGGTCTCCCCTGGCCACGAGGATCAGGGTTACCTCCTGATCGCGGGCGGCCAGAGCGGGCATCCGTTGTCGCCCTACTACCGTGCGGGGTTTCGCGAGTGGGCGCTCGGAGCGCCACTGCCGTTTCTGCCGGGTCCCCCCGAGCACAGCCTGACCCTGAGCCCCGATTGATGCGCAGTCGCGGCGCTCTGGTACGGGTCACAACCTCATCCTAAGCTACAAGCCATGACGACCGGCGCGGGCGATGTGCGCGCAGTGACTGACGCCGCCTACGCGGCGCTCAACCGCGGAGACTTTCCCGCGGCAAAGGAGCTCTTTGGCCGCGCGCTCGCGGCCGGTGCGGCCGACGCCGCTGCCTGGTTCGGCCTGGCGGTTGTACACCGTCAGCTCGGGGCCGCGGCCGAGGAAGCCCGGGCGCTCGAGGAGGTACTCAAGCTCGATGCGAAACACCTGCCGGCACTCATACACCGGGGCGATCTGTACGTGCGCCAGGGCGATGCGCGTGCGGCGGCGTCATACTACGGTGCAGCGGTGCAACTCGCCGCCGCGCGCCCGAGGCTCTGGCCCGAGTGGCGTCGCGAGGTCGAGCGTGCCGAGGCTGCGGCACGCTCGATCGCGCTCAAGGTCGAGTCGCATCTGCTGCGTGCGCTCGCTGCCCACGGCGTCAACGGCATGGGCACCGGGCGCTTCGGACGTGCGCTCGACCTGCTGCTCGGCCGCCGCCAGGTCTACCTGCAGCAGCCGAAGTACTTCTATTTTCCCGAGCTGCCGCAGATTCAGTTCTACGAGCGAGGTGACTTTGCCTGGGTCCAGGCGGTGGAGGCGGCCACGCCGCGCGTGCGGGCCGAGCTCGAGGCGCTGCTCGCGAGCGGCACCGGCTTCGAGCCCTACATTCGCCAGGTGGCCGATCGTCCGAACTTCGGCAACCCGCTGTTGGAGAGTCTCGACTGGAGCGCGGGCTACCTGATCCGCGACGGGCACGAGGTCGTCGCCAACGCCGCGCACTGCCCCGAAACGATGCGCATGCTCGCGCAGCTGCCACTGTGCCGGATTGCCGGACGCACGCCGTCGGTGCTGTTCTCGCTGCTGCGGCCCGGCACGCGGATCCGGCCGCACCATGGATTCACCAACGCGCGCCTCATCTGCCACCTGCCGCTGATCGTTCCGGGCGAGTGCGCGCTGCGTGTCGGCAACGAGACCCGTGCCTGGCGTGAAGGTGAACTCGTCATTTTCGACGACAGCATCGAACACGAGGCGTGGAATCTCAGCAAGGAGCAGCGGGTGGTGCTGCTGTTCGATGTGTGGCGGCCGGAACTTACCGCGGAGGAACGCACCCTGGTCGCTGCCACGCTCGAGGCGGTCGCCGAGTTCGAGGGGGCGCAGCGCGGCTGGGCCGACTGAGCGGCGCGGGCAGCAGTGGCATAGCGCGAGAAGGCTGCGTTGTGCACACATTCAGCCGTACGCGGTTAGACTGCGCTGGTTATGGACAATCCGCGCTTCATCGGCACCGACCGTTACGTCGCCACCGACGATCTCATGATGGCGGTGAACGCCGCCGTCACGCTGGCCCGCCCCCTGCTCATCAAGGGTGAGCCGGGAACCGGAAAAACCCAGCTGGCCCAGGAGATCGCCCGCGGGCTCGGCCGGCCGCTGTACGAGTGGCACATAAAATCCACCAGCAAGGCGCAGCAGGGGCTGTACGAGTACGACGCCGTCTCGAGGCTGCGCGATTCGCAGCTCGGCGATGCGCGCGTGCACGACATCGCCAACTACATCCTCAAGGGGCGACTGTGGGAGGCGTTCGAGTCCGCGGTGCAGCCGGTGGTGCTGATCGATGAGATCGACAAGGCGGATATCGAATTTCCCAACGACCTGCTGCGCGAGCTCGATCGCATGGAATTCTACGTGTACGAGACGCGCCAGCTGGTGGAGGCGCGCCATCGCCCGATCGTGGTGATCACCAGCAACAACGAGAAGGAGCTGCCGGATGCATTCCTGCGACGCTGCTTCTTCCACTACATCCGCTTCCCCGACGAGGCGACCATGCGCGCCATCGTGGCGGTTCATTACCCCGACCTGAAGAAGGAGCTGCTGGCGGAGGCGCTGGCGGCGTTCTTCGAGGTGCGCGCCACGCCGGGACTGAAGAAGAAGCCGTCGACCTCGGAGCTGCTCGACTGGCTGAAGCTGCTGCTCGCGGAGGACGTCCCGCCCGAGGCGCTGCGCAGCGGCGATGCGCGCAAGGTAATACCGCTCCTGCACGGCGCGCTGCTGAAGAACGAGCAGGACGTGCAGCTGTTCGAGCAGCTGGCGTTCATGCACCGGCGCGCGCGCTGAGGGTAGCCGCCGTGCTGGTGCGTTTCTTCTTCGAGCTGCGCGCTGCGGGCGTGCCGGTATCGATCACCGAATTCCTGACGCTGCTCGCGGCGCTGCGCGCACACGTGGCGGAGCTGTCGGCGCTCGAGTTCTATCACCTCGCGCGCGCCACGCTGGTGAAGGACGAGCGTCACTACGACCGCTTCGATCGGGTGTTCGCCGCGGTCTTCCGCGGTGCCGAACGACTCATCGCGCAGCTCATCGGCTCACTGCCGCAGGAGTGGCTGCGCAGCCTCGGCGAGCGGCTGCTCTCGGCCGAGGAGAAGCGCCGCATCGCCGCGCTCGGCGGCTGGCAGAAGCTTCTCGAGACGCTCGCGGAGCGTTCGCGCGAGCAGCACGAGCGCCACGCGGGCGGAGGCAGGTGGATCGGCACCGCCGGCACCTCACCCTTCGGCGCCGACGGCTTTAACCCCGAAGGCATCCGCATCGGTCAGTCGGGTGGCCGCGAGCGGCGCGCCGTGAAGGTGTGGGAGCGCCGCGAGTTTCGCAACCTCGACGACACGCTCGTGCTCGGCACGCGGAATCTCAAACTCGCGCTGCGCCGGCTGCGCCGCTTTGCGCGCGAGGGGGCTGCCGAGGAGCTCGACCTCGAGGGCACCATCGATGCGACCGCCCGCAACGGCGGCCTGCTCGATCTGAAGCTCGTGCCCGGGCGGCACAACGCGGTCAAGGTGCTGCTGTTCCTCGACGTCGGTGGCTCGATGGACGAGCACGTGCGCGTGTGCGAGCAGCTGTTCTCGGCCGCGCGCAGCGAGTTCAAGCACCTGGAGCATTTCTACTTTCACAACTTCCTCTACGAGAGCCTGTGGCGGGACAACCGCCGCCGTGTTGCCGAGCTCATCGCCACCGAGCGCGTGCTGCGGACCTACGGGCGCGACTACCGCGTGATCCTGGTGGGTGATGCCACCATGAGCCCCTACGAGATCCTCGAGCCGGGCGGCAGCGTCGAGCATTGGAACGCGGAGGCCGGGGCGCTGTGGATGCGCCGGCTGTGCGCGGCCTTCCCGCGCCTGGTGTGGCTCAATCCGGAGGATCCGGCACGCTGGGAGTACAGCCCCTCGCTCCGCCTGACGCGTGAACTGGTCGGCGGACGGATGTTTCCGCTCACCCTGGCAGGCCTCGATCAGGCCACCAGCGAGCTGCGGCGACCGCCGAGCGGGGCCTGCGGCGTAACGCCCGCCACGCACGCGACTTTCGTCACACAGGAGCCGTCGCCCCGGGTTTCATAATAGTCGGCGGTGTACCCAACGATGGACCGGCTCGCCGAAACTGCCTCCATACCGGGCAACCGCCCGGTCGTCGGGCTGGTGCTGACCGGCGGCGGCGCGCGTTCGGCGTATCAGGTCGGCGTGCTGCTCGCACTTGCCGAGCTGTTGCCGCGCTCACGCAACCCGTTCCAGGTGATCGTCGGCACATCGGCAGGTGCGGTGGCCGCGAGCGTGCTCGCCGCGGAGGCGCATCACTGGCGGCGCGCGGTGGCGGGACTCGAGCGCGTGTGGGCGAACTTCCGCTCCCGCCAGGTCTTTCACGTCGACGCCCCACATATGCTGCGCGCCGGCGCGCACTGGGTGCTGGCGCTCGTCTCCGGCGGCCTGGTGCTGTCGCCGCCGAAATCGATGCTCGACAACACGCCGCTGCGCCAGCTGCTCGCCGTGCACGTCGACTGCAGCGGCATCCGTCGCAGCATCGCCCGCGGGCATCTGCACGCCTTCGCGCTGTGCTCCACCAGCTACAGCACCGGTCGCTCGGTCGCCTTCTACGACGGCGTCGACTCGATCCGCGACTGGTCGCGGGTGCAGCGCATCGGCTTGCGTACGCCGCTGACGCTGGATCACCTGATGGCAAGCGTCGCCATTCCGCTGCTGTTTCCACCGATCCGCCTCGGCGCGGACTACTTTGGTGACGGCGCCATGCGCCAGCTCCACCCCTTGAGTCCCGCGATTCATCTCGGCGCCGACCGTTTGCTGATCATCGGCGTGCGCGCACGGCGCGCCGCGGGTGTTGCCTCCGTCGACCGGCCGCCGATTCTCATGCCCTCGCCGGGGGAGATCTTCGGTTACATGCTCGATACGCTGTTCACCGATCAGATCTACGGCGACCTCGAACAGCTCGAGCGCATCAACGTGCTGGTGCACAGCGCGCCGCAGGCGGTCCGCGGCGAGCGGCCCATCGAGACGCTGATGCTGGCGCCGTCGGTCGATCCGCGCGAGATCGCCGCCCGGCATGCGGGCGAGATACCGCCGGGGCTGCGGGCGCTGCTGCGCGTCATCGGCGGCCGTGACGCCTCGGGCGATCAGCTGGCGAGCTACCTCACCTTCGAGGCCGGCTACACCCGCGCCCTGATCGAGCTCGGCTACCGCGACGCCATGGAGGCTCGCGCGGCGCTGCTTGCCTTCATGGGCGGGGAGAAGCTGCCGCAGGTCATGACCGCGGCCGGCGTAGCGCAGGCGACCTGAGCGGGCCGGCTGGCCTAGGGAGCCTTGGCGCCGGCGGCGGCGCGCGGTCGCGGCTGAAACAGCGTTGCCCCGGGCAGGCCGCTGTGGCGTGCGGTGACGTCGCCGAACTCGGCGGCGAAGCGCTCCGCGAGGCGGTCCACGATGTACACCGAGCGGTGCTGTCCGCCGGTGCAGCCCACGGCCACGGTGAGGTAGCCGCGGTTGCTCGCCTGATACTCGGGCACGCGTCCGCGCACGAAGCGGGCGATGTCCTCGATCAGTGCCGCAACCGTGGTTTGCGTCTCGAGGAAGCGGATGACCTCCTCGTCGCGCCCGGTGAGATTGCGCAGGCCGGGCTCCCAGTAGGGGTTCGGCAGGGCGCGCGCATCGAATACGAAGTCGGCGTCCGCGGGAATGCCGCGCTTGAAGCCGAACGATTCGAAGGTGATCGACAGGCGCCCGGCGGAGCGCTGTTCGACACGCTTGTGAATGATATCGCGCAGGCCGTGCACCGAGAGGCGCGAGGTATCGATCAGCAGGTCTGCCACCGAGGCGATCGGCTCGAGCAGCGCGCGCTCGAGCGTCATCGCCTCGCGCAGCCCGATCCCCTCACGGCTCATCGGATGCTTGCGGCGCGTCTCCGCGAAGCGCCGCAGCAGCTCGTCCTCGGCTGCCACCAGGAAGATCACCTCGCACTGCAGGCCGCTGCGTTTGAGCTCATCGAGCAGCTGCGGGACGCTCGCCACTTCCGCCGCAGTGTTGCGGGCGTCGAGGCCGATCGCGGTGCGCTCGTAGGTCGGCTCCGGACGGCGCACGGTGTAGGAGACGAACGGCTTCAGCAGCGCCGCGGGAATGTTGTCGATGCAGTAGAAGCCGAGGTCCTCGAGCATGTGCAGTGCCACGCTCTTGCCGGACCCGGAAAGCCCGCTGAGGACGATGATGCGCACGGCGCAATGGTTATCCAGCGGCGCTGCCGCTGCAACTCCTCAGCCGCGCCGTGGCGCGCGGCGCCTCAGCGCAGGGCGCGTACCGCGGCGGCGTGGTGGTCGCGGCGCTTCTCCTTGTGCTTCTTGATGCAGCGATCGAGCTTGTCGACCAGCAGATCGATGGCCGCGTACATGTCCTCCTCGGTCGCGTCCGCATGGATCGCGCTGCCGCTCACGTGCAGCGTCGCCTCGGCCTTCTGTCGCAGCTTCTCCACCGTCAACACGCAATGCACGTCGAGTACCTGATCAAAGTGTCTGCCGATGCGCTCGAGCTTCTTCGCTACATAACCCCGCAGTGACGGGGTGACTTCGACGTGATGACCCGTGACGTTGAGCTGCATAGGCCGTCTCCTGTTTCGTTTTAGGATCTTCCGCTTACATTACATCTGCTTACATCTGTCTGAGTCCCGCCCGGCGCCGCTCGTTCGAGGCCGCGATCCCCATCGCCTCGCGGTACTTGGCGACGGTGCGGCGCGCGACCGGAATCCCCTCGGCCGAGAGGAGCTCCGCGATGCGTCCATCGCTTAAGGGGCATTCGGGATCCTCATCCTTGAGCAGCTTCCTGATCTTGGCGCGGATCGCGGTCGAGGAGGTGCCCGAGCCATCGGCACCTTCGACCTGGCTGGAGAAGAAATAGCGCAGCTCGAAAACGCCCCGCGGGGTATGCATGTACTTGCCCGAGGTGACGCGCGAGATGGTCGACTCGTGCATCGTTACTGCTTCGGCGATGTCCTTGAGGATCATCGGCCGCATGTGCTCCTCGCCGTGCTCGAGGAAAGCCGTCTGACGCTCGACGATGGAGCGGGCGACCTTCATGAGCGTCTCGTGGCGGATCTCGAGGCTCTTCAGCAGCCAGCGTGCCTCCTGCAGCTGCGCGCGCATGGTGGCGTGGCTCGCGTTGCGGCCGATGAGGCTCGCGTAACTCTGGTTGAGGCGCACGCGCGGCAGCGTCGCCGGATTGATCTCCACGCCCCAGCCGTGCTCGGTGCGGCGCACGAAGACGTCCGGCACCACGTACTCGGCGCTGCCGGCGCTCACGGTGGCGCCGGGGCGCGGATGACAGGAACGCACCAGCGCAAGCGCCGAAGCGATCTCCTCCTCGGTGGCGCGCAGCTCACGGCGCAGCAGCGACAGCTCGCGCTCCGCGACCAGTGACAGATGATGGCGGGCGATCTCGAGCGCCGTGGCGAAACCCGGCGTCGCGGGGTCCAGCTGCCGCAGCTGCAGCTCGATGCACTCGCTCACCGAGCGCGCGCCGACACCCGGCGGGTCGAGCGCCTGTACCCTGGCGAGCACGTGCGCCACTTCCTCGGCCGAGCTCTCAATCTCGGGCCGAAGGGTTGAGGCGATTTCCTCGAGCGACTCGGTGAGGTAGCCGTCGTCACTCACCGCATCGACGATGGCCCGCGCGATCGCGAGCTCCCGCGGGGCAAGACTCGCCATCTCGAGCTGCCACAGCAGGTGATCCTGCAACGACTGCCCGGCGGCATCGGCGTATTCCTGCTGCCGCTCATCATCATCGCCGCTCCAGGGCGTCTCGGCGGGTCCGACGCTGTGCTCTCCCCAGCCGTCGTCGAGAACCTCGACGGTGCTGTCGGCACGCTCGGGAGCCTTGGGCTGCTCCGCGGCCGTCACGACAGCTTCGAAAGTACCGGTGCTCTCAGCCTCGTCCATGGGCTCGAGCATCACGTTGGTTTCCAGCAGCTCGCGGATGTGAGCCTGCAGCTCGAGCGCCGGCAGCTGCAGGAGCCGGATGGCCTGCTGCAGCTGCGGGGTCATGGTCAGTTGCTGACCCAGCTTCAGCTGCAGAGAAGGTTTCAGCATGGCAGATGGGAAAAGTCTGCGGACAGCCGTCCCAGGTTCATGTCGTAATCAATTGAAAAAACATGTATTTATCGTGTGTTCGTGCGAGCTTCAGAGCCGGAACGACTCACCCAAGTACACCTCACGGACTTGGGGGTTGGCAAGGACTTCTTCCGCACTCCCGGAAGCGATCACGGTGCCCTGATTGACGATGTAGGCGCGGGCGCACACCCCGAGCGTCTCACGCACATTATGGTCAGTGATGAGCACGCCGATGCCGCGATGCGTCAGCTCGCGGATGATGCGCTGGATGTCGAGCACCGAGAGCGGATCGACGCCGGCGAACGGCTCATCGAGCAGCATGAACCGAGGCTCAGCCGCGAGCGCGCGGGCGATCTCGACGCGCCGGCGCTCCCCGCCCGAGAGCGAGAGCCCGAGACTGCGCCGCACGTGGCCGATGCGCAGCTCCTCGAGCAGCTGCTCGAGGCGCTCCTCGCGCGCGGCGCGCTCCATGTCGCGCGTTTCGAGGATCGCCATGATGTTGTCCTCGACCGACAACTTACGGAACACCGAAGCTTCCTGCGGCAGATAGCCGAGCCCGAGCTGTGCACGGCGGTGGATCGGCAGCAGCGTCACGTCCTCGTCGCCGAGCTGAATGCGGCCCAGGTCGCACGGCACGAGACCGACGATCATGTAGAAGGCGGTGGTCTTGCCGGCGCCGTTGGGGCCGAGCAGGCCGACCACCTCGCCGCTTTCGAGCTCGAGCGACAGATCGCGCACCACCTGGCGCGATCGATAGCTCTTGGCCAGGCCCGTGGCCTTGAGCGCCGTCATGGCGGGTTCGGCTGTGGCTTGCCGGGCTCGCTCTTGCCCTTGCCGGAGGGCATGCTCTGTGGCGCGATGGTGATGTGCACGCGCTGGTCGGTGCTGCCGGCCGCGCCGCCCGCCTGCACGCGCTGCTGGTTGATGTTGTAGACGAGCAGCGGGCCGGAGATCTCGTTCTGTCCGTCCGAGAGCCACGCATCGTCGGTGAGCCGCACGGTACCGTCATTGACGTCGTAGACGATCTGATCGGCGTGGCCGCGCGCCGGCTGCTGCGTCTCGAGGCGCCGCTGTTCGAACTCGGCGGGCTTGCCGGTGACGGTGGCGCGCGCGATGCGATTGTCCTTGAACTCGACCACCGCCTGGTCGGAGCGCAGGTTGCCGCGCGGCTCGGCGTCGATGTGCACGTGGCCGTCGAAGGTCCAGTGGCTGTTGGCGAAGTCGAGGCCGGTGGCGCGCGCGTGATCCGCCTGCACCCGCATCGTGCCCTGGGAGATCACCACCTTCTCGAAGGTGTAGGTGTGGGTCTTGTAGTCGACGTCGGAGGAGGCGGCGTCGAGCGTAATCGGCAGCTGTTTCGAGGAGGTGAACGACGGCAGGACCGCCGGCTGCGCAGCCGGGCCCGCTGCGGCGGTCAGCGCTAGCGTCGTCGCCGCGCTGGCGGCGAGTGCCCCCGGCAGCAGCCAGCGGGCCTTAAGGCAGGAACGAGCCATGCACGTCCGATTCTAACTGCATGTGACGCTCCTTCAAGCTGGCGACCATACCGGTGCCGTGCAGCTCGCGGCCCGAGGTCACGAAGGTCACCGGATCGCGCGTCGTGACGATTTGTGCGTTGGTATCGACGGAAAGATGCTCGCTGGTGATCTCGGCGGGCTCCTGCGTTCCCGGCAGAAGTCCGGCGACGTGCACGTCACCGTCGAGCTTCACCAGACCGCTGCCCTGCGCGAGCTCGCCGTGCCTGGCGCGCGCCGTCCACTGGTTGCCGCTCGCGTCGCGGAAGCCGAGCTGCACCTGCTCGAGCTCAATCAGACCGTTGTTGGCTTGCTGCTGGATCTGCTCGGCATCGAGCGTGTACATGGGCCGCCCGTCGAGACCGGTCTGCACGAGGCGCGCCTTGACCGCCGAGTAGCCCGGATCGTGTGGCGGTCCGCCGGCAGCCGTCGGCGTGCCCGAGTCACGCTGCGGTGTCGAGAGCAATACCATGCCGACCACCAGCGACAGCAGTGCCGCCAGCAGCAACAGGCGGTACGTCATCGCGCCCGCGCCCGCCGCGCGCGTAGCGCCAGCAGGTGATCGCACACCTCGCGCACCGCGCCGCCGCCGCCCGGCGCCCGCGTGACCACGTCGGCCAGGCGCCGCACCTCGCGGTGCGCGTCCGCAACCGCAAAGGACAGCGCCGCCGCACGCATCAGGGGCAGGTCCGGCAGATCATCCCCCACGCAGGCGCAGTCCGCGGGCGTGAGGGCAAGCCGCGCACACAGGCGCGCAAACACGTCAAGCTTGTCGGTCACTCCCTGGTGCAGGTGACGTACGCCGAGCTCGCGGCAACGGACCGCCACCATCGGCGAGCGGCGGCCGGAGATCACCGCCACGCGGGTGCCGGCGCGCTGCAGCCGAACCAGTCCCAGGCCATCGCGCACGTCGAACACCTTGAGCGCCTCGCCGCGCGGCCCGAAGTACAGCCGCCCGTCAGTGAGCACGCCGTCGACGTCGAGCACCAGCAGTCGGATGCGGTGCCGCATGCGCAGCCGCGGACTCACACCACGCCGGCGCGCATCAGATCGTGCACGTTGAGCGCCCCGACCAGGCGGCCGTGCGCGTCCGCAACCGGTAGCGCGGTGATGCGGTGAACTTCCATGAGGTGTGCCGCTTCGGCGGCGAGCTCGCGCGGTCCGATGCTCTTCGGCCGCGTGGTCATGACGCTGTGCATCACGGTCGAGTGCACGTCGATGTGCCGGTCGAGGGCGCGCCGCAGGTCCCCGTCGGTGAACACGCCGAGGATGCGGCGATCGGGGTCGACCACCACCGTCATGCCGAGCCCCTTGCGCGACATCTCGAGTAGTCCGGCGCTGAGCGGCGCCTCCGGCGCGACCACCGGGACCGCCTCGCCGGTGCGCATCAGGTCCTCGACGTGCAACAGGAGCTTACGGCCGAGCGCGCCGCCGGGATGCGAGCGCGCGAAGTCCGCGCGGGTGAAGCCGCGCGCTTCGAGCACTGCGACGGCAAGGGCATCGCCCATCGCGAGCGTCGCCGTGGTGCTCGCCGTGGGCGCAAGGTTCAACGGGCACGCCTCCTCGGGCACGCCGACGTCGAGGATGACGCTCGCGGCGCGTGCCAGGGTCGAATCGCTCCTGCCGCTCATGACGATCAGCGCTACCGCGAGACGCTTCAGGTGCGGCAGCAGCAGCACGAGCTCCGGGGTCTCTCCGGAGTTCGACAGCGCGAGCAGCACGTCGGCGCGTGTGATCATGCCGAGGTCGCCGTGCCCCGCCTCCGCGGGGTGCAGAAAGAAGGCGGGCGTGCCGGTGCTGGCAAGCGTCGCCGCGATCTTGCCGGCAACATGTCCCGACTTTCCCATGCCGGTGACCACCACCCGCCCGCGGCATTCCAGGCAGATGCGGCAGGCCTGTGCGAACGGCGGGCCGAGCCTGGGCGTAAGCGCTTCGAGGGCCGCGGTCTCGATGGCGAGCGCGCGGCGCGCGGAGGCGAGCAGCTGCTCATCGCCAATCACCGGCACCGGGTTACCTGGCGCAGCCGGATGCAAATCCATGGGGTGATTATAGGCGCGGCCGCGCAGCGGCCATGTAATATCGCGTGCATGAGTCCTGAAGAAGTCGCGCGGCTGATCCGCGCAGGCCTCCCCGGAGCGCAGGTAAGCGTGCAATCGGAGGACAACACTCATTTTGCCGCGCGCATCGTCGCGCGGCAGTTCGCGCAGCTGCGCAGCCTCGCTCGCCACCAACTCGTGTACCGCACCCTCGGGGAGCTGATGGGACGGGAGATCCACGCCCTGACGATCGAGGCGCTGACACCCGAAGAATCGGGGCAGGCCTGAGTCCGTGGACAAGCTGCAGATCCAGGGCGGCGTGCCTCTCGAGGGCGAGGTGCGCATCTCCGGCGCGAAGAACGCCACGCTGCCGATCCTCGCCGCTGCGCTGCTCGCCGACGATCCGGTGCTGGTGGCGAACGTGCCGCACCTGCGCGATGTCACCACCACGGTCGAGCTGCTCGGTCGCATGGGGGCCACCGTCACCATCGACGAGCGCATGCGCATCGAGGTCGACGGCTCGACGGTGCGCGAGTGCTTTGCGCCCTACGACTTGGTGAAGACCATGCGCGCCTCCATCCTGGTGCTCGGCCCGTTGCTCGCCCGTCACGGACACGCCGACGTGTCACTGCCCGGCGGCTGCGCGATCGGTGCGCGGCCGGTGAACATCCACGTCGCGGGGCTGCAGGCCATGGGTGCCGACATCACCATCGAGGGCGGCTACATCCGCGCCCGCGCACGGCGCCTCAAGGGCGCGCGGCTGGTGCTCGACACCGTCACCGTCACCGGTACCGAGAATCTGATGATGGCCGCGACGCTCGCCGATGGCGAGACGGTCATCGAGAACGCCGCGCGCGAGCCGGAAGTCGTCGACCTCGCCAACTTCCTCGTGGCGATGGGCGCGAGCATCCACGGCGCCGGCTCCGACAAGATCGTGGTGCGCGGCGTCGAGCGGCTGCGGGGCACGAGCTACGAGGTGCTGCCCGATCGCATCGAGAGCGGCACCTACCTGGTCGCCGGTGCCATCAGCCGCGGCCACGTGCGCATCAAGAGCACGCGCCCGGATCACCTCGACGCGGTGCTTGCCAAGCTCGAGGAGGCGGGGGCGAAGCTCGGCGTGGGCGAGAACTGGATCGAAGTCGACATGCGCGGTCGGGCGCTCAAGGCGGTCGACGTACGCACCGCGCCGTACCCCGGGTTTCCGACCGACATGCAGGCGCAGTTCGCCGCACTCAACACGGTCGCCGACGGCGTCGGCACCATCACCGAGACCATTTTCGAGAACCGCTTCATGCACATGCTGGAGATGCGTCGCATGGGAGCGGAGATTCGCCTCGAGGGGAACACCGCCATCATCCACGGGGTCAAAAAGCTGACCGCGGCGCCGGTCATGGCGACTGACCTGCGCGCCTCGGCGAGTCTGGTGCTCGCAGGCCTCGTGGCCGAGGGCCGCACCGACGTCGAGCGCATCTATCACATCGATCGCGGCTACGAGGCGATCGAGGAGAAACTCGCGCAGCTCGGGGCGCAGATCCGGCGCGTCCCGAACTGAATTGAGCAAGATCGCCTCGCGGCGACTTTGCCGGACATCGGCCGCGTTTCCGCGAGCAAGAGGTGCGGCTTTTGCTCGCCGGGCACTGCCGGTGCTCGGCCGCGATTGCGGCGGACATCGGCTTCGCTGCTGCGCGTAACGAAGGGGTAGCTGCCATGCGGATTGGGATGATCGGACTTGGGCGCATGGGCGCCAACATGGTGCGTCGTCTGCTGAAGGGCGGGCACGGGTGCGTCGCCTACGATCGCTCCGCGGAGGCGGTCAAGGCGGTTGCGGCACACGGTGCACAAGGGGCGGCAACGCCCGCCGAGCTGGTGCGTTCACTCCCGGCGCCGCGTGTGGTGTGGATCATGGTGCCGGCAGCGCTCGTCGACTCGGTGATCGCAGAACTCCGGCCGTTGCTCGCACGCGGCGACGTGCTGATCGACGGCGGCAATTCCTACTATCACGACGACATCCGTCGGGCGACGGAGCTCGGCAGTGCCGGCATCCGCTATCTCGACGTCGGTACGAGCGGCGGCGTGCTCGGCTTCGAGCAGGGCTACTGCCTGATGATCGGCGGTGAGGCCGAAGCGGTCGCACTGGTGGAGCCGGCGCTCGCCACGCTCGCCCCGGGCGGCCGCCTGCCCGCGGGCGCGACGACCGCCGATGCGGGCGGCCGCGGTAGTGCGGCGAGCCGCGCGGCCGCGGCGCTCGGCTACCTGCACTGCGGCCCCTCGGGCGCGGGGCACTTCGTCAAGATGGTTCACAACGGCATCGAGTACGGGCTGATGGCAGCGTACGCCGAGGGACTCAACGTGCTCGCCCACGCGGATGCCGGCCGCACGACCGCCACGGCCGATGCCGAGACCGCGCCGCTTGCCGAGCCGCGCTTCTATCAGTACCAGCTCGACCTCGCCGCGATCGCGGAGGTGTGGCGCCACGGCAGCATCATCGCATCGAGGCTGCTCGACCTCACCGCCGCTGCGCTCGAGAAAGATGCGCAGCTCGGCGGCTTCGCCGGACACGTCGCCGACTCGGGCGAAGGACGCTGGACGGTGCAGGCCGCGATCGAGGTGGGTGTGCCGGCACAGGTGCTGAGCGCGGCGCTGTATTCGCGCTTTGAGTCGCGCGGGCGCGCAGAATTCGCCAACCGACTGCTGTCGGCGATGCGCCTCGGCTTCGGCGGTCACGTCGAACGCTCGCCGTGAGCGCGCCGCAGCACACCGCGACACACGGAGGTGACTATGGAACGTCGTGACTGTGATGCCATGGTGCTGTTCGGCGCCACCGGCGATCTTTGCTATCGCAAGATCTATCCGGCGCTCTATCAACTCGTGCGCCGCGGCCTGCTCACCGTGCCGGTGATCGGCGTGGCGCGCCAGGGGTGCGATCTCAGCTGGCTGGTCAAGCGCGTGCGCGAGAGCCTGAAGGAGTTCGTGCCGGCGGCCGAGGAGGCCGTGACCGCACGCCTTACCGGGTTGCTGCGTTACGTCGACGGCGACTACAACGATCGCGGCACCTTCGTCGCGCTGCGCAAGGCGCTCGGCGAGGCGCAGCGCCCACTGCACTATCTCGCCATCCCGCCGAGCATGTTCGCGGTGGTGGCCGAGCACCTCTCCGGCACGGGCAATGCGGCCGGCGCGCGCATCGTGGTGGAGAAGCCCTTCGGGCGCGACCTGGCTTCGGCGCGCGCGCTCAACCAGACGCTGCACGCGCACTTTCCGGAGTCGAGCATCTTTCGCATCGATCACTACCTCGGCAAGGAGGCGGTGCAGAACCTGCTGTACTTCCGCTTTGCCAACTCCTTCCTCGAGCCGGTGTGGAACCGCAACTTCGTCGCCAGCGTGCAGATCACCATGGCCGAGACCCTCGGCGTCGCCGGGCGCGGGCGCTTCTACGAGGAGGCCGGCGCGATCCGTGACGTGATGCAGAACCATCTGATGCAGATCGTGACGCTCCTCACCATGGAGCCACCGGTGAATACCGAGGGCGAGTCGCTGCGCGACGAGAAGGTGAAGGTGCTACGGGCAGTGCGCCCGCTCACCGCCGCTGAGGTGGTGCGCGGCCAGTATCAAGGCTACCGCCAGGAGCCGGGCGTCGCGGCGGACTCGAAGGTGGAGACCTATGCGGCGCTCGTGCTCGCCATCGACTCCTGGCGCTGGAGCGGCGTGTCGTTCTACCTGCGCGCCGGCAAGCGGCTGCCGGTGACCGCGACCGAAGTCGTGGTGGATCTGCGCGCGCCGCCCGCCAACGTGTTCGGCGATCAGGCGCCCGAGCAACCGAATCATCTGCGCTTTCGCGTCGGCCCCGACGTCGCCATCGCACTCGGCGCGCACACCAAGAAGCCCGGCCCGGTCATGACCGGGCGGAGTATCGAGCTCTACGTCGCCGAGCAGCCCGGAGGTGAGGAGGCGTACGAGTTTCTGATCAGCGCCGCTCTCATCGGCGACACCGCACATTTCGCGCGCGAGGACGAGGTGGAAGCCGCCTGGGCGATCGTCGACCCGGTCCTGGGCGCACATGCGGCGCCCGCGGAGTATCTGCCGGGGAGCTGGGGTCCGCCGCAGGCGGAAGGCCTGCTCAAGGGTCCGTGCGGATGGCACAACCCGGGGCCGAAACCCCAGGACTGGACGCGCTCGTGCGGGCGCAGCATCCCCGGCTGAGATTGCGGCACGGCAGACTGGGGCGGCGGCCGGGGGCGTGCGACGCGTCCGCCTTCGAGCGCCACGATCGCGACGCTCGATGTAACGGAGCCGGCGCCTTGCTGAACTGACCGACGGGCGCGAGGGAGGCCAAGGACGCGGCGGAGCACGCCCATCTGTACATGCTGTTACGATCGGCTCGTTCGCGGCAGCCCTCAGGCTCCGCGGCGTTGGCAGAGAGAGTGAGCATTCGCACTTGGCGTCACAACGGCGATCTGTCTCCGTAGCGATAGCGGCAGCACTGTCCGCAGCAGGCGCGCTGGCCGTGGCGCAACCGCTGCCACAGACGCTGTACTCCTGTGCCGGCATCTCTCGGGACGCTGACCGGCTCGCATGCTATGACCGCGAGATCGCCGCGCTGACGCACAACTCAGCAATCCCCGCAGGTGGCGACTCGACGGCTGGCCCGGCAGTGGCTGCGGCCGTCGCGGCGTCTGCCCCCCCGGCGCGGGTGGGGGTCGAGGCTCCCAAGACAGCGCCGGCGGCGGGCAGCACGGCTGTTTCGACTGCCGCCGTTCCGAGTCCCATGCCAGTCCTAGCGAGTGCGCCAGCAGGCGCTGCGACACAAGTCGCGGCAGGAGCGGTAGCTGGGGCGGGGACGGCAGCCGCGGCGGGCGCCGCAGCGGGGACCGCCACGGGAAGTGCAGGGGTAACGACGACCCTGACGCCTGAGCAGGCGTTCGGGCTGACCCCGGATAAGGTCCGCAAGCTGGAAGCCAAGCAGGGAATTCAGCCGAACGAGGTTAAGACTATGAGCGCGCATATCACCGATGTGTCCCGCGGCGCCTCAGGGCGGCAGGTGTTCAAGCTCGACAATGGGCAGGTCTGGAGGCAGTCGGAAACCCGGGCGAGATTTGAGGCGGTCCCAGGGGAAGCCGTGACTATCAGTCACGGTGCAATGGGCTCATTTTGGCTGGCGACGAACAACCATAACTGGACGCGTGTCGAGCGTGTTCCTTAGCTTCGCTGGCACTCGCTTTGTGCTTGTTTCACATGACTTTTTCAGATCATGAGTCCGTTGAGACAACCCACGTTCCCGAAGGAGGCCACTCGGCTTGCACAAGCAGCACCGCCACGCCTAGCATCGTAAAAGAGGTGATTGTCATGTTTAGCCGCCTGATTAGCACAGGCTTGATTCTCAGCGTCGTCGCGTGTGCCAGCAGTCCTCCGGCTCCGTCCGGGGCCGAGAGGGCAGCCAAAGTGCCGCCCGCCGGCTGCGTTGCGAGTACTGCGACGCGACTGCCGGTCAGTCCGCGTGAATGTGCAGCATTCGGCAGCGTCTATACTTCAAAGGACATCAAGAGCACCGGCTATACCGAAGTGGGCCAGGCACTGAGCACGCTGAACTCGAGCGTCACGACCAACGGGCATTAAGGCTCGGCACTTCCGCGGCACCGTCGAGGCTTCCGTGCGGCGGCTGCCTCACGAGTCCGCCAGCGAGCCCAGTGCCGATCTGAGCGGTGCGAGCCAGGGCTCGTAATTGCGCCACTGCTCGAGGCCTTCGCGGTAAATCGGCCGCCGCACCTGCTCGGAGCTCACGGTGCGTACGCCGCGCTCGGTCTTCCAGAACTCGAGGCAGGCGGGCTCGAAATCCAGACCGCAGAACTCCAGCATGCAACGCACGCTCCCCTCGAGATCATCGACGACGTCCTCATGCCGTACGTGCAGTATCTTCCCCGGTAATGCGCGGTCCCAGTGCTCCATGAGCTCGATGTAGTTCCGGTAGTAACGGCCGACGTCCGCGAGGCTGTACGCGAACTCGTGGCCGGTCGCAAAGAGCTGCTTGAAGTTGCCGAAGCAGCAGGCCATTGGAGCGCGGCGCGCATCGATGATCCTGGCATTCGGCAGGATGAGATGGATGAAACCGACATCTTTGAAGTTACCCGGCATCTTGTCGATGAAGAACGGTGCGCCGCGACGGTGGACGCGCGTGCGCTCTAGGTATGCTTCGCCGAGAGCGCGCAACTCCTCCGGCGTGAGTTCGGCGAGGACCGCCGGGTATCGAGGCGGTTCGTCAGCGCGTCGGTTGCGGAATTGCTGAACCAGGAGCGGCAGATCGGGCAGCTCCAATGTGCCGTCAACGCGGGAGTGTGACGCAAGAATCTGCTCGATGAGTGTCGAGCCTGAGCGTGGCAGTCCGAGGATGAAGATCGGATCAGCGCTCAGGCAGCCAGCACCGCGGCGCGCCTCGAAAAACTCCGCAGTGCAGACCGCGGCCTGCAACCGCAGGCTCCGCTCGGCGATGTCCGGGTTGTACTTGAGCTCGGCGCGCTTGAGCGCATTTCCCCGTTCGTAATAACCGAACGACTCCGCGTACTCCTTGCGGTCTTCGAGCGCCTTGCCGAGAGCGAAGCACAATTGGTACCGCTCGGTGGCGACGATGCTCGACGCGGCCTCTGCTTCACGCATGTGTGCGATCTCCGCATCCGAGAAGCGGTAGGTCTTCATGTTGGCGAGTGCGAGATAACCGCTTCCCGCTCCTCCCGGCAGCGCCGCTGCGGACCTGAAGGCGGCAATCGATTCGGCGCCGTTGCCGCGTGAGCGCAGTACCTGGGCGATCGCGAGCTCGATACCCGCGTCCCCCGGAGATTCATTTAGGAGCTGCTGGTAGACGCGCAGGGCTTCGTCGTGCTCGCCGAGGCCGTCGCACACACTGGCGTATAGCAGCCGCCAGCTCGGGTTTCGCGGGTCGATCCGCAACAGCTTGCGGACTTCCGCCTGCGCGGGCAGATAGCGGCGTCGCTGTGCCAGGACCGTGGCGTATTCGCAGCGGGCATCGTGGTAATCGGGTTTCCGCACTAGGACGTTTTCGAGAAGAAGCTCGGCATCGTCGAGGATGCGGAGCTTCACCGCGATCTGCGCGAGAATGCGCATACCCTCGACGTGGGGACCGTGGCGGCACAGGTAGTCACGCACCACTGTTTCAGCCGCATCCAACGCGCCCTCGTGGAGCAGCCCCGAGCCGAGAGTCAGCTGCGGCGGCAGGCTGGCGAGCTTGGCTAAGCAGGCTGCGGCGTGCGCCGCATCGCCGAGCCGCCCGCCGGAAATGTGGAGCTCCCGCAGTGCCTGCCAGCTCCCCGTCAGGGTGTCGTTGAGCTCGACCGCGCGACGGAAAGCCACGAGAGCGGCGCCCACGTCGCCGAGCGACCGCAGGCTTTGAGCGCGCTCCTGCCAGAGCAGCCCGGAATCCGGATGCTCCCGCTCCAGTCCATTAAGCAGGGCGAGCGCCGCGGCATGATCGCCGGTGCGCCTTAGCGCCCGTACTTGCGCCAGCGCGCGTTGCACGGGCAGCTCATGCATGGAGCTGCGCCTCGAGCTCCTGCGCCACGCGCGCAAGGACCGCGGCCCAGTCCCCCGCGACGTGCTGGCGGAACAGGCGCATCGTCGGGTACCACGGGCTGTCGGAAGGCTGAAGCAGCCAACGCCAGTCAGGGACCGCCTGCAGCACGACCCAAACCGGCACGCCGAGGGCGCCTGCCAGATGGGCAACGGAAGTATCGGAAGTGATGACGAGATCCAGTGCGCACATCAGTGCGGCCGTTTCCACGAGCGCATCGGCGCCGACGTCCAAGGGATCAGTAAGCTCAGCGAGCGCTTCCCCGAACTCGACCTCGGTGCGCTGCCTCGCAGCCACCCCTTTCTGCAGCG
>Ga0335076_10000818_pt1 | contig 29467 bp, 31 predicted proteins | sample Lox_Sample_25_FD_206717 | JGI IMG/M metagenome (GOLD analysis project Ga0335076, IMG submission 206717) | Soil microbial communities from Loxahatchee National Wildlife Refuge, Florida, United States - Lox_Sample_2.5 | ecosystem: Environmental > Terrestrial > Soil > Wetlands | place: USA... | reverse complement strand
CGGAGGATTGGTACCGGGCCTTTACCAGGGACGTGTTCGGCTGATCCTGTGGTTCAGGAATCGGGCAGGGCGCGGTCGGAATGGAGTGGCAGCACCCGAGCGATCGCCGCGCTGAATCCGAAGGCCGCCCGGTCGACGGTCGATCGCATCGGCAGCGTTCCCAGGGCACGGCGGTCTGGGTCCGGCAGCCGTTCCAGCCGCATCGAATTCATGACCACCAGGAGACTCGATCCGGCCATGACCAGGGCGGCCAGAACCGGCTGCAGGTATCCGCTCGCGGCCAGGCCTAGTCCGATCAGGTTGTAGCCGAAAGCCCAGGCGAGATTGGTTAGGATGGTGCAATGCACTGTCCGCGCCAGCCCTATGATCCATGGCAACATCCACAGGCCGCCTTCGGGCAGGACCAGATCAGCGGTCTCGCGCGCGAGATCGGTGGCGTTGCCGACGGCGATGCCGATATCCGCCGCGGCCAAGACCGGCCCATCATTGAGGCCGTCGCCCACCATTGCGATCCCGTCATGGTGCCGGCGGCACCGATCGAGCAAGCTTTCTTCGCTTCCGGCGAGAGATCTGCCTTCCAGTCGTCGAGTCCCACCGCCTGCGCCACCCGTCGCGCCGCGGCCGCGTGGTCGCCGGTCACCAGCACAACGCTGAGGCCGCCGGCGCGCAGGGCGGCGATCGTCGAGCGCGCTTCCGGTAGGGGCGTGTCGTCCAGCGCCAACACCGCGTGTACCACGCCGCCCCAGCATACATAGACCAGGGAATGGCCGGCGGTCTCGAGTTTGCGCGCGGCGGCAGTGACTTCGCGCGGAGCAGCGCAACCGAGCTCGGCCATCCATTCGCCGTTGCCGGCCGCCGCGGCCTCGCCCTCGATCCTGCCGGAAACGCCGCGGCCCGGCATGTTGCGGAGCGCGGCGACCGCAGTCGGCGCGATCCCGCGCGCCGCCGCTGCGGCGAGGATCGCGCGCGCCAAGGTGTGCTCGGAACGGCGCTCCAGCCCGCTCACTCGCGCCAGCACCAACTCGGCGGACGTGCCATCGGTCTCGATGGCGATCAGGTTGGGGCGGCCGGTGGTCAGGGTGCCGGTCTTGTCGAACGCCATCACGCTGGCGCGGGCCAACGCCTCAAGTGCGGCCGGGCTGCGGACTACGCAGCCGAGCCGCGCCAGGCGCGCGATGCCAAGCGAGGTCGCGAGCGGCGCCGCCAGACCGACCGCGCAGGGACAGGCGACCACCAGCACGGCGATGCCGTTCAGCATCGAGCGCTCGAAGGGCAACTGCCGCCACCAGAACCAGACCGTGGCCAGCGACAGCGCCAGCACGGCCGGAACGAACAGACCGAGCAGGTGGTCGGCAATCCGACGGGTCGGGGCACGGTGCTGCAAAGCGGTGCGGACCGACCGGCAGAGCTGCGCCCAGCGCGTCGCCGCTCCGGCGCCGGTGCAGCGGATCAGCAGCACCCCTTCGCCGTTCATGCTTCCCGCGATGACCGAGGCGCCGGCCTGCTTCGCCACCGACCGGCTCTCGCCGGTCATCACCGCTTCATTAGCGTCGGAGGCGCCTTCGACGACCGTGCCGTCCACTGGGATGCGCTCGCCCGGCATGACCCGCACCAGCATGCCAGGGACGATCTCGCGCGCCGACAGGCGCCGCTCGTTCCCGCCCTCGACCACGTTTGCCCATTCGCTTTCCGCCGCCAGCAGAGGGCCGAGGTCGCGGGCCGCCCGGGCCCGGCCGGCGGCCTCGAGGTAGCGGCCGCAAGTGAATAGCATCAGCACCATGGTGGCGGTGTCGAAATAGACCTGGGTGCCGTACTGGAAGGCAATGACTGTGGAATAGGCGTAAGCGACGCCAACGCCTAGGATGATGAGCGCCGAGGCAGTGAGCCGCCCCTCCCGGGCTTGATTCCAGGCATCATGCAGAAAGGGCCCACCGAGAATCAGCAGCGCTGGCGTGGCGAAGGCAAACAGCAATAGGTCGATCCAGCGCAGCACGTGCGCATCCGCGCCGGTGAAGGCGCCGGAATAGATCAGGAGGCTGAACAGCATGATGTTCATGGACAGAAAGCCGCCGATGCCGAGCCGGATCAGCAGCCAAGCCGCTTCCGATTCCTCACCGCTCCCGCTCCTCACCAGATCAGCGATGCAGCAGCCATAACAGCAATAACCGCGGTTCTCGCCATCCACCGTGCGGCGCATCGGCCGCTGTCCTAGCGGCAGCAGGCAGTGGCTGCAGAGGGCGTCGACCGGCGTCGCAGTCTGCGCGCTCACACGACCGGTCCCGTTGGTGCGGCAAAGCCGGAATGGAGAAGATGGTAGAAACCGGGTGGCAACACGCCGCGGACGAGCGTTACCAAGCCGAGCACCAAGATGAAGGCCCCGGCCAAGCGCACCCCGCGACGACGCCAGGCCGCATTCAACATCCGACCAATGCCGCCCATCGCCAGCATGGCGGGGAAGGTGCCGAAACCAAAAGCCGCCATTGTGAGGCAGCCGGGCAGCGGCGCACCGGTGCCGGCGGCTTGGGCGACGAAGGCGTATACCAGGGGGCAGGGAAGGAAGCCGTTGGCGACGCCGAAGGCGAGCGGCGCGCCGTGTTTCGGCGCGGTCAATAGGTTGCGTAGGGAGGCGGCGAGGGCGCCGGTTCCGAAGCCCACCGCCGTCAGGCGGCCTTGCCAGAGGCCGAAGAACTGCAACGCCATCGCCACCATGAGCAGCCCGGCCAGCACGGCCAGTAGCCGCTGGGCGGTTTCCAGCGAGCCGCCGAGCAGCGAGACCGTCATTCCGTTCTGAGTGCAAAGCACTTGGCCGAGGCCCCCCGCCAATCCACCCAGGAAACAATAGGTTGAGAGACGGCCGACGTTGTAGAGGAGGTGCCGGAGCAGGTTGGCGCCATGGCCCCGGGAACCATGACCAATCGCGCAGGCGAAGCCGCCGCACATGCCGATACAGTGGAAGCTACCCAGGAACCCGGCGGCGAAGCAAAGGAGATAATGGGTCATGAATGGCGGGCCCGATTGCTTGCCCCGGACGCGCTCGCTCTGCCGATCCCGCGCGCGCTCCAGCGCTACTTGCGGCGCACGAGGAGGGCGACCCAGACGAAGAAACCGATAGTGAAGATCACGAAGCCGATGAAGGCCACAATCTGTTCCGGACTGGCATTGGCCAGGGAGAAAGCCGTGTCGGACAGCATGTTTCCTCCTTGTCAGCCGATGGTGGCGCGGATCACATTCATCGCGATCTCGGAAATCAGGAACACCAGATTGACCGCCGCGAACGCCAGAATAAGCCTCGCCACTAGCATCGCCCGCTCTCCCTCAGTTGCTCGTGACCGCGGCGCACGTTCCACCGCCCACGCTTCGATAAAGCGCAATCAACCATTCAGCCGGGGCGGCCAGGACCAAGACCGCCCCAGTAAGTGACTAGGTAGTAGAGCGACCAGACAAACAGGATCGCATAGACAACCAGCAGCCAGATTGGAATTCGACCGATTCGCGCCTTGATGTAGCCGCCAGCATATTCTTCCATTTCGTGCCCGCCGCCCGCGTGACCGGGTGCGTCATGATGGGGATCGGTCATCGCGCCCTCCGCTACCGTCATGCCCGAGCTCCTTGCGCAGGAAATTCACCGCCGCTTGGTCGGTTTCCGAGAGCGCGCCTGAGAGCACGCCCCAAACGAAGATGCATACCGCTCCGATGCTCATCGAGAGGGCGACCAGCATTGGAGCGATAACCTCGAAGTCCCTCATGGCTCGATCCTTCCTATTGGCCTCAGTTCCCAGTCGCCGGCGCGCCGCCAGGGACATAGGCATGGTCCGAGCTGTCGGCGTGCAGCTTCGGGTCGTCCAGCGCCTTGCGATCGGCGTCGCTGATCGGCAGCGCCTCGCCGGTCAGAGGATCTTTGTAGGCGGAAAGGGACAGGACGTAGTAGGCGAGGGCCCATCGATCGGCATCAGGGAAGGCGTCCTTGAAGGACGGCATCGGTGTGCCGCTCAGCCCGGTACTCAGGGTCCGGTAAATGTCCTCGGGCCGCGGCCCCGACTTGAATTGGCCGCTGGTAAGATCGGCCGGCCGGATCGGGAAGCCGAAATCATCCTTGAGACCGGCCGCCTTTTCGCCGTCACCCTTGCCGGAATTTCCGTGGCATTCCCAGCATTTCGCCTGCTGCCAGATGTCCTTGCCGTGCGCGACCAAGTCACCCGAGGGCGGTGGCGGCGCCCCGATATAGAGCGGCGCGCTCGGCGGCTCCTCGACGAAGTAGGCGTAGGGCTTGGTGGGATCCGAGCGGTCAACTGCAAGTTCATACTTGATATACTGAATCACGGCCAGCCGGTCATTGATCGGTAGGTCGTACCAGGGCGGCATGGCCGTCCCGCGGACGCCGCGGCTGATGGTGCGCAGCAGATCGCCGTCGGTCGGCACCGGCTCCTTTGTGAGGCGGAACTTGAAGACGCCGAGCGTGAAGTTGCGCGGTCGCTGATTGTAGAGAAAGGTTGCGGCAACGCCATTGCCGTCGCCCTTCTCGCCGTGGCAGCCCTGGCAGCGCCGCTCGTAGACCTCCTTGCCGTGAGCGATCCATTCGTCCGAGCGCGGCAGCTCGACGCCCGAGGCCTCGACCTCCTGGGGCTCGAACAGGTCGCGCCACTTGCCGCGATTCATGCCGAGCTTCTGCACATAGGCGCTCAACGCCTGGATATCCTTGGTCTCGACGGCGAGCGTCACGGTGGCGCCGGTATATTCCTGGTTCGGCGTCCAGATGATCGGCAACTTACCCTGCGCCGTCATCGGCACGAATAGCAGCCCCTCGCTATTAGGCGTCAGCTTGATCTGATCCTTGCTCTTGAAGTCGAACAGCCGGGTGGTGACCGCGGTTTGTTCCAGCGTGTGGTTGCCGGCGCCGTCGTCGACGATCTTGACCGGCGCGGCCGGCGTGTCGAACAGGCCGCGGTAGGACGGCATCACCGAATCCGGCGAGAGCATGCGCGGGTTCCAGTAGTGGGCGAAATGCCATTCGTCGCTGTACTTCAATCCGACCCGGGTCAGATCCGGCCCGATGCGCCGGGTCCCGAACAGATGCGGCGTGTCGTAGGCGTATTCTCCGGCTTGGCTGACCACCCCCCAGCGGCGGGTTTCGCCGGTCACCGGCCGGACGAACTGTGAATGGCAGTACCAGCAGCCTTCGCGCAGATAGACCGCGCGGCCCTGGGCTTCCAGGGGGGTGTAGTCGGTCGCCTGGGTCGCCATCCATTTCAGCTGACCGAGGTCAGTGCGGACCACCGCGGTCACATCATCGGTTCGGGCCGAGGGCTCGACCAGGGGCAGAATCCCTTGGGTTCCGACCGCAAGGAAGAAGAACCCGATGCCGGCGACCAGTGAGACAATACGTACGTTCATTCGGCCGGCCCTCCCGCGGGAACCGCCCGGGCGCCGCCGGGAGCGCTTACCTCCGCCGTGCTGGTCAGCGCGGTCATCATCAGATTGATCACCAGCAAGGTCATGCCGGTGTCCATGCTGATGCCGGCCAGGGTGCGCACGAACCAATAGGCGCGCATCTGCACGACCGTATCCAGCCACTCGACTCCGTTCATCCACTGATAGCCCTGCTGCAGGCCGGCCGCGGTCAGGTCCAGCCCCATGACCGAAATCCCGCAGGTAATCAGCCAGAACGACCAATTGCCGAGCTTGAAAGACCACAGCGATTCGCGGCCCCAGAGCCGAGGCCAGCAGTAGATCAGCCCGCCCATCGCCCAGACCACGAAGGTCCCGAACACGGTAAGATGGGAATGGGAGATCACGAAATCGGTGAAATGTGTCGGCTGCTGGATCACGCGCAAGGCCTCGGTGGAGCCCTGAAAGCAGCCGAACAGGTACATCAGCGCGCCCATGATCAGAAACTTCGCTGGCAGATTGCTGCCGAATTCGCGCCAACGTCCGTTCACCGTGCCGAAGAAATTCACCAGCACGGTCCAGACCGGGATGATCAGCAGCATCGAGGTGATGATCGCCAGGGTCTCGGCCCAGTCGGCGATTGGGCTGTAGAGGTAGTGATGGATGCCGACGAAGGGATAGAACAAAGCGAGCGACCAGAACCCGACCAGCGACAGCTTGTGGGCATAAAGCGGATTCTGCACGCTGAGGGGCAGGAAATAATAGATCAACACGTAGCCGGCCGGCGTGAGCCAGAGCCCGACGATGTAGTGGATGTAGAGGCCGTGGAACGCCGCGCTGTTGATGCCGGCGATGGTGTAGGGAAGGATGAAGGAGCCCAACACCAAGTTCATCGTGGTCCACACGAACGCCGCTATCAGGTACCAAAGCGCGACATAAAGCGGCGCTTCCAGGCGACGGGAGATCGTGATGATGAACTGACCAGTTGCGATCGCCGTTACGAAGAAGATCGGGATCTCAGAGTAGAGCGGCAGTTCGCCGGCCTCGAGCCCGTGATTTTCGCCGAACACCAGGCCGATCAGGCCAGCCGCGAGCGCGACGTTCCAGACCCAGGCCAGCGGGACGCCCCAGGCCCCGGCGACCACACGCACGCCGCACATTCGCGGCACCAGATAGTAGCATTCGCCGATGAACAGGCAGGAGAAGGCACCCATGATGACGCCGTTGACGTGGACCGGCCGCAGCCGGCCGAAGGTCAATTCGGGGGCGTGGCCGAGATAGTCGGGAAAGTTGAACAAACCTGAAATCGCGGCGCCCACGGAGGGCGTAACCATCAACCAGAAGACGCCCCAATAGAGCCAAGTCCGAACCAAGCGTCGGTCGACCAGCGCATCAAGATCGATTCCGGCGAAGCGCCCGTGTAAAGCTTCTGCCATCTCCCCCTCCCAGTCGTGATCCGCTCCCACCGTTTTCCCTCCCGCTAATTTTTCTTCAGCTGGCACAGGGATGCGTTTGGCGCGGAGTGCTCAAGTTTTCGGAGTTAGATTAGTACCTTAGGCGTCCTCCTCGCTTCAGGCTGCCGCCGTCCCTGGCGTTTCCGCACGTGGATCCGGCGGTCGAACCGCCGCGAAGTGGGGGCCTTACGAACCAAGCGCACCCAGTGCGAATTCCCTTGCTTTTTATTGTTGACTATGAATGCGGTTTTGTCTATGAAATTATTCTAAGACTAAGAAGCGAGCTAAATGGCCGGGAACGAATGCGAATACGCGCTCGAACGCGTGTTCGGCCGAGGGGTGCTGCATGGGAGGGCACCGGCCGATGGGGTTTTATGCACGCCGTCTATTAGCGTTTGTTCTGGCTATGGCGCCGGCCGTCTGTGCCCGCGCTTACGACGAGACTGCAGTCACTGGCGGGGGCACGATCGCCGGGCTGATCACCTACAACGGCGTCGTGCCGATGAAGAAGATCATCCCGACCAAGGATGTCGAGGTCTGCGGCGGACCGCGCGAGGATCCGGAGATCGAGGTCGGCCCGGACAAAGCGGTCATGAACGTGGTAATCGCGCTTGAGGACGTGACCAAGGGCAAAGCTTGGCCGGCGGACGGTGGAACGCCGCAGCTTGACAATATCAAATGTCGCTTCGATCCCGAGATTCAGGTGATTCGCGCCGGTCCGCTCGATGTCGTTAACAAGGATCCGGTGCTGCACAACACCCATGGCTACTACGGCAAGCGCACCGCCTTCAACATGGCGCTGCCCAATCAAGGCCAGACCATCCCGACGGAATTGCAGCGCGCCGGCGTAGTGCGTGTCGATTGCGACGCCCACGGTTGGATGGAAGGTTGGATTTATGTGGTGGACAATCCTTACTACGCGATCACCGGCGCGGACGGCAAATTCAGTATCGGCGACATCCCACCCGGACAATACAAGATGGTCGTGTTCCAACCCCTGGTCGGACCGATCGAATCGACGGTGACGGTGACCGCCGGCCAGACCACGGAGTCGGATATCGAACTCAAGAAACCCTGACTTCCCGGAGCAATAGCGATTCGCGGCGCAGCCGCCGCGCCTGCCGACGAGCCACACAAGCCACGAAAGGGAGGCTGTCATGTCTGATCTTGAACGCGAACGGCGGGAAATGGACATGGTGCTCCGCAAGCCTGGGCTTCGTCCGGACGCTGCGTTGCGGTTGACGCGGCGGACGTTCATTCGGCGCGCCCTGCTGACCGGCGCCGCTGCCACCGCCGCGGCCTGCGGGCCGTTCCCGTTGATCAATACCATGGATGTTGCGTATGGAGCGGACTCCGCCTTCCGATTCGCCTGGATCTCAGACACCCATCTTTATCCGAAGTCGCTGAACACGCGCTTCGTCGACAAGGCGACCCGCGCGATCGACGACGTCTCGAAGATGGACCCACCGGCGGACTTCTTGATCTTCGGCGGCGATATCGCGCAGCTGGGCCGGGCGGAGGAACTCGCCCTGGGCAATCAACTGCTGGGAGAATTGAAGATCGACAAGCACTTCATCCCCGGCGAGCACGACTGGTACTACGACATGGGAGCGAAGTGGACGTCGCTCTATGGCAAGCCGAACTGGAGCTTCGACCACAAGGGTGTGCGGTTCGTCGGCCTCGATACTATCAGCCGGGCGCCGGACTACTGGTCGGCGACGAAGATGAGCCCGGAAGACCGCATGGGCGCCATGGCGACACTCGACGGCAACATCGCCGGGCCATGGGCGGGCGTTGGCTCGGACCAGATCGAATGGCTGTCCAAGACGCTCTCCGACTGGGACAAGAGCAAGCCGGTGATCGTGTTCAGCCACAATCCGCTTTACGAGGTCTTCCCGCCCTGGAACTTCTGGGTGCGTGACTGGCGCGAGGTCAACGAGGTGCTCGGTGCCTACAGCAGCGTCGTCAACATTCACGGCCACGTGCACCAGGTTCTCTACAACGAAATCGGATCTCTGCGCTCCTACGGGATGTTGGCCACGTCTTGGCCTTGGCCGTACCCTCCGACCGGCGTGCCGCAGCTGACCCGTCCGATGATTCGCGTCGACCCAGGCGATCCGTTCGACGGAGTTGGTTGGGGTGAAATCCCCGTCAGCGCCGACAACAAGGTCGATCCGCAATACAAGTTCTGGGGCCGCAAACAGGTGTACGCCGAGGCGCAGGTGGACTCTGGCACCGGCGACAACGACAACCAGCGCCTGCGGGCCCGGATCGCCGACCTGGGATGGTACTATCCCGACAAGTAGGTACGGTCCGCAGAGCGACGCTCGAATCGACTCAGCCCGTTCAGGGGGAGGAATCACGATGAAGAGGCAGGTGATGGTCAGCAACGGCATGTTGGGCGGCGCCGCCCTGATGGCGGCCTTGTTGCTCTTGGGTGCGGTCAGTCCGGCGCAAGCCCACAAGGACCCGTTCACGCAACAGCAATTGAAGGCCTTCAATGATGCCTTTATGGATGAAGTCAGGAAGGGCGATCTGCTGTTCCACGGCGATCCGGCAACCCAGAAGGAAATGGGAGTCAACCTCAGCAGCACCGGGATGGCCTGTGCCATGTGCCACCCCATGGCCTCGGACACCCACCCGCACGAATTCCCGAAGTTCCAGGTGCAGATCGGGGCGTTTGCGACCCTGCGCGACATGATCAACTGGTGCATCGAGAAGCCCAATCAGGGCGAGAAGATCGACCCTGAATCCGAAGCGATGAAAGCTCTTGAGGCCTATATCACCTGGTCCAATTCCGGCTCGGTGCTCGCGCCCGGCACGCCTTAGCCGCAGCTCGGGCTGCCAGCCGGCTGGCGGCGAAGGCGCGGCCGGTTCTCCCTTGTGCATGGGCGGCGAATGGTTGGGCGGCAGACTTCATGCGACGAGTTCCTCACTGCCCGCCTTGAATCCTTGAAGGCGGAGGGGCGCTACCGCGTCTTCGCAGACCTTGAGCGCCGCGCTGGCGCCTTCCCCCGCGCCCGGGAGCATCGCCTCGCGGCCGAGGTCACAGTGTGGTGCTCCAACGACTACCTCGGCATGGGGCAGCATCCCGCGGTGCTGTCCGCCATGCAGTCCGCGATCCGCGAGAGCGGCGCCGGCGCCGGCGGCACGCGCAATATCTCCGGAACCACCCATCATCACGTCCTGCTCGAGGCGTCGCTGGCCGATCTCCACCGCACCGAAGCAGCGCTGGTCTTCACCTCCGGCTATGTCGCGAACGATTCGGCGCTCGGCACTTTGGGGCGGGAGATTCCTGGCTGCATCATCTTCTCCGACGCACTCAATCACGCGTCGATGATCGCCGGCATCCGCCACAGCGGCGCCGAGAAGCGGATCTTTCGGCACAACGATGCCATCCACCTCGACCAGCTACTGAGCGCGGCCGAGCCGACGCGACCGAAACTGGTGTGTTTCGAATCGGTCTACTCCATGGACGGCGACATGGCGCCAATCGCGGCGCTGTGCGATGTCGCCGAGCGCCACGACGCCATGACCTATCTCGACGAAGTGCATGCGGTCGGTCTCTACGGTCCACGCGGAGCGGGAGTCGCGGAGCGCGACGGGGTCATGCAGCGACTAACCCTGATCCAGGGTACGCTGGCCAAGGCCTTCGGCTTGCTGGGCGGCTATGTGGCCGGCTCACGCCTGATGATCGATTTCCTGCGCAGCTTTGCGCCGGGCTTCATTTTTACAACGGCCCTGCCGCCGGCCGTGGTCGCAGGCGCGCGGACCAGCGTTGAAATCCTGAAGCGCGATCCAACGATCCGGGAGAGGCATCAAGAACGGGTGGCTCGCGTGAAGCGCTTGCTGATCGAAGCGGGTCTGCCGGTAATGCCATCGACCAGTCATATCGTGCCGGTTCTGGTCGGCGATGCCTCCGCCTGCCGGACCATCGGTGATGCGCTGCTGCAGGATCACGGAATCTACGTGCAGCCGATCAACTACCCAACCGTGCCCAGAGGGACCGAACGGTTGCGCCTCACGCCGACGCCTCAACATTCTGACGCGGACATTGACATTCTGGTCGCCGCGCTCGGGGACTGCTGGGCGCGGGTCATGCGCGAAGCGCCCCGGGCAGCCCCGGCGCGCAACGTCGCGCCGATGACGCCACTTCCGCGTCGAACGCCTGCAGAGTGGCAACCCACCAGCCGGGCCCAGCCATGATCACCGAACTTGGCCATTACGCATTGATTCTTGCGTGCTGCCTTGCCATTACGCAATCGATCATACCATTGATCGGGGCGGCGCGCGGCCATGCGGGTTGGATGGCATTGGGGCGGAATACCGCAACGGCGCAATTTATCTTAGTTGCCGCAGCCTTTGCCGCCCTCGTTCACGCCTACGTCACCTCCGATTTCTCGGTGCTCAACGTGGTGCAGAACAGCCATTCGACCAAGCCGCTGCTCTACAAGATTACCGGCGTCTGGGCCAATCACGAGGGCTCGATGCTGCTCTGGGTCCTGGTGCTCTCGCTGTTCGGCGCGGCGGTCGCATGGTTCGGCGGCGAACTGCCCGCACAGTTGCGCGCCCGCGTGCTGGCCGTCCAGGGCATGATCGGTATGGGCTTCTTCCTCTTCATTTTGCTGACGTCGGATCCGTTCCGCCGGGTGATTCCGGCCCCGCCTGATGGCAACGGGCTCAATCCGGTGCTGCAGGACCCGGGGCTCGCCTTCCATCCGCCGTTCCTCTATCTCGGCTATGTCGGATTCTCGGTGACCTTCAGCTTCGCGGTGGCGGCGCTGATCGAAGGGCGGGTCGATCCCGCGTGGGCGCGCTGGGTGCGGCCCTGGGCCCTAGCGGCGTGGTGCGCGCTTACCATCGGCATCGCCATGGGGAGCTGGTGGGCCTATTACACGCTGGGCTGGGGCGGCTGGTGGTTCTGGGACCCAGTCGAGAACGCCTCCTTCATGCCCTGGCTGGTAGGCACCGCGCTCCTTCATTCGGCGATCGTAGTCGAAAAGCGCGACACGCTGAAGAGCTGGACCGTGCTGCTGGCGATCCTCACTTTCGCCCTTTCGCTGATCGGCACCTTCCTGGTGCGCTCCGGCGTGTTGAGCTCGGTTCATGCCTTCGCCATGGATCCCAGGCGCGGCCTCTTCATCCTCCTCCTGCTGGTCGTGACGATCGGCGGCTCGCTGGCCCTCTACGCCTGGCGCGCGCCCGCTTTCAAGCGCGGCGGCGTGTTCGCGCCGATCTCCCGCGAAAGCGCACTGCTGCTGAACAACCTTCTGCTGACCAGCGCCGCCGCCACGGTCTTCCTAGGCACGCTCTATCCGTTGCTGCTGGACGTGCTGGGCGGACCCAAGGTCTCGGTCGGGTTTCCGTTTTTCAACATGACCTTCGTGCCGCTCATGGTGCCGCTGCTGATCGCGGTCGCGATCGCGCCGCATCTCGCCTGGAAACGCGGGGACATCCGGGGCGTGTTCCAGCGCCTGTGGCTCGTACTGGCGGCGGTCGTGGCCGTGGCGGGGATTGCAATCGCCATCAATTCGCGGGGGCCGATCCTCGCGGTGCTGGGCCTGGGATTGGCTGCCTGGGTGTTTCTCGGCTCTGTGATCGATTGGGCGAAACGAATCAAGTTTCTGCAGGTGCCGCTGCGCGAATCCTGCCGGCGTGCCTTCCGCCTGCCGCGCACCGCTTCCGGCATGACGCTCGCCCATATCGGGTTGTCGGTCACTGTGGCCGGCATTGCGGCTTCAGCCTGGCAGAGCGAGCGAATCGAGGTCCTTCATCTCGACGACCAGCTTCCGATCGCCGGCTACGTACTGCGGCTCGACGACATCGCCAGCCTGAAGAACGCGGACTATAGTAGCGAGCGCGCGACCATCTCCGTGTCACGGGACGGCAAGCCGGTCGCCGTGCTGTACCCGGAGCGCCGTTTCTTTCCGCTCCAGCAGATCTCGACCAGCGTCACCGCCATCCGGACCAACCTGCTGGCCGACCTCTACGTCGCCCTGGGAGAAGCGGATCAGTCCGGCGGATACACGGTGCGCGTCTATTGGAAGCCCCTGGCGCCCTGGATCTGGATCGGTGCGGTGGTCATGGCGGTCGGCGGTCTGGTTTGCCTGAGCGATCGCCACTGGCAGATCGGCCTCGCCGCCCGCGCGGCGCGATCGATGTCGATGGCGCCGCTTGCCTCGGGACGCTGACGCGTGCGCCGGGTGCTCGTCTCCGCACTGACCGGCGGAGTACTTGTTGCTTTCGCAACGGCCGCCGCGGTGGAGCCCCGCGAGCGATTGGCCGATCCCGTTCTTGAGGCGCGGGCGCGGGCGCTCTCCCAGCAGCTCCGCTGCCTAGTCTGCCAAAACGAGTCGATCGACGATTCGCCGGCCGACCTCGCCCACGAACTCCGCGTCCTCCTGCGCGAACAGCTGAAGGCGGGCGACACCGACAGTGAGGCGATCGACTTCCTGGTCCAGCGCTACGGCGCCTTCGTGCTGCTCAAGCCGCCCGTGGAGCCGGCAACCTATCTGCTGTGGTTCGGTCCGGCGGCGCTCCTCGTCCTCGGCGGCGCCGGAGCCGCCGCCTATCTGCGTGCGGCGCGTAGGAGCAGGGAGCCCGAGACGGCGCCGCTGACCGCGGCCGAACTCAGCCAGCTGGCGCGATTGGTCGGAGGGGACGAGGGCTGATGGAGCTTAACATCCTGCTGACGCTGATAACTGCGGCGACGATGGCGGGGGTGATAGTGCCGCTGCTGCGTCGGCTGCCTCCGGCGCCGGATCGCGCGGAACTCGACCGCAAGGTCTATCGCCGGCAATTGCGCGAACTCGATCGCGACGCGACTTTCGGCCTAGCCGACGGCGAATCTGCGACGCTGGTCCGCCTAGAGATCGAGCGGAGATTGCTGGCTGTTGCCGACAGCGCATCAAGCCGGGCCGTTAGGCCTTGGCAGGCCAAGGCGGTCGCGGTCGCGCTGTCGTCCCTGCTGCCGGTGGTCGCGGCCGGTCTTTATCTTCGGCTGGGTTCGCCCGCCTTGCCGGATCAGCCCTTCGCCGCCCGCGCTGTGGAACGCAACCTGATCGCCGAGAGCCGCGAAGGCTTGGTGAATGCGGTAGAGTCGCTGGAAGCGAAAATCGCCGCCGAGGGCGGTAAGGCCACGCTGGACGAATGGCTACTGCTGGGGCGCAGCCGCGCGGCGCTCGGCCAATATCAGGCCAGCAGCGACGCCTTTCGGCAGGCGATGGAGTTGGGGCCGGATCGGCCCGACATTGTCGCGGGCTACGCGGAGACGTTGGTGGCGGCGTCCGACGGCAGCGTGGTGCCGGCCGCGCATAAGCTGTTCGCCCAGGTTCTCGAACGCGATCCCAAGAACGCCGTAGCGCGACTCTACCTTGCCCTTGCGGATGCGCAAGCGGGGCGGGTGCAGGCGGCTATTGACGGCTGGAAGGCCATCCTTCCCGATCTTCCGCCGGGATCGCCGCTTCGCGACCGGATCAGGAGCCTGATGGCGGTGAGCGCCAAAGAGGCCGGGCTGCCCGCGCCGCAGACGAGCGACGCGGCTGCGCCGGCGAGCGACCCCGCGTCCCCCGAGGCGGCCACAATTCTTGCGGCCGCCCCGGCGGAGCGAGAGCAAATGATCCAGGGCATGGTAGCGGCGCTGGCGGCCAAGCTGCAGGACCATCCCGACGACCTCGACGGATGGCTGAAACTTGGCCGCGCCTATAAGGTGCTGAATCAGCCCGCTGAGGCGGCGGATGCCTATCGGCACGCGGCGGCGTTGCGGCCGGACGACGCCACGCTGATGCTCTTGGCCGCGGAGGCGCTGCTGTCCGAAAACCCGCGCGACGCGCCGATCTCCGACGATATCGTCACCCTGCTACGCCGCGCCGACGCGCTCGATCCCAAGCAGCCACTGGCGCTGTGGCAGCTCGGCATGGCCTCCGTGCAGCGCGGCCATGCCGAGGAGGCGCAAGCCTACTGGCGCCGGCTTCTTGCAATGCTGCCGCCCGGAGGCGCACAACATCAGACCGTCAGCGAAGCCTTGAAGGCGATCACGCGTGCGGATGGTCCCTGAAATCGCCGGAAGCGATGTATGACAAGTCGGGCGCTCGGCGCAATGATCGCGGCGGTGATTCTCTCGCTCGGATCGGCCGCGTCGTCGGCCCTGCGGCCGGCGCAAGCGGATACGGTGACCATCGGCGGACCGTTCTCGCTGACCGATATGCACGGCCGCTCCGTCAGCGAGCGCAGCTATCACGACAAATGGCTGCTGGTCTATTTCGGCTATACCTTCTGTCCCGATGCCTGCCCGACTGTGTTGAACACGTTCGGTCAGGTGCTGGATCAACTCGGCGCCGAGGCGGCTAAGGTTCAGCCGCTGTTCATCAGCGTGGACCCGGATCGGGACACCGTCCCCGTCCTTGCGAAGTACATGACTTCGTTCGACCCGCGGATCATGGGGCTGACCGGCTCGCCTGCGGCCATCGCAGCGGTTGCCGACGAATACGGAGCCGAATTTCAGTCCCACAAGACCGCTGCGAACCCCGACAACTACACAGTCGACCATAGCGTCTATGTCTACCTCATGAATCCCACGGGGAAGTTCGTGCGGGGCTTCAACTACGACGCTTCGCCCGACGAGATGGCGTCCGGCGTACGCAAGGCGCTCGTGGCCGAGTGACTTGTCTAACGGCGTGTCGGGTCAGGATTGCAGCGTGCTGATGCTTTGGGACGAAGCCAACTTCTCGTCGTCGGAGAGCCGGTGCGACCGTCCGCGGACAATGAGCGGGACCATGGCAGGTCGGGTCGCGGCAGACCACCAAGTTGCTGCCCGGCATCCTTGAGGACGTCCAGAGACCGTCACCCTGAGCCTTTGCGCATCCTAGGCCGAAGTTTTCATTTGGCGAGAGCGCAAGGGCTTGAACCGATTCGGCAATCGGGTGGCGCGGCTTTTCGGCTACTGGACACGAACCGGGTTGAGGTCGAGCAGCCTGAAGGCGGCCTCCTGAAGGGCGGTCGGGGTGGAGTAGAGCGTGAAGCGATGCTTCGGGCGCAAGGCGACGCGCATCGTGTTGCGCACGAAGGTGCCGAGATGCGCCATGAGATCGGCGAAGCTCATGACCCTGTGGCCGTCGGCCGAGCGCTTGGTCGCCTTCTTGAGCTTGACAACCTCGGAAGGCTCGGTCGCAGCGACAGGTGAGCAGCGAGCAGGCGTGACAGAACGTCGGCTGCCAAATCGTGGAGACGCGCCCGCTCGACAACCCGTTCCCGGTCGCCAACGATGACGGGCGGTAGCGCTATCGGAGCCCTGCCGGAGAGAGGGGCCTCGTTTCCGTATGCCTATCGTACCAGCCAGGACGAAACGCCCGTCAAGGATGCGCGGTCCCCCCAAAATGCTAGCGCATTTTGGCTCCCCCGCGCCCCGCTGCGCGGCGCCGTGGGCGTCCTTGACTGGCGCTTCGCCGGCCGATGCCAGGGCCTGTCCTCGATGAGGAGGACATCAACCCTGGAGGTTCAGATGACCACGCTTCACATCCATCCACACGCCGCATTCGACCGTTTCCCGATGCTCGTCGAGAGCGTCAAAGAGGAGTTCGGCACCGACGGACTCATGTCGAACGTCGAACGTTTCATCGAAGCCGAATGCGCCGATTTCCATTGGGACGGGCGGCTCGCGGAGATGAACCTCGGCGCCTCTGAGAGCCTCGACGACGAGGACGAAGGGTTCCAAGGCGTCGCGATCATCGGCTATTTCCGCTCCCGCTATTACATCGCGACCTGCGTCGTGGATGCCGAACGGCACGTCCGCTGGATGCTCCGTCTGCGTCATTTCGACAGCTTCGAGAGTGCCGAACAGGCGTTCCTGGCGGGCGGTGGTTGACCCCGCGATCGGTCCGGGAGCGGTGTCGTCACGGCGTCGCTCCCGTCATTTCGGGTGGCGACTCAGCCTGGTGCGGGGGCATCGAGGCCAGGCACGAGAGTGTAGGTAAGCGCAGGACGGACGCGGAGCAGATCGGAAGTCGCGTAAGGCAAGATTAAAGGGGTGTCTCGCATGAGCCACTATGTCTTTGTCTGCACATCGTTATTCAGAGAGACAGTGATCGCAGGCTTCGAGACTCCCTCGCGTAAGCCTTTGATTCCCAGCATGGCGATGGGAGATGCCTTGCGGCCCACAAGCGGACGCTGCTTCCTCGCGTTGTTGGACACCTTGGACCATCCGTGAGGCATGGCCATGACGCGGGACGATGACTTCGAGCCGAAGCTCGGGAAGATCCGCTCTCGTGGCAGCAAACGCGGGCGCAAATATCTACACCGGGTGCTGCAGGCAACGATGCTCGCCGGCGGGCGCGTGGGGAGTGGATCGTCAGCACGCAAAGCAAAGTTCCACGGTAGCCAGATCGGTCGCGCCGCCAGCATCGGCCGCATGCTCGCCACTCGCGATCGCTATGCGGCGTTCCGGAGCCGCCGTGTCGTTATCAAATCCCGCATCGCCAAGCTCGCGGGCAACGGCATCAAAGGCGCGCGTGCGCATCTGCGCTACATCCAGCGCGACGGCGTGACCCACGACGGGCACCCGGGTGAGCTCTATTCGGCCGAGCAGGATCGCATCGACGGCAAGGCATTCATCGAGCGCTCGACAGGCGACCGCCACCAGTTCCGCTTCATCGTCGCGCCCGAGGACGGGGTCGAGTACGACGACCTTCGCCCCTTGGTGCGCCGGCTGATGACGCAGATGAAGGAGGACCTCGGCACAAAGCTCGAGTGGGTCGCGGTCGATCACTACAACACCGGCCATCCGCACAGCCACATCATCCTCCGCGGCAAGGACGACCGGGGCCGGGACCTGGTCATTGCCCGCGAGTACATCACCAGGGGATTGCGCGAACGAGCGGCTGAACTGGTAACGCTGGACCTCGGGCCGCGCTCCGATTTGGAGATCGAGAACCGCCTGCGCAATGAAGTCGAACAGGAGCGGCTCACCAGCATCGACCGGCGCCTGCTGCGCGACCGGGATGGGCAAGGGCTGGTGTGGTCCGCCGACAAGGACGCCTTCCAGCAGACCTTGCGGGCCGGCCGCCTGCAGAAGCTGAAACATCTGGGACTGGCTGAGGAAGTGCGGCCGGGCAAGTGGCGCTTGGCGGGCGCCCTCGAGGAGACGCTCAGGCGGATGGGCGACCGCGGCGACATCATCAAGACGATGCATCGCGAGATGACAGCGAAAGGTCTGGCGCGCGCCGCCGCTGATTACAGCATCTTCGACCCGACAGCGAAGGATAGCCGCCCGATCACCGGCCGAGTGGTCGCTCGAGGCCTGTTCGACGAGGTCAACGACCGCCATTACCTGATCGTCGACGCTCTCGACGGCCGCACCAACTATGTCGACATCGGTAAGGGGGAAGCGACCGAGCCCACGCCCGAAGGCGCCATCGTGTGCATCGATCCGAAGCACCCCGCGTCCCGACAGGTCGATCGCACGGTGTCGGAGATCGCGGCTGCCAACGGAGGGCGGTATGACGTCGATATTCACCTGCGCCATGACCCGTCCGCCAGCGCTGGCTTTGCCGAAGCCCATGTGCGCCGGCTTGAGGCGATCCGGCGCGTCACCGGCGGCGTCGAGCGCGAGGCTGACGGAATCTGGGTGATCGCCCCGGATCATTTGCAGCGGGCGGCGGCGTTCGAGCGGCACCGGGCACAGGCCGCGCCCGTGGTAGTGCGAACGCTGTCGTTACTGCCACTGGAACGACAGGTCGGCGCCGAGGGCGCGACATGGCTCGACCGCGAGCTTGTCGCGGAGACTCCGGAACTCGTACGCGACGAGGGTTTCGGCCGTGATGTGCGCGCGGCGCAGGCTCGGCGGCGGCAGGAGCTGGCCCGTGAGGAACAGGATCGGATCGTCTATCGCGCCAATCTGCTCGGCATCCTGCGCAGACGTGAGGTCGCCGGCCAGCTATCGGGGGATCTAGGGCTGAGCTATGTCGAGACCACGTCGCGGGAGAAGGTCGAAGGCATCTATCGCCGGCACGTCGATCTCGCCAGCGGCCGCTTCGCCATCATAGAGAGAGTCCGCGAGTTCACACTGGTGCCGTGGCGGCCGGTGCTGGAGCGCCATCTGGGCAAGCAGGTCTCCGGCATCGTGCGCGGCGACAGCATTTCCTGGACGATCGGTCGGCAGCGCAGCGGACCGTCGGTCGCGTGACTCAGGCAAGCTTAGCATCCGTGGTTTGCCTGAAGTTGCTGGGATCGCGATATTGACGCGACCGCCGGGAGTGACTGGATAAGCGATGCAAATCGCTCGCCCAACGTTTGGCCGCTCCAGAACATCGCGCCGGTCTTGGTCATGGCGTATGCTTGTCTTCGCGGATGTTCTTCTCTGGTCGTGCGTCTCCGCCCACTTGGACATCGCATTGTTGCTGTTCTAAGTGCATCGCTGGGCCGCCACGACTCGCGGGCGAGACGGCAGAGATTGGTGGCGGATGTGAACATTGTCGGGCACGGAATCGATCTGGTGGACATCGCCGAGATGCGGCGCTGGATCGATGATCCGCGCGATCCGTTGATCCCGCGTTGCTTTCTTCAAGAGGAACTCGACGAGGTGGCCGACGGGCCAGACCGGGTCGAACGCTTGGCCGGTCGGTTCGCCGCGAAGGAAGCTGTCCTAAAGGCGTTGGGGACAGGGTTCGGAGCTGGCGTGGCGTTCTCCGACGTCATCATCCATCGTGCCGCGGGTGCGCCGCCGCAGGTCCGGCTTACGGGCGGCGCCGCAAAGGCAGCCGCTGAACGTGGCATTACCGAATGGCGGCTCAGCATCAGCCACGCCGGCGCAATGGCCATCGCGAGCGCCATCGCGATCGGCAGCGCGCCTCATGATGAAGGGTCCGATCGCGCCTGATCAGCTTCGGCCGGACCGAGATAGTCAATGCGGCGCTGGTCGAGATCGACGGCGATGCGACCGCCGCGCGCGGCCAGGACGGCGCGCCACACCTTGAAGCCTTGCAGGATCGCCTGCTCCCACTCGCCGGTGGTGCACTGCTTGACCTCCAGATGCGAAGTCATGTCCTTGATCGTGCGCAAAAGCTGGAAGTCGAGCACATTAACGCCCTCCAGCATGTGATGGCGCCGGGCATAGTCGAAGGCGAGCGCGGCCACGCCCTCCTCGATCACCGCGGCGCGCCCGCCATCCTCCACCTCATCGAGCAACGGACGGCTCTTGCGTTTGCGGCGCAGCAGTGCGCGCGTGATTGGCGACCAGCCCAGCACGGCGGCATAGGCGAAATGGAAGACATCGTGGAACCGATAGCCGTCCGGATCATAGGCGTTGTCGGTCAGCTCGGCGCCGAACGGCACGCCGTCGATCGACACGCGGACCCGCTGGCGATCCTCGTCTTCGACGTCGGCCAGTTCGACCTCGAACCGGCGTGGAAGGCGCTCGCCTTCGGGAAGCGTCGCATCGAAGCATAGTGGCTCGGTGCGCTCGGTCGCCCAGCGCGCCTTCACCTTGGCGAGGTTGGCGGCCGCGATCTCGTCGAGGGTCAGGTCGAACTTGCTGGCGACATTGGCGATGTACCAGAACAGGTCGCCGAGCTCCTCGGACACGCGTTCCTTGAAGAGCCGGTGCGCTTCGCCGTCGCGCAAGTGCTTCTTGTATTCGCTGAGAAGCTGACCGGTCTCGCCGGCGAGGCCCAGCATGGGGATGATGAGGGAAAGAACGTCATCCGAGCCGCCGCGCGTCGGAACGCGATCGGTGCGCAGGGCCTCCTTCTGATAGCGGTCGAAATCCATCATCGTCTCCTTCGGCGCGTCATCCAGTGGCTCGCCGGGCCGCATCGCTTCCTCCAAGCGGCGTGTCGGCGCTGGCGCGTATCTTCTCGTTCAACTTCCATTTCGGCGGATAGAAGAGCTCCATCGGCCTCAGGATCGGCTCGAACTTCTGCTTGATCCGCGTGCGGCCGGTCCGTCCCGCAATCTGCGGGTGCGCGACGCGCGCATATTTGTCGACTTCGCAAAACAGGTTCTGGCAGTCGATCAGCTGGAGTTGCCGCCCCCAGAGCGATTGGAAGTCGAGCCCGAGGCGCTCGAACTCCTGCTCCTGCATGTCGGCCATCAGCCGGATCAGTTCGGGCTCGTTGAGTCCGCCGGGATCGGCGAAGCATTTGCGCAACCCGTCACGCGCGCCGGGCCCCGGAACCACGAAATCCATCTCGCTAAAATCGGTGATCTCGCTGTAATTGATGTCGGTGATGAACTGATAGGCGAGGAAATCGCCGATGGTCGGATAGGCCCGGAGCTTTTCGAAGCCTTCCTGCATGGAGCGGGTCTGCGCCAGCCGTTCGGGAAGCCGGTCGTCCATCATGCGTTCGAGCAACAGCAGGTGGTTTTGATGCTTGGCGCGCCTGCCAAATGCGCTGCTTCCCGGCGGCATGATGTACGCGGCCGAATAGATGCGGCGGCCGTCTCGCATCGCCCGCGCCAGCACCTCGTCGTAGCGCGCAAAGCAGTAATCTTCGAACGTGATGGGGCCGAACGATTGCTCCAGCAGCTCCCAGGTCTCGATCTTGTTGAACAGCTTGAACAGCAGGATGCGAAAGAAGACCTCGGGTGGCGAGTTCGGCAGATCGGCGCGATAGATGACGTGTCGGATCAAATATTGGCTCACCCGATCAGAGGCCCGATAGGCGTTGGTGAACTTGTAGGTCGCGAGCACCGCGTTGTCGGTCCATGGCCGCGTCTCGCCGCGCGCCCGCCGGAAGAAGACGTCCTGGCGTTCGGCGGCGAAGCGCCAATAGCTGTCGTAGACCTCAGACACCTTGGCGGGCGCGAGGTGGCGCATGCCGATCGGCGCGAGCGCGGCCATAGAGGGCGCGTTGCGTGGGCGCGGCGCGACCGGCAGGTCTGTCGGCAGCGCGGCGGTCGCAGGATCAATGCGCGGCTTCGGTCGGCGGCCGCGCGGACGTTTGGCGGCGGGCTTGGGAGACCTCTTCCTCAAGACGCGGCCCCAGCCGCCACGAGCGCGACGGCAGGCCGCGCCGGGACCGTCGAAGGGGTAGCAAGCGCTGCGCGCGCCGCCGCGATGATCGGCTTCAGACGCACGTCGCTCTTGCTGACACCGTCGAGCTTGGCGACGCCGACGGTGACGTTCAGCCGAGCAAGGCGCAAGCCCATCTCGCGCGCCATGAAGGCGCCGAGCTGAGCGAGGCCCAGATAGTTTCCGTAGGCCTTGTCGAAAACATACTGCGTTGCATAGAAGGCGTTCACAACCAGACCATCGCCGGTCGGCACGAAGCTGACATGCTGCAGACACGGAAAGCCGACCCGGGCATTCTTGATGTGATCGCGCGCGGGATCGAACACCGCGGCTTGGAACATTGAGTCCCGAATTCCCGATCGCGAATTGTACTGAGACACGATCCACGCCAGTTGATTGCCGTCACACGGCACATCGTCACCGAACATCGTCAGACGTTCAAAGTAAAGGCCGCGCCCGTTGGCGCGACGGTTCATCGCGACATAGCGCGGATAGACGCCCTTATAGAGTTCGAAAAGCCGCGCGCGGTCGCGCCCCGCAATTAGCCAGAGTCGCTCGGGGAAGATGGTGTAGGCGACGTCCTCGACCGAGATCTTGCGCTTCTGCGCGAGCACCTGATCAAGAGCGTGGCGCACGGACGCCGTTTCGGAGAGTCGGCCCTCCTCATCGAATCCGCTGAGGCTGAGCACCAACGGCGAGACCTCTGAGCCCCGCCCGTCGAGGATGCGCAGAAAAATGCTGGCCCAGGCGCGCGACAGGTCGGTGTCGCTGACCATCGTCGGTTCGTCGGCATGCGAGCTGGACTTACTCATCCGGGTCATCCTCCAGATGGCGATATTGGGCCAAGCCCACATAGGCTTCGGGCGCGACGCGGACGAAGACCGCCCAGGTGCCGTTCTCCGCGCGCGCCTGAACGATTCCGGGGCGCATCGCACGGAATAGGCGGCCGTCCGCGAGGTCGCGCTCGTAGGCGAGGCGGCCGCCGGTCGTCTCCGTATCCGGCGGCAGGAGCAGCAGCATGTTAACCTCGGTGTCGAGGGTCGGCCCTGCCCGGTGGCGGTCGGCGACGATCAAGGACTCGGGGGTGAGCGCGCCGAGGATGTCTGCGCGCAGCGCCTTCGGTGTGGCGCGCTGCAGGGCGGCGGCACGCGCCCGCGAGATCATGTTCACGCCGGCCGACAGATGCGTGAGGAGCGTGGCGTAACCGACGCCGAAATCGCAGGCGATGGTGAACATCTGCTTCGGCGTCGCGGTCTCGGGCGCCCAGCCGCGCACGGCGAAGGCACGGCGCAGACCCATGATCGGCATCAGCGTGAAGCCCGCGAAGGTGTCGGCCAGGAATTCCCCGGGGTCTTCCCAGGGATGCTCCTTCGCTTCCTCGCGCAGCTCGTCGATGGACGAGCCATGGCCGAAGACATGGTGGCCGAGTTCGTGCGCGCAGTTATAGGCACGCCGCGGCAGAGGGCGCCGCGCCGACAGGTGGATGCGCGGCGGTGCGCCGCGCTGGTACATACCTTCCATGTTGATGTCGTTGAAGCGCACCGCGACGCCCAGCGCCCCGCAGAGCCCGTAGATGCAGATGGGGCTGTGCTGGTCGAGCTTGGCTTTCGCCCGCGTGGCGATCGCCGCCTGCATGGCCCGGTTGGCAAGCGCGCGACGATCGAAGCTGGGCTTGCGGGTGCGCATCATGCTCATCAGCGATCGCCTCCCTCGGCGTTCGGGGTGGAATCGCTGCGCATGGCGGCGAGGAGCTTGAGGAGACGATCGAGGTCGTCCGGCTTGAGCTTGGTAAGTTCGCGGGCGGCGAGCTCGAGCCGGGGATCCTGGGCGTCGAGGGTCTCTGGCGCCTGGCCCAGCAGCCAAGCGACGCTGACGTCATAGATCTCGGCGAGGCGCACGAGCTCGTCGGCTGCGACTCGGCGATTGCCAGCCTCCATCTCCGAGACCGACGGCCGGTGTAGGCCGAGCATCTTGGCGACCTGGCCCTGGGATAGACCCGCGAGCTTGCGGGCCTCCTTGAGGCGCTCCGCGATCTTGCTGCGCTTGGCGACTTCGGTGTCACTCATGCCGCGGCCACTTCCGCCTTGTCCTGCTTCTTCAGCAGGTCGCAAACGAAGGTCGCAGTCTCGTCGATGGAGCGCGGCAGCTTCGTCGTCTCGTCCACGAAGATGTTGACGTCGTTCGGGATCGGCTTGCCGATCTCGGTCGCGAGGATGGTGGTCGCAGCCGCCCAGACCTTGCTGTCGAATTTCGGGATGTTCTCGACCGGCTTGGTCGCGCCCGTCAGCGGCGGGCATTCGAGGCCGCTATTGGTCTGGATCTGACCGATGACGGCGATCAGTTTCTCTTTCAGCGTGGCGGGGTCCATGTGCGCCTCCTTGATCCGACAAGTGGTAAGATAATCTTACACAACTGACACGTCAAGGTCCATAAAGGGCCCGCGCATCGGCGCCGACCGGCGGCCGCTCACATGTGCGCTTGGAGGTTTTTCTCAGGTGAGACCGGCTGAAAACGGGAATCGGTAGAACTTTTACGCGCCTGTTTCTTATGGCCGTTCATCGCACATTGCGGCCATCTGCGAAAGTTTCAAGGTCTTGGGAAACAATCCGAATGTGTTCGAGCGCTATCCGGCCGCAATAGGTCGTACATAACGGCCATAAGAGATTCCAGCGTTCTGCCTGACCCTTGTTTCGATGGTGTGGTGTCTGTGGCCGCACATGACTCGGAACATGGCATATGACCCCCACCAAACTTCTTATCGGGCAGATATCAATCGTCTTCGCGATCGTGATCGCGGGCGTCTGGGCGGCGGCGCAATGGGCCGCCGCCGAGCTGGGCTACCAGGCGCAGCTGGGCGCACCCTGGGTCGTGCTGCTCGGCACGCCGGTCTATCAACCCTGGAAACTCTTCGAGTGGTGGTACGCCTTTGACGCTTACGCCCCGCGCATCTTCGATCGAGCGGGTATGCTGGCCGGCGCCAGCGGCTTCATGGGGTGTGCTGCGGCCGTTGTCGGCTCGCTATGGCGGGCACGCCAGAACCGCCTCGTCACCACCTATGGCTCCTCGCGCTGGGCGAACACCCGCGAGATTGAACGGGCCGGGCTCTTCCGGGCCGCCGGCGTTTTTCTCGGCCGACTCGGCGGCCAGTATCTACGCCATGACGGACCCGAGCACGTCATGGCCTTCGCGCCGACCCGCTCAGGCAAGGGTGTCGGCCTTGTCATTCCGACACTTCTGTCATGGACCGGATCGGCCGTCGTTCACGATATCAAAGGTGAGAACTGGCAGCTGACCGCCGGCTGGCGGTCAAGATTCTCCCACTGCCTGCTGTTCAATCCCACCGATCCGCGTTCGGCCCGCTACAACCCGCTTCTGGAGGTGCGGAAGGGACCGGACGAGGTTCGCGACGTCCAGAACATCGCCGACATCCTGGTCGATCCAGAAGGCGCGCTCGAGCGCCGCAGTCACTGGGAGAAGACCAGCCACTCGTTGCTCGTCGGCGCCATCCTCCATGTCCTCCATGCGGAGGAAGAGAAGACGCTCGCCCGCGTCGCCACCTTCCTCTCCGATCCGCAGCGGTCTTTCGCCCACACGCTGCGCCGGATGATGGCGACCAATCATCTCGGCACATCAGGTCATCCGCAAGTTCATCCCGTCGTCGCATCGGCCGCGCGCGAGGTGCTGAACAAGTCCGAGAACGAACGCTCCGGCGTGCTGTCCACGGCCATGTCGTTTCTCGGCCTCTACCGCGACCCGACGGTGGCGGCGACCACGGCGGCCTGCGACTGGCGGATCGCCGATCTGGTCGACGCAACGCGGCCGGTTTCGCTCTACCTCGTCATTCCGCCGTCGGACATCTCGCGGACCAAGCCCCTGGTGCGGTTGGTCCTGAATCAGATCGGCCGCCGTCTCACCGAGCGGCTGGAAGGAGACCCCGGAAAGCGCCGCAAGCATCAGCTCCTGATGATGCTCGACGAGTTCCCCGCGCTCGGACGCCTCGACTTCTTCGAGACCGCGCTCGCGTTCATGGCCGGCTACGGCATCCGCGCCTACCTGATCGCGCAGAGCCTCAACCAGATCTCCAAGGCCTATGGCGAGAACAACGCCATCCTCGACAATTGCCACGTCCGGATCGCGTTCAGCAGCAACGACGAGCGGACGGCAAAGCGCATATCGGACGCGCTCGGCACGGCGACGGAACTGCGGGCACAGCGTAACTACGCCGGCCATCGTCTGTCGCCCTGGCTCTCGCACGTCATGGTCAGCCGGCAGGAGACGGCGCGGCCGCTGCTGACCCCGGGCGAAGTGATGCAATTGCCGCCGGCCGATGAGCTGGTGCTGGTTTCCGGCCTGGCGCCGATCCGGGCCAAGAAGCTGCGCTACTACGAAGACCGCAACTTCATATCGCGCGTCGCAGACGCACCGGCGCTGGCCGGCGGCGAATACAAGCCCGCTCCGCGTCCGGACGACTGGGGCGGCCAGGTGCGCGGCCTTCATGTCCGCCTCGCCGCGGCGGTCGATGAGGAAGGCGGGCTTGCCGACGACGAAGGCGGGCTCCAGCAGCAGCGCCATCCCGGTCTGCCGGAAGAGGGCGTCGCCAAGCCAGTTGCCCCCGAGCATGAGACCGATCTTGGCCTTGCCGAGGACGAATCCGACACCGCCGCCGACAAGCGCGCCATGGACCGACTGCGTGGCCTCGGCTCGGCCGCGCGCGCTCATGCCATGAACGAAGGCACAGGTCGAGACGACCTGCTGCCGTCCTTCTGAGGCGCTGCCCCGTGACGCGACCCAAGATCCGCCATCAGCTCTTTCTCGACACCGATCTCACCGAGAAGCTGGAGGCGCTGGCGGCCAAGCCCGGCGCCTCCAAATCCGCCATTCTGGCCGACGCGGTCGCAGCTTGGCTCAATCGTCGCGGCTCGCATGAACTCGACGACCGCTTCGGACTGCGTCTCAACCGAATCAGCGCCCAGCTCAACCGGATCGAGCGCGACGGCCAGGTGCTGCTGGAGAGCCTGGCGCTGTTCGTGCGCTACCAGCTCACCGTCACGGCGCCCTTGCCCGAGGCCGACCAGGCGGCCCGTGCCATCGGCCGCGACCGGTTCCAGGCCTTCGTCGATCAGGTGGGCCGGCAACTCGCCGGCGGCGGCAGGACGCTGGGCGGCAAGACGGATGAAGAGAAGACGGCATGATCACCTTCTTGAACGCCGAGGCGCAAGACCGCCGCCGCAGCATGCTGCGCACCGCCATGGGTCCGGAGATCGCGGCGGCGCTCGCCGATCCGGCCGTGATCGAGGTGATGGTCAATCCCGACGGAAGCCTCCGGCTCGATCGGCTGGGCGAGGGGAGGATCGACACCGGGGAACGGCTCGAACCCGCCGAGGTGGAACGCATCATCCGGCTGGATCAATGGCGCAGGAAAACATAGCTCCTTATGGGGATTTGGCAGACGTGACTACGATTCCCTTCGCTCAGCGTCTCACCTGCACTATCGCTGAGGCCTGCGAGGCAACAGGCCTGGGGAGAACCAAACTCTACGAATTGATCGGCGAGGGTCATCTGGAAACGACCACAGTGGGCCGCCGACGATTGGTGTCGATACGCTCGCTTCGGGTGCTGCTTGAAATGCAAGTCGCATCGGGAGAGCCGGCAGCGAAGAAATAATTATTCGCCGGCGATCTTAGGCCGCCGCAGCTCGTCGCGGACCTGCCTTTTGAAATTCGGCCTTGTTGCGGACCTCCAGCAACTGATGGTCCATGGCCGGGTAACCGGTGAGGGGCGAACACTGGAAGTCGGCGCTCTCCATCCGCAGAGTGCGGCTGGCGGAATGTGCCCCACTGAGTGACGCCGTCGGCGCACTTCGCCACCATTGAACGGTCGCCCAAGTACGCCCAGGCGAGCGTCTGCATCAGGTTCCAGAACGGCTCTTCAAAAGGTTCCATTGCGCCCTCCGCTGGACGCCCGCATGGTGGTCGACGCGGCGGGCCGGTGCGGTACAGGCTCTTCGGGAGCTATCCTAGCCGCGCCGATTCCATCCGCTGCACCCACATAGACCGCCCCCTATTTCGAGCCCCTATGGGCGCGCAGCGGTGTAACTATGGTCCTCTTCAATCCGAGCTTGGCGGTGCCGGCCTCGACGAGCCGACGTCGATCTGCATCAAAGAATTTCCCATAGTTGGCCTCAATCATCTTGACGCTGGTGCCGGCGTTCTCCGCGAGCATCTGTACCGGCATCCGATTCTTGGACACCAGCGCCTGACTAATATGGCTGTGCCGCGCGGTATAGAGGCAGACGCCCCCGCGTCCGATGGGCAGGCCGACGCGCTCGGCTGCCTCCTTCAGCGGGCGCCCCCATTCGTTGGCATCGCCCCATGGCGCGCCATCGTCCTTCACAAACAGCGGCTCGTTCGGCTTGCGGCCCGCGGTGATCTCGGTGAAGAAGGCGACGGCCTCGCTGTTCAGCCAGACGGTGCGCTCGCCGGTCTTCCCACGCCTCAGCGTCAGTGTCGCCTCGTCCGCATGGAAGTCGCCGACCGTGAGCGCCTTCACTTCGTTTCCAGGGCGCAGCCCAGTGAGGAAGCACCCGGCCGCGAGACGATATAGCGCCGACCGCGCACCGATCGCGTTCAGCAGCCGCCGGGTTTGGTCTGCCGTCAGGTGCAGCTCACGGCCGCGGCCGACACCTTTGAAGGCCTCGACACGTTCCCAGGGCCGCGCCGCGTCGACCGGGAAACGGTTGTCCTCGTCATCGGCAGCGCGGGTGAGGGCGGCCCGGATCCAGTTGAAAGTCCTGTTCGCGGTGTCCTTTTGCCGGCGTTGGCCCTCGGGATCTGTCCTGGTGATCTGCGAGGCCTGCCATTCCGTCAGGTGGCTCTTCCTGAGCTTCGTCAGCTGCAGGTCAAGGACGGCGGCCGGCACCTTGCACCTGCGGGGCTTGCCACGCTGCCCAACCGCACCAACCAGGTCGCCCGCGGCGCAATAGGCCTCGTGGGGCGACTTGTGGAGCTTCAGATATGCGACGTAATGCTCGAAAGCCTTCCTGACCGTCAGCGGCGAGCGGGAGGCCGGTGCCTCCCCGGGCGACAGAGTCGCAAGCCACTCGCGCGCCATCTTCTGGGCCGCGTCGAAGGACAGGCCGATCTCGTCCGCGGTGTCATCGGCGACGCCGAGCGCCTGATAGATCATCGTGGGCGTTGCCGCGGGATCGTATCTCCGGGCGGTCCAGGTGCCGGTCGCGGTCGCCGTGCGCCGATAGCCAAGCGCGAGTCCGCGTTCCAGCCGCGTCCAATAAGGCTCACGCCGCACTGGCAGCACGAGACGTGCCGTCCTGCTGTCGATTTTCTTGTTCCGCGTCTTGCGGGCCATGATGCCTTCGTACGGAAAAGTACGGAAAAGACATGGCCGAACGCGGGTGGACAGTCAAGGACGCTAGTGGGAAGAAATCCAGGAATTGTGCGGGTTTCTAACAGTCCGTCTGCGTCCGCGGCTGTATTTGAGCCACCCTTTCACGGTGAAGACACGGGTTCGATTCCCGTTGGGGACGCCAACCGATCCCGGCGACAGCGCGCGCCCGGTGTTTTTCCGGGGCGGCTGCCGTTTTACGCAAAAATGTTTCACGTGAAAC
>Ga0335076_10000817_pt1 | contig 29474 bp, 27 predicted proteins | sample Lox_Sample_25_FD_206717 | JGI IMG/M metagenome (GOLD analysis project Ga0335076, IMG submission 206717) | Soil microbial communities from Loxahatchee National Wildlife Refuge, Florida, United States - Lox_Sample_2.5 | ecosystem: Environmental > Terrestrial > Soil > Wetlands | place: USA... | reverse complement strand
ATCCCAACGGCGTCTACTGCCGCCGTGACGACCGGCTTCAAGACGAGCGCCTTCGGCAAGGGCAAGGATGAGGCTCTCGGCCTGGCTGTCTGGAACCAGCGTATGGGGCTCCTTAAGGCCCACTTCGACGCTGGTCTGAGGGCCTTCTACTGCGCCCCACTGCCGCTCCAGAAGGTCCTCGACGGTCAGATCTCAAGCCGGATCAAGACCATCCAGGCCTGGGTCAAGGAGATCGGCGGCACGGGTCTCTCCAGCACGGATAAGGCCACCGTCGACGCGGAGCTGAACGGCCTGATCTCCGATCTGCAGACGTTCAAGACCAAGGTCGACGGCGAGACGACGCTCGCCGGGCTGCAGGCCGACTACCAGACGTTCAAGACCATGGGCGGCGAGTACCGCGTCGTCCAGCTCTGGGTCGAGGACATCGTTGGCGCGGAGAGGCTCATCTCCTCCGAGCCAGGTCTGGTTGCTCTCGAGACCACGATCGCGTCGGGAATCGCCGGCGCTCCTGCCGGTCCAGAGACCGACGACGCCCAGCTCTTCCTCAACGACATGAAGCTGGGTCTCACCACCGGCGAGGCGATCGTGACGCCTCTGCCCGGTGAGCTGCTGGCGATCACTTCCGGCGAGCTCGCCGATGGCAGCGCGACTTCGACGCTGACCAGCGTCAAGATGCAGCTCTCACTGGCGAACTGGTACTTCAAGCTCGCCCATTGGGCCGCCAAGTGGGCGCAGCAGGAGATCAAGGACGCCACGGCCACGCCCAAGCTCACGGCGACTCCCGTGGTGACGCCGACGCCCGTCCCGACGGCCACGCCGTAGCACCAAGTCGCACAACCCTCGGGGGTTAGTCCGGAGCCCGGCGCGGAAGGTAGCCACCCGACTTCCGTGCCGGCTCGGTCCCGGCCCCTGCTTGCCACGCCGCCGTTCTCGACTACCCTGCCGGAACGGTGGCGTGGCATTTCCGCGCCGACGCGGCAGCCGCCGCGCCGCCGTGCCCGGGGAGCCGGCTTCTAGGCCACGAAGTCGTCAAGGGCCCGGCGATCGGCCGGGGAAAGGTGGCCGTCGCGGGACTGGAGCCGTAGCTCGGGTTCGGCGGTCTTGCCCGCCAGCGCGGCCCGCATCCGCCCGAACTGACTGCCCGTCCGGAGCTTGTAAGTGGTGAACAGCCCGACCCGCGGCCTCGCCCCGGCCAGGATTGGCATTTCGCGGACGAAGGCGAGCCAGGGCTCGTCGGGGTGCTGGGCGATCACGAACAAGCCGCTCGTCCAGCAGCCAAGCAGCAGATAGTCGGCCGAGGCCAGGCTGTCCATCCGGCACTCGCCGACCGAGACGACCTCCGTCTGGATACCCCGTTCGCCCACGTGGGCGGCGATCTCCTCACCGTAGCGCCGGGTCACGCCGGTATGGCTTCGATAGACGACGATTGCCTTCTTCACGGCCCACCTCCAGGTTCCGGCTCGGGCGTGGCCACGCCCCGCCGCTCTTCATGTTGGAGTGGATGATCCGGCCGGGGCCGCCGGAATCAATCGTTCCCCGGACCGATCCGACCTCGGCCGGTGGAAGGACGCCCCGGTCATGAGAGCCGCCTAGCATCGCGACGTTCGGCCCTTTGGGGCCCGCCGCCGCCGTCGCAGACTGACCGAGCGGACGACCATTCAGGAGAGACACGATGACCACCAGGCAGCAGGTCGACGACTTTCTGGCGCTCAAGCGCATCGCCGTCGTCGGCGTCTCGCGCGATCCGAAGGGCTTCGGCACGGTGCTCTGGCAGGAGTTCAGGCAGCGCCGCTACGAGGCCATCCCCGTCAATCCCAACGCCACCGAGATCGACGGCCAGCCCTGTTTCGCCCGGGTCACCGACATCAAGCCCGGCGTCGACGGGGTGCTGATCATGACCCCCAAGACGGCCACGGACGGCATCGTCCGGGATTGCGCCGCGGCCGGGGTGAAGCACGTCTGGATGTACGGCGGCATGGCTCCCGGAGCCGCGACGGATTCGGCCGTGGCGTTCTGCGAGCAGAACGGCATGAGCGTCGTGCGAGGCCTCTGCCCGTACATGTTCCTGCCCGGCACGCCCGCCTTCCACGCCCCGCATCGGATGTGGAAGAAGCTCACCGGCAGCTACCCGCGCTGATTCGATCGTCGGCGGCCAGGCTGCGCCGCGAGGTCGAGCCGCGGCCGGCTTGCGCCGGGGGGTCGAGCCGCGGCCAGGCTGCGCCGCGAGGTCGAGCCGCGGCCAGGCTGCGCCGCGAGGTCGAGCCGCGGCCGGCTTGCGCCGGGGGGTCGAGCCGCGGGCGGCCGCCTGATAATCTCGACCGAATGGACAAGGTCGACATCCTGGGCGGCTCGATCGGGCGGATCGTGCTGTCCGATAACCTGGCGGTGCTGGCCGCGCTGCCGGACGAGTCGATCGACCTGGTCTACGTCGACCCACCATTCAACACCGGCAGGCGCCAGACGCTCCGCCGCCTCAGGACCGTGGCCGATCCGACCGGCGGCGACAGGACGGGCTTCGCCGGGCGGCGCTACCGAACCATCCGGCTCGGTTCGACCAGCTACCTCGACGTCCACGACGACTACCTGGACATGCTCGAGCCCCGGCTCACCGAGGTCCGCCGGGTCCTCCGGCCGACGGGCTCGCTCTACCTCCATCTGGACGCCCGCGAGGTCCACTACGCCAAGGTGCTCTGCGACGCCATCTTCGGCCGGGAGTGCTTCCTCAACGAGGTGATCTGGGCCTACGACTACGGCGCCCGAACGACCAGGCGCTGGCCGGCCAAGCACGACGACATCCTCGTCTACGTCAAGGACGCCGACCGCTACTGGTTCGACGCCGAGGCGGTCGAGCGGATCCCGTACATGGCTCCGGGGCTGGTCGGGCCCGAGAAGGCGGCCCGGGGCAAGCTACCGACCGACACGTGGTGGCAGACCATAGTGCCACCCGGCGGCGCCGAGAGGACGGGCTATCCCAACCAGAAGCCGGTGGCGGTGCTGCGCCGAGTGGTCTCGGCGTCGTGCCCCCCAGGCGGCATCGTGGCGGACTTCTTCGCCGGCAGCGGCACTGCCGGGGCCGCGGCGCTCGAGCTGGGACGTCGCTTTCTGCTCGTCGACTCGAACCCGGAGGCGGTCGCCGTCATGGCCCGACGCCTCGGGGGTGTGGTCGGGGTTGAGGTCGTGGGCGAGGTCTTGGGGGAGTAGCGCGGCCGGGGTGGCGGGCATGGACCACGAGCTGGGGGCACGTCCGCGATGCATCCTCGCCCGCCGCCCGCCGCCCGCCGCCCGCCGCCCGCCGCCCGCCTTCCGCCGCCCGCCGCCCGCCTTCCGCCGCCCGCCTTCCGCCGCCCGCCGCCCTCTCAATCGCGGAGGTCGCCGTTTGTTCGACCCAGTCGAACACGAAATCGGGCTGCGACGCCTTCGTGCCCGTTCGGCCCGATTCGGAGGCGCCGCCCAGCCCCGCAACGCCCCGAAGAGGCGCCGCCCAGCCCGGGAACGCCCGGATAAGTGCGAGTTGATTGCCCTGAGGCACCCTGACCGCGGGAACTCAGCCGTACAGCCTGCATACGGCCGCCCGGATCGGGGAGAAATCGGAGATCGTGTTCGACTCAGCCGAACAATTGCGGGGCTTCGTCGACAGGGCCGGCCAGGACCGCGGCGGACGCCTGCGAAACGATCGCGTCGGTCGAGACCTCGCTCGAACCGCGGGCCTGCTGGGCGCCTCGATCCGCGCGGAGCGCCACCGCCGGCGCCTCTCGTTGCGGACGGTCGCGCTAGCCTCCGGACTCGGCCTGGGCACGGTACAGGCCGCCGAGTCGGGGAGCGTCTGTTCCGTGGCCACATACGTCCGGCTGGCCGATGCTCTCGGACTCCGGGCCGAATTCGATCTGGTCGATCCCCGCCGTCGAGAGCCCGCCCCGAAGCGCACCGTCGACCCTGTCCATGCGGCCATGGGAGAAGCGGAGGCTTCGCACCTGCGGGCGCTCGGTTTTCAGGTCGGGCTGGATGAGCCGTTCCAGCACTATCAGTTCGCGGGTCGAGCGGATGTTGTCGCCTGGTCGACGGACCGTCGTTCTCTGCTCCATGTCGAGAACAAGACACGCTTCCCGGATCTCCAGGATTCGTTCGGCCGCTTCAACGCCAAGCGCCGATACCTTGGCCTCGAGATGGCCGCAGTGGCCGGTGTCGGCCGGTGGCGGAGCGAGACTCACGTCCTGGCAGCCCTCTGGTCCGGCGAGGCGCTGCACTCGATCCGTCTGCACCGGGCGAGCTTCGAGAGCGTCTGTCCGGACGGGATCGAGGCTTTCGAGGGATGGTGGTACGGTGAGCCGCCGGCGATCGGCAACCGCGCCGTCCTGATCGCGTTCGACCCGGCCCGGGGCGGACATCGCGACCGGCGATGCTGGCGGAGCTCGGGCGATCTCGTCTCGATCCGGCCGCGCTATCGCGACTACTCGGATGCGGTCGAACGACTCGATCTCGGACGCCGCTGACCTGGACGAACGACGGTGATTCGCGTACCGAGTCTCAGCTCCGAGCGGCGACCCCGCCGGCCTCGGCTCCGCTCCCGGCCGCCGCCGAACTCGCGCCCGTCGCGCCCGCCCCCGTGCCCGCCGCGCCCGGAGCCCCCGCGCCAGCGGCCACCGCCCCACCACCCACGGACGCGGCCGCCGCCGGAGCCCCCGCGCCCGCGCCCGTCGCACCCGCCGGCCCGGCCTGGCGCCGCTCGATCCGGACCGTCGGCATGAAGCGGAGGGCGACCGTGGCCACGACTATCGCGTCGATCGCGACGATCACGAAGACCCACTCGAGCCCGGCGGACAGGGCCGACTTCATGGCCGCGAGCTGGGCGGCCGGGATGTAGTTGCGTCCGATCGGGTCGAGGACGATCCCGGACGCGCTGCCCGCGTTGGCGGTGACGATGCCGCCCAGCAGGCCCACGCCCACGGCGCCGCCGATCGTCCGGCTGAACTGGACCAGACCCGTGGCCACGGCCCGACGCTGCCACGGGACGGACGCCTGAACCATGACCAGGATCGTGGTCGAGGACAGACCCATGCCCAGGCCGACGATCGCCTCGCCCAATGAGGCCACGACCAGCCCGCCGTCGAGCGTCCCCGGTCCGATGGCCTGCGTCACCACGACGGTGCCGGCGACCAGCATCGCCATGCCCACCAGCACCGTCGGTCGGGCGCCGAAGCGCAGCAGAGCCCGCCCGCCCACGATCGAACCGACCGGCCAGCCGATCGACATCGCCGCCACGGCCACTCCGGCCTGGAGCGCGGTCCCCGCCATGACCCCCTGGATGAGTGGCGGAACGTAGGTCGAGAGCCCGAACATCACGACGCCGGAAAGCCCGCCGATGGCCAGCCCCGCCCCGATGACGGGCACTCGCAGCAGCTCGAGATCGATCAGCGGCTCGGCGATCCGGCGCTCGAAGAGGGCAAAGATGGCCAGCAGGGCCAGCGACGCGACGACCAGGCCAAGGGTCAGGGGCGAGGTCCAGCCCCACAGCTGGCCGCCCTCGGTGGCGGCGAAGAGCAGCGCCACGAGGCCGAGGGTCAGTATCCCCGCGCCGGCCACGTCGAGGCGATGGCGGTGATGCTCGACCCGCTCGTGGAGGAAGCGGCCGATGATGACGGCCGCTAGCAGACCGACCGGGGCATTGACGAAGAAGACCCAGCGCCAGCCGATGGTCGTCGTGATGACGCTGCCGATCGCCGGCCCGACGACGGCGGCCGCGCCCCAAACTCCGGAGAAGAGCCCCTGGATGCGGGCCCGCTGCTCGCTCTCGAAGACGTCGCCCAGGATGGTGAATGAGATCGGCTGGACCGCCCCGGCGCCCAGTCCCTGGATCGTCCGGAACAGGATCAGGAGGTCCATCGAGCCGGAGAAGCCGCACAGCATCGACCCGCCGATGAAGAGCGCCAGGCCGGTCATAAAGACGGGCTTGCGGCCGTACATGTCGGCCAGCCGGGCGTAGAGCGGGACCGTCACCGTCGAGGCCAGCAGGTAGGCGGAGAAGACCCAGCCGTATTCCGAGAGCCCGCCCAGGTTGCCGATGATCGTCGGCATGGCGGTCGAGACGACCGTGCCGTCGAGGGCGGCCACGGCCAGGGCGGCCATGATCCCGGCGGCGATGACGAACTGCTCCGGGGTCATGCCGATGCGGCGGGCCAGGGCGTGATGCCGGCGGCTCGGCGTCCCCGCTTCGGGCGTCCCCGCTTCGGGCGTCCCCGCTTCGGGCTGCGTCCCCGCTTCGGGCGGCGTCGCGGCCTCGGGCGAGGCTGACGGTTGGGGCGGGGTCGCCGGCCCGGAGGACCGGTCGCTGGTTCGATCGAGCATGGTCGTCAGTCTATGGGCAACCGTCCGGATCGGTGGCCATGGCGCCCGAGACCGAACGGCGGCCCACCCGGCGCGCCTATCATTCGGCCGTGCTCTCGTCCGGTGGCGTCTCTCGGGTGGTCAGGCTGAATCGACTCGATCGATTCGATACCGTCTTCGTGGGCACGGTCGTCGTGCTGGCGGGTATCTCGGCCGCCGTTGCCCTCCTGCCGATGCTCGGCGGCCAGCACGTCGAGGCCGGTCTCGACCTCGTCCTGGACACCTTCGCCACGGTCGTAACCCTGGCGGTCGCGATCGTGGCCTGGGTTCGCTACCGCGAGATCGGGGCGCCGGTGGCGCTCTTCCAGGCCTCCGCGTTCCTGGTCCTGGCGATCTGCAACGCCGCCAGCCTGCTGTTCGTGGTCGGCCGGCTGGATGTCGCCCTGGCCGATTTCGGGCTCGACATGCCGCGCACCGCCCAGCCCCAGATCACCGCGGCCGGACACCTGATCGCGGCCGTTCTTCTGGCCGTCGGCGCCGCCCTCTCGCTCCGCGCCGTCCGCGTTCGCCAGCCCTGGCTCATCCTCCTCGGCCCGCCGGCCCTGCTCCTCGCGATCGTCCAGTTCGCCAACGATTGGGGACCGTACGTTCCGCCGCTGAGTGGCGTGTTCATCGTCAGCCTCAAGACCGAGATCATCCAGCCGGTGCCACCCGTTCCGACGGAATTCGGAGTGGCCGTCCACATCCTGGGCGGCGCCATCTTCGCCCTTGCGGCCGAGCTGACCCGTCGCCACCACCGCCGCACCGGAGCGATGGGCGACGGCTTCCTGGCCGTCGGCTTGATCTTCGCCGCGGCCGGCGAGTTCCACACGGCCTTCTATCCGGGAACTTACGGCGGCCTGGTGACGAGCGGCGACCTGCTGGCCGTGGCCTTCGCGGTGGTAATCCTGATCGGCATCGAGGCCGAGGCCCGCGAGACCCGGGCCGCGCTCGGCCGGGCCAACGAAACGCTGGGACGGCTCAAGGACGCCGAGGTTCGCCGGGCCGCGCTCGAGGAGCGGACCCGGCTGTCGCGCGAGCTGCACGACGGGCTGGCCCAGGATCTCTGGCTGGCCAAGCTCAAGGTCGGCCGGCTTGGATCGCTGCCCGACCTGAGCCCCACCGCCCGGGACGTCTGCGGCGAGGTGGCCGGCGCGATCGACGCCGGGCTGGCCGACGCCCGGCAGGCGGTCATGACCCTGCGTCTCGGCAGCGAGCCGGCGGTTTCGATGACCGAGCTGCTGGCCCGCTACGTCGACGACTTCGGCGAGCGCTTCGGGCTGCGGACCAGCTTCGAGTGCGACGGCGATCTGCCGCGCCTGCCGCCCCGCGCCGAGGCGGAGCTGCTGCGCATCGTCCAGGAGGCCCTCAACAACGTCGCCCGTCACGCCGACGCGACCTTCGTCCGCGTCCGGGCGGGTGTTTCCGGCTCCAAACTCGAGCTCGCCGTGGGTGACAATGGCAGCGGCTTCGAGCCGGACCTCGTCCGCGAAGGGAGATTCGGGCTGGCCTCGATGCGCGAGCGGGCCCAGATGATCGGCGGCGAGCTGACCATCGACTCGCGGCCGCAGGACGGGACCCGGATCCATGTGGCCGTGCCGCTGGAGGTCGGTGGGTCTGTGGAGGTGCCTTCGTGACCGAGCCGCGTCATCAGGCGCGCATCCGGGTGATGCTGGTAGACGACCATGCCCTGGTCCGCGCGGCCATCACCCAGGCCATCACCGCGCCGGACATCGAGATGGTCGGCGAGGCGGCGACGGCCGAGGAGGCGCTTCGGATCGCCCCCGCGCTGCGTCCGGACGTCCTCCTGGTCGACATCGATCTGCCGGGTATGGACGGCGTCCAGCTGGTCCGCGAGCTGGCGCCCCGGCTGCCCGAGACCAGGATCGTGATGCTGACCATCTCGACTTCGGACCGCCACCTGGTCGACGCAATGAGGGGCGGCGCGATCGGCTATCTGACCAAGGACATAACCCCCGAGGCGCTCCTGCGGGCGGTCCGGGGAGCCTACGCCGGCGACCTGGCGATGGACCAGCGGCTGGCGGCTCACCTCATCCGCCGGCTCGTCGAGAAGTCGCGTCACGTGCCCGCGGCCGGCGAGGACCCCGAGCTAGCCGAGCTCAGCGATCGCGAGGAGGAGGTCCTCCGCCACCTGGCCGACGGGCTGACCGACCGCGAGATCGCCGCGGCGCTGACGATCTCGCCACGGACCGTCGGCACTCACGTGAGCAGCATCCTTCACAAGCTGGGTGTCCGGAACCGCGCCGAGGCGGCGCGCCGGTATCTCGATCGGAACTGAATGGACGCCCCGACCTACGTAGCCCAGGATCGGTACCCGGCTCCGCAGGTTTACGGATGCCGACCCGTAGTCCGCTCGGTACGGTTGGACATCGGACTGTCGCGCCCCGCCGTCGGCCGATGCCGGTCGGGGCGGACCCGGGAGGAGGAGCACTGAACTTGGCCGGAGCCACGCGCCCGCCCATCCGCCACAGGCTCGCCATGCTGGCCGGGGCGCTCATGGTCGCGTCGGTCGCCGGCTGCTCCGCGGCCGCGGCGCCTTCGGCGGGCGCCAGCCACGACCTGACCGTCTACCACTGGTGGACCGCCGGGGGAGAGCGCGACGCCATGGACAAGATGGAGGCCGACTTCACGGCCGCCTACCCGGAGATCGCCGTCCACGACAACCCGGCGGCCGGAGGCGGCGGGATCGCCCTCAAGACCGTCATGCAAGGGATGTTGGCGGCCGGACTGCCCCCGGATACCTTCCAGTCGCTGGCCGGGGGCGAACTGAAGACCTACGTCGACGGCGGCTATCTGGACAACGTCGACGACATCTGGACGGCCGAGAGCCTCGACACGAAGTACCCGGCCATCCTCGGCCGGATGGTCACCTTCGGCGGTCACAAGATGGCCATCCCGGTCAGCATCCACCGGGCCAACTGGCTCTTCTACAACGTCCCGATCTTCAAGCGCTACGACCTCACCCCGCCGAGCGACGTGGACGAGCTGATCGCCGACGCGAAGGTCCTGTCCGCCCACGGCATCTCCATCGGGCTGGGGACGCGCGACAAGTGGACGGCGGCATTCCTCTTCGACGCGGTCCTTCTGTCCGTGGCCGGCCCGGACGAGTACGAGCGCTTCTACACCGGTCTGCTCGACGTCGAAACCGACCCGGCAATCAGGCTGGCGTTCGAGAAGTTCAAGGAGCTGATCCCGTACCTCGACCCCGACTTCGGCAGCGAGGCCTGGACCGACATGCCCGGCCAGCTGAGCAGCGGCCGTGTCGGCATGATGGTCCTGGGGGACTTCGCCGCGCCGCTCCTGACCTCGGCCGGGTTCGTCGAGGGCCGCGACTGGGAGGCCGTCGGTTTTCCGGCCAAGCCGGAGATATTCCTGATGGTCGTGGACACGTTCACTCGGCCCAAGAACGCCCAGCACCCCGACGCCACCACGGACTGGCTGACCAACCTGACTCAGGCCCGGACCCAGGCCGACTTCACCATCCTCAAGGGTTCGATCGCGCCAAACGAGGACGTGCCGGTCACCAACTACCCGGATTCGCTCCAGCAGCGGGCCTCGCTGGCCTTCAAGACCATGCGGGTCGTGCCCTCGTCGGTCCACGGAGCCCTGGCGCCGCTGGCCTTCCTCGATGACTGGCTGGACGTCCTGACCGTCTTCATCTACAGCCCGGACGTCGATCGGACGCTGAGCCAGACAGCGATGCTCATGAAGATGGACGACGTAGCCGGCAACAGCGCCTGGTACTGGGCGCGCTGACGCTCCACGCTCCCGCCGGGCGGGTGTACGCAGTCCGGGTACGTAGCGGTCGACCGGTATCCGGGTAGGGGTCTCTCCGGATGAACGCGGCCGGGCTCGGGCCTAGCGTCGCGAGGTAAGGCGACCGCCGGACCAGACCGGATGCCAGGGCCGAGCGGCCGCTCCAGCGAGGACGCCCCGTCAGCCCCGGCTGACGCACCCACCGGAGACCGCATGGCTCAACCATTGCTGCAAGCTCGCGGCATCGTCAAGCACTACGGGCACGTCGAAGCTCTGAGGGGCTGCGACTTCGATGTCTACCCGAACGAGATCGTGGCCCTGATCGGCGACAACGGCGCCGGCAAGAGCACCCTGATCAAGATCCTGGCGGGGTCGGAGCAGGCCGACGAGGGGGAGATCACGCTGGAGGGCCGGCGCATCCACGTCGGCTCGCCGTTCGAGGCCATGCGGCTGGGCATCGAGACCGTCTACCAGGACCTCGCCCTGGCGCCCGACCTGGACGGCTCGGCCAACCTGTATCTCGGCCGCGAGCTGATGCGGCCCGGGCTGCTCGGCAGGCTCGGCTTCCTGGACAACGGGGCGATGCGCGCCGGGGCCCGTCAGGCCTTCGGCGAGCTCGGCGTCGATCTCCAGAACGCCCAGAGCGCCGTCGCCAACCTCTCCGGCGGGCAGCGCCAGAGCGTGGCCGTGGCCCGTTCCGTGGCCTGGGCCAGCAAGGTCGTCTTCCTCGACGAACCGACCGCGGCGCTGGGCGTCGTGCAGACGGGGCGGGTCCTCGAGACCGTCCGGCGGATCCGCGAGCGGGGCGTCGCGGCGGTCCTGATCAGCCACAACATGCGCCAGGTCCTCGAGGTCGCCGACCGAATCGAGGTCATGCGCCTGGGCCGGCGAGTGGCCCGCTTCGAGGGCAAGAAGGCCACGATCGAGCAGCTCGTCTCGGCCATGACCGGCGGCATCGCCGAGGAAGGAGCGGCATGACCGCGCTCACGCCGGGTCGCGCCCGCGCGATCCGTCTCGCCATCGCCGTCCGGCTCGAGCCGCTCGCGGAGCGCTGGCGGGCCTTCAGCGCCACCCGCGGCGGCGGCCTCGTGGCCCGCACGCTGGGCACCAACGCGGCCTGGATCTTCCTGCTCCTGGTCGCCCTGATGGTCATCTTCGACATCCTCGCCCCGGGCAAGTTCCTGACCGAGTTCAACGTCCGGACGATGGCCGAGAACGTCTCGGTGCTCCTGGTAATCGCCGTGGGCGAGACCTTCGTGATGGCGACCGGCGGCATCGACCTGTCGGTCGGCTACGTCCTGCTCTTCTCCGGGGTCACCTCCGCCCAGGTCATGAACTGGGGCGGCCACGACCCGACCGACAGCGGCTGGGACGTCGTGCTGCTGGGCCTCGTCGTGGCTCTCGGCTCGGGTTTGGCCTGGGGCGTCCTCAACGGCCTGGTCGTGGCCAAGGCGAAGGTCCCGCCGCTCATCGCCACGCTGGGCACGCTGGGCATGTCCTGGGGTCTGGCCGAGATCCTGAGCAACGGTCAGGACCTCCGCTACCTGCCCCGGATCATCGGCGACATGGGCGCCGGCCGCGTCTTCGACGAGGTCCCCTACGTGGTCGTCGTGGCCGCGCTGGTCGCCGTCGTCGGCGCGGTGATGCTCAACATGACCCGCTTTGGGCGGTACACCCTGGCGATCGGCTCCAACCAGGAGGCGGCCCGGCGGGCCGGCATCAACGTCGACCGGCATCTGATCAAGGTCTACGCCATGAGCGGCATGCTGGCCGGCTTCGCCGCTTTCATGAGCCTGGCCATCTTCACCACGACCACCATCTCCGGCCACGCCAACGACAACCTCCAGGCCATCGCGGCGGTCGTCATCGGCGGCACCAGCCTGGTCGGCGGCGTCGCCACGGTCGTCGGCACGACGATCGGCGTCTGCATCCCGATGGTCCTCTTCAGCGGCTTCACGATCCTCGGCTACCAGTCCTTCTGGAGGGACGTGGCCGTGGGCGCCGTTCTCATCCTGGCGGTCTACGCCGATCAGATGCGCCGCCGCCGGCGGGAACGGAGCTGATCCCCCTTGGTGCGCAAGCGGCGGTCCGGGCGATCGGGCTGCCGGCGCAAACGTAACGCCACTCGAATAGAAGGAGAGAGGTAGAGCTCATGCGCATTCGCAATCTCGCGGCAGTGGGTCTGGTGCTCTTCACCGTCGGCGCTTGCTCGTCGTCGGCGACCACCGCCCCCAACAACGGCTCGCCGGCCAAGGCCTACAACCTGACCCTCATCCAGGGCGTCGCCGGCGACCCGTTCTACGTGACGATGGCCTGCGGTGCCCAGGCCGAGGCCGCCAAGGAGGGCGTGAACCTGACCGTCACCGGCGGCAACAAGTGGGACGCCACGGTCCAGAAGCCGGTCATCGACTCCGTCACCGCCGCTCACCCGGACGGCGTGATGGTCGCCCCGGACGACTCCAAGGCGCTCCTCGACCCGCTCAAGTCCATGAGTGACGCCGGCATCAAGGTCACCTTCGTCGACACCAAGCTCGACGACACTTCCTTCGCCGTCTCGTCCATCGCCACCGACAACCTGGCCGGTGGGACGCTGGCCGCCAAGACGCTGGCTCAGCTGATCGGCGACAAGGGCACCGTTCTCGTCGTCAACGTCGACCCGGGCATCTCCACGACCGACGCTCGCGTCAAGGGCTTCCAGGACGAGATGAAGAACCATCCGAACATCACCGTCCTCGACGTCCAGTACACCCATGACGACCCGACGGCCGCCACCACCATCACCACCTCGACCCTGGCCGCCCATCCCGATCTGGCCGGTGTCTTCGCGACCAACGTCCAGAACGCCGAGGGCGTCGCCGCCGGCCTCAAGCAGGCCGGCAACACCACCGTCAAGACCATCGCCTTCGACGCCGGCCCCAAGCAGATCGAAGACCTCAACGCCGGCATCGTCCAGGGCCTGATCGCCCAGGATCCCTATGGCATCGGCGTCGCCGGTGTCCAGCAGACCGTCCTGGCGCTCAAGGGTGAGGCCACGACCGCGACCATCCAGACGCAGCTCGCCGCCATCACCAAGGACAACGTCAACGACCCGTCGATCCAGAAGTACCTCTACAAGGCCAGCTGCAGCTGATCCTTTCCTCTCTGCGGACAGGGCCTCACTCGACGCGCTCGGCTCCTCGCGGGCCGAGCGCGTCGGCTCATCTGATCCGCGGGGCGGCGTCGACCAGGTCGAGCATCACCTCCGGTTCGGTGGCCAGGTGGGCCACCGCCACCCGCACCGAATCGAGGCGGACGTCGACCTCCCTGAGGAGGTCCGGAACGTCGATGCCGACCCGGGCGCCCCAGTCCGGATCGAGCTCGAGCGACGTCTCGAGGTGCCGGCGCGCGCCCTGCAGGTTGCGGACCATGCCGATCGGGTTGCCCCGGACGGCGTGGACGTAGCCCGCGGCGATCTTGATCAGGCCCTGGTACAACGACCGCTCGGCGAGATTGGACGTCCCCATCCAGGCTGGCTCGAGAAGCTCGTGGGCCTCGAAGAAGTCGCCCCGGGCATAGGCCGCCAGCCCGGCGTCCAGAGCGGAACGCCGCAGATCGGGCGGGATGGGACGGTAGGCTTTGCGGCGGTTCCCCTGCACGATCGTGTCACCGGCCTGGCGAGGCGCACGGGTCGTTTCGGTCCGGTCCGGCAGCGGCTGCTCGCCCGTCAGACCAGGTCCTCGAGGCGGCGCCGGGAGTCGAAGCCCTGGTCGACCTCGTGCCACCAGCCGATCTCGGGCTCGCCGAGGCGCCAGCACAGCCAGACCGGACGGCCAGATACGAGCGCCGGGAAGTCCACGAGGCCCGACTCGATGTGGCGGAGCTGGATGCCCCAGCCGTCGATCTGGGCCACCGCGGCCTGCATCTGATCGACCATACCCTGGAGCCGCATCCGCAGCACCCGGGTTTCCTCGTCGACCTCGGCCCGGCGAGCGGTCCCGCCCGAGCCCGTGGTGGCCGAGATGGCCCAGGGCGCGTTCAGCTCGATGACCCTGTCGCGCAGCCCGACGACCTCGGTGCGCAGGCGCCCCAGCAGCTCGAGCGTCTGGGTCAGCTCGGGCAGCCTGGCATTGGCCCGATCGATGTCGTAGAAGTCCACCACGCTGGCATGGTACCCGCGGCCGGTCCGAAGGGCAGCGACCCGTTCGGGGCGGCGCGACGGCCGGAACCGGCGGGTCGCCGAAGGGCCGCTCGCCAGGGCTAGCGGGCCTCCATAGCCGTGAGGCGCTCCCGCAGCCGGCGGAGCCGGTCGGGCCGCTCGCGGACGAAACGCTCGATCGCCTCGAGGATGTGGCCGCTGTCGAGATGGGCTTCCTCGATCACCTCGTCGACCGAGCCGCCCGTCCGCCAGCGGTCGTCCCAGTCCGAGCTGAGCGAGTACTCGCGCACGATCGGGTCGTCGGCCCAGTCGCGCATCAGCTTGTAGGCCCCGTTGGTGACGATCATCGAATCGAGCCGGTCGGCGGGCTCAACCGTGGCGGCCCGATAGCCGGCGTCCTGAAGGGCGAACAGCTGCGGGCTGATGGCCGCGACCACCTTGACGTTGAGACCGAGCCGGTCCAGGTCGGGCAGGATCCGGACCAGGTTCGAGGTGCTCGCCGAGCCGCGAACGAAGACCGTGCCCGCCTTGGGCAGACCATCGCGGAACGGCCGCATCACGTAGGCGCCCCGGGCCGCGGCGAAGTGGCCGGGCATGCCCAGGGCGGCCCGGTCGGGGATCTCGATGGGCGGCCGGGTCAGGTGCAGGGCGATGATCGGCACAGCCGTGGCGCAGGCCGCGGCCAGAACGACCGGGACCTCGTTGTACTCCCAGGGGTGAAGGTCGAGGACGCGGCCGTCGGGGAAGAGCTGGGTCACGCCCGGGGCGAAGACCCCGAAATGGGTCCGCGAATCCTCGGCCGTCTCGGGCCCGGAGTGGCCGGCCACGTACAGGACCTTGCCGACGCACAGGTCGCAGTCCTGGGCGAGCTGGCTGAAGAGCCTGAGCGGCCCGTACTTGAGATAGCTGAACGAGCCGTAGGTGGAGCAGGCGCCCCAGAAGCCCTCGAACGAGCCGAAGGGGTCGGCCGCAAAGTTGACGCTGGCCAGTCCGGCCATCATGCCTGCGTTGGTGAATTCGGTGATCTCGGTCGGCAGGAGCGAGCCCGTGGGATTGGCGTCGCGCTCGTACCAGCCGAAGCCGGGCAGGTCCCCGAACTGCTTGGCGAAGCCGGCGATGTTGGTCGACTCGGCCAGGTCCGCCGAGCAGGCGATGAACAGCGGGCGCCCGTAGTCGCGCCGGGCGACGGCGTTGACGTACGAGCCCCAGGTCGCCAGACCGGCGCGGTTCGGCTGACGCTCGCCGGCGGCCCGCCACATCTCGGGTGGGTAGTTCTCGAAGTCGAAGAGGCGGCGATCGGCCGACGGGCCCTTGCTCGCTCGGACCCGGGCGCCCGGTATCGACTCGGGCACCGAGGCGGCGATCTCCACGAGCCGATCGGAGAGCCAGTCGACCAGGGCGTCGTCGCGGCGCAGGACGTCGATCGCGGCGGCGAAGTTGGCCCGCGCTTCTTCGTCGAGCGCGGCCTCGTCCGCCGGTGCGGCCTGGTCCAGGCCCCGATACGTGACGCCGTAGCGGGCGGCGAACTCGCGCCGCACGGTCCAGAACTCGGGGGAGTGGCGCTTGTGGGGAGTGCCGTGGCTGGCGGCGTCGAACTTGCCGTAGCCGCGGCCCTTGCGGGTCCGAAGCCACGCCGCGCTGGGGGCGTGGGTGGGGTTGGGGCCGCGCGAGGCGTCGAGTACCGCCCGGGCCACCGGGCCCCAGGACATGCCCTCGTCGGTGCCGCACACGCGCCAGCCGTAGGGCTCGAACCAGTCGACGGGCGTGCCGTGGACGACTGCCGAGGCCGGCCGCTCGTCGATGCCGAAGTCGTTCCAGTCGACCAGGAAGACCAGGTTGGACAGCCCCAGGCCCCAGGCCGAGTTGCGGGTCTCGTGCGCGGCGCCGGGCGTCAGACCACCCTCGCCCTCGACGACGAAGACCTTGACCTCGCCCGCTCCGGCGGCGATCAGCGCCAGGGCCTCGCCGGCGGCAAACGGCATGCCGTGGCCCGACGGTCCCGTGTTGGCCTTGAGGAAGAGCGTCTTGCCGGCCATCTCGGCGTGGCCGGGCAGCCCGCCGCGATGGCGGAGCCCGAGCAGCTGCTCCCAGGTCAGGGCGAACCGGCCGTCGTCGGGGAAGGCGAAACGCGGATCGCCGGTCCGTTCGAAGCGGGCCCGGAGGGCCTCGTTGAGAACGGCCAGGGTGGAGTAGACCAGCGGCACCGTGTGGCCGGCCGAAAGGACGAAGCGATCGGCGTAGGTCAACCAGGGCCGGCGGATGTCCCAGCGCATCGCCCCCGATAGAAGCAGCGTCAGGAGGAGATGGACCTTGGACCGCGAGCCGCCCGGATGGCCGCTCTGGCGGTAGTCGAGCGAGAGGTCGATCATCTCGTCGACGAGATCCTTGACGATCTCGTAGCGAGGGGCGTCGGCCTGGACTCGAGCGACGAGCCGCTCCAGCTCGGCGGCCTGGGCGGTGGCCGCGCCGGCGCCGGCGGAGCCCGAGGTGGCGGTCCCGGCAGCCCCGGCGCTGGCAGCCCCGGCCCCGACGCCGGCCCCGACCCCGGCAGCCCCGGCAGCCCCGGCCCCGGCCCCGGCGCCCGGCATCGCCCCCGGTTGGGTCGTGGTCACCTTACGGCCGCGCCGTGGCGCGCCTCGACCAGCGGCTCGACCACGGTCCTCGTCCGGCGCATCGCTTCGGCGATGTTCTCGCGGGACGTGGCGTAGCTGAAGCGCAGGTGGTACTGCCCGACCCGCCCGAAAGCGGTTCCGGCCAGGGCGGAAACTCCGCCCTCGTTGAGCAGCCGGTCCGCTAGCTCGGCCCCGGTCAGGCCCGTCGCGGAGATGTCGGGGAAGACGTAGAACGCCCCGGCCGGCCGCAGGCAGGTGATGCCCGGGATGGCGTTGAGGCCGTCGACGATCAGATCGCGGCGGGCCTTGAACTCGGCCACCATGGCGTCGACAGCGTCCTGCGGACCGGTCAGCGCCTCGACGCCGGCCCACTGGGTCGCGGCGTTGGTGCAGCTGACGCTGTTGACGATGAGGCGGCTGAAAGGCGTCACGAGGGGGTCGGGGACGATGGCGTAGCCGAGCCGCCAGCCGGTCATGGCGTAGGTCTTGGAGAAGCCGTCCAGAACGATCGTCCGCTCGGCCATGCCGGGCAGGGAGGCGATCGAGACGTGCTCGCCGTCGTAGAGGGTCCGGCCGTAGATCTCGTCGGCCAGGACCGTCAGGTCGTGGTCGCGAGCCACGGCCGCGATGCGCTCCAGGTCGTTCCGCGTGGAGACGCCGCCGGTCGGGTTGGCGGGCGAGTTCAGGATCACGAGCCTGGTTCGGGGGGTCACCAGCGAAGCCAGCTCGTCCGGGTCGAGGCGGAAGCCGTTCTCCTGGCGGATCGGGCAGGGGACCGCCCGGCCGCCGACGTAGCTGGCCATCGACTCGTAGATCGGGAAGCCCGGGTCCGGATAGATGACCTCGTCGCCCTCGTCGATGAGCGCCAGGATGGCGAAGAACATGACCGGCTTGCCACCCGGCACGACGACGACGTGGTCCGGCGTCACGGCGAAGCCCTTGCGGGCGGTGGCGTCGGCGGCGATGGCGGCGCGCAGCTCGGGGATGCCGACGGTCGGCGTGTAGTGGGTCGCGCCGCGGTCGAGGGCCCGCTTGGCGGCCTCGCGGATGTTGACCGGAGTGTCGAAGTCGGGCTCGCCGATCTCGAGGTGGATGACCGATCGGCCGGTCGCTTCGAGCGCCCGCGCTCGAGCGGCGGCTTCGAACGCCGTCTCGGTACCGATCCGGCTCATGCGTTCAGCGAGGTTCATCGTTCTTTGTCTCCGCAATCCGCCGGGCGGCAGCGCCGCGCCAGGCACCGGACGAGCATGGCAACGGCCGATGGACAGGTCAAGTTCAGCTTGCTCGTGTGACCGTGAAGCTGAGCTAAACTGTCGAGGTAGGCGAAGCACCGAGGTGACAGCATGGTCGGCATGGGCGGCAGTCGGGGAGTCAGTGGATGGAGGGCCGCCAAGGGCCGCGTCTCGATGGCTCGAAGCGGCCCCGGATCTGTGGCGCGAAGCGCCCACGCGGGCGCGACTGAGGCGCCGCCGTGCTGAGCGTCTGGCGGCTGCAGCTCCTCCGCGAGGTTTCGCGGCGCGGCTCGATCAAGGCCGCCGCTGAGGCCATGGCCATCACCCCATCGGCCGTTTCGCAGCAGCTCGCCATCCTCGAGCGCGAGTCGGGCGTGGCCCTGCTGGAGAAGAGCGGTCGCCGCGTTCGATTGACCGACGCGGCCCGCCGGCTCGTCCGCCACGCCGACACGATCACCGGAGCGATCGCTGCCGCCGAAGCCGACCTGGCTTCGCTGCGGGAGGTCGTAACCGGCACGCTGCGCGTCGCGGCCTTTCCGACCGCGGCCCGGGCGGTCATGCCGCCGGTCATGACCGAGCTCAGCAAGCTCCACCCGGAGCTGCGGGTGACCCTCCGCGACCTCGAGGCCGACGAGAGCCTGACCGCCCTTCAGAACGACGAGATCGACATCGCCATCGTCGACGACTACGGCGATGGATCGCGGGTCACCCAGCCGGGCCTGGCCGCCTGCGAGTTCATGCGCGACCAGATCTACCTCGCGACGGCGCTGCAGCCGGCGGAGCCGGCGGGTACGGGGCCGGCGGCCACGGCGGAGAAGACGGCGACGACCGAGAAGGGGCGCACGTCGACAGGCCCGGCGCGTCCTCCGGCCCGGAGACGGCCTCCAGCCGGAGAAGCCCGGCTGGAGGATTACCGCGACGCGTTCTGGATCATGGACACCGACAACAGCCACCTGTCGCGGGTCGTGCTGCAGGCCTGCCGTGGCCTCGGCTTCGAGCCCCACATCCGCTCGAGCTGCCGTGACTTCAGCGTGATCATCGCTCTCGTCGAAGCCGGTCTGGGGGTCGGGGTGCTGCCGGGTCTGGCTCTGCGCGACCGACCCGTCCGGGCTCGAATCAGCCCGATCCAGCCGCCCCTGGCTCGCCGGATCTCGTCGGTGATCCGCCCCGAGCGAGGCTCGCACCCGATGATCGTCTCCGCCCTGGCCGAGCTGGAACGCTTCGGCGCGGCCTACGTACCCGAGTTCTGAGCGGCGCCGACAGAGCGGGGATGTCAGGCGCGGGGCGCGGGGGTGGGCCGACCGCTAAGGGGCCGGCGTGATCTGCGGCGGCGCGCCGCAGGGGTAGTAGGGGTGGAGCAGCGACGAGGTGCAGACCCGGTACTGAGCCATCGGATCGCTCGAGGTCGTATGGTCGGGCCCGAAGAACGGGTAGGCCGCCACGATCGAGAAGACCAGAAACCCGAGGACGAGCCAGAGCGGGTTGACTCGCTTGATGAGCAGCCATGTCGCCAGCACGATCGAGAGCGGCAGCAACCCGGCGAAGACCGGATCGAGCAGGCCCGCCTGGAGGTTGAGGCTCGCGCCGGCGATCGTGACCGTGGGCGCGAGGTAGGCGACGACGAACCGCGCCGCCAGCGCACCCAGGACGAAGTTGCCGAGCACGCCCGCGCCGACCAGGACTCGATCGATCGCGCCCGAGCGGAGCAGGTCGATGACGACCGACCGGCCGCGCCGATAGCCCTGCGTCCAGGCGACGTATCCGATCGACAGGATCACCGCCGAGATCAGGATGGCGTAGACGATGGCACCGATCGGGTTGCCGGTGGCGTTCGACACCGACGGAATGCCGGACGAGCCGCTGCCGATGGTGATGCTCGCCGTGCCGCCCGCGAGCCCGATGCCGAGGGCCAGCAGGATGGGCGTGATCGCGCCCTGGCTGATCGAGTCGCCGATGCCGGCCAGGGGGCCCATCAGCCCCGACTTGACGGCGTTGATGGCGTCGTCGTCGATCGGGGCCCCGTTGGCCCGTTGCTCCTCCATGGCGATCACGGCGCCGTGGACGACGTTGCCGAAGTTCGGCTCGGTGTTGAAGAAGACGAGATGACGCTGCAGCGCCGCCCGGATCTCGTCCGGGGTGCTGTACAAGCGCCTGATGATCGGGGTCATCGCGTGGGCGAAGCCGGTGCCCTGGAGCCGCTCGTAGTTGTAGTTCGCCTGCGAGAAGAACGTCCACAGGACCCACGATTTGAGCAGGTCGCCACGCGTGACTCGAACCTGGGGAGCCTCTGTTGCGATCGCTCCGCCCGAACCCCCGGCCCCGGAGGCGACGCCTGTCGCCGGCCGCGCGACCTCGGCTTCGGTCGCCTGTGGCACAAGGTCGGCCTTAGCCACCGCCTCGGGCCTGACGAAGGTCAGGTGCAGCCAGGCCAGGGCGGCGCCCAGGACGGCGATCGTGACCAGGACCCGGCTGTCGTCGCTGCTCGTGGCCGGGTCGTTCATCGACATCCACATGATGAAGCCGATGAAGAAGTACGGGATCGCGGCGCCCCGGAAGATGAAGCGCATCGTCAGCGCGATGCCGATGGCGGGCAGCAGACCGCCCGCGATGACCAGTCCGTTGGTCGCCCAGACGGGCAGCCGGTTCAGGACGTCCTGCACGGCCGAGGGACCGTTGAGGGCCAGCAGGAAGACGGGCACGAAGCTGATGACGAACAGGAAGATCTGGGGCGGCAGCCAGTTCATCAGGGCGACGCCGCGGATGTCGGCCGCCCGGGCTCGGGCGTCGGCCCAGTGGGCGAAGATCGGATCGAAGGCCATCCGACCGTAGAACAGCAGGGTCCCGAGAAGGCCCAGCGGGACGGCCAGGGCGATGGCGCTGGCCGGAGAGAGATGACCCGCCAGGGCGATCGTGGTGCCGATCCAGCCGGGCAGGCTCGGGTCGACGGGCAGGCTGCCACCGGCGGAGATGAAGCCCAGATACGGGACGTTGATCGCGGCGCCGATCAGGGTTCCTTCCGCGGGTTGACCCAGGATGCAGCCGACGACGAACCCGGCCACGAGCGGCCGGTAGAGGGTGAAGTAGGCGACGCCGAATAGCCAGCAGCTGTTGGCCAGGTAGTAGCCGATCGCGATCAGGGCCGCCTGCCAGAGGCTGACCGAGACCACCGGCGCGGCCGCGGCGTCGGCCGGGAGCCGGCCCGCGCCCAGCACCGTCGCCGGCAGCGCGGCCGAGACCACCAGCAGTAGCGTCAGCAGGCCGCCCAGGGCCGCGAACTTCCTGTACATAGCTCTCCTCTCCAGGCCCGGTCGGTGGTCCGCCCAGGGCGCCTCTCAGTTGCCCGAATCCACCGAACGGAACGGGATTGGCCTGTCGTCAACGACGATCTGGATCTCGACTCGCGTACCCAGCTCCTCCAGGGCTCGCAGCTCGCGGAGCTCGTCCGGGCTGACCGAGATGGTCTTGTGGATGCGATGCCGGCCCGGCCCGGCGCCCATGCCGCCAAGGTCGACGACCTCGATCGGGACGCCGGCCTCGCGAAGGGCCAGCATCGTCCGCGGCGATCTGGCCAGGACGATGACCGGCTCGGGCGAGGCGGCCAGCTCGATACAGCGGACCGCGCCGCCGGCAACGTCGTGGACCTCGACCGGGACGCTGTGCGGCGCGGCCAGGGTCAGAACCTCGCGCAGGAACTCGTCGCGGGCTGTTGCGTCGTCGACGATGACGATCCGCCGCGCTCCCAGAGCCCGCAGCCAGCCGGCGACGACCTGGCCGTGGATCAGGCGGTCGTCGATGCGGACGAGTCGCAGGCTCATCGGAGGGGGACCCGGGTCAGGAGGCGCGTCGGGCGCGGTGGCGCTCCGTCTCGACGATGCCCGACCGGGCGGTCGTCAGCAGGTGCTCGACCAGATCGTCGTCCAGGTCGCCCTGCGACAGGGCGGCTTCGACGGCCACGCCCAGGTTCACTCCGGAGATGCAGACGATCCGCGGCGAGCGCCGGGCGATGGCCGAAGCCACGTTGAAGGGCGTGCCGCCGAGAAGGTCGCACAGGACCAGGACGCGCCGGCCGTCCTGACCGATGGCGGCGCGGAGCTCCTCGGCGTACGTGTCGGGCGAGTCGCCGGGGGCCAGCTCGGAGGCCACGATGTCGGCCAGCGGGCCGCAGATCAGCTCGGTTGCCGAAAGCATGGCGGATGGAAGCGTTCCATGTCCGGCGATGACGATTCGAAACGCTCGCACTCGATCTCCACGGCTTTCGGCTTGACGCTGGCAGGAGTTCCTGCAACTATTCTCACGCAATGGCTTGCAGCCCTGTGTGGTCGTAATGGTCGCCGGTGCGGCCGATCATGTCAAGGAAGGTCGCGAGACGATGCCTGATCCGGCGGCGGACGCCGCTGCTGCCACACTCGCGAACGAGGCTCCGGCGGCGGCGCCCGAAAACGTAACGGCGGCGCCGGACGCGGCCGACGCGACCAGCCTCAGGGAGATGATGCGGCTCGTTGCCCAGCTGTACTACGTCCGCGAGCTGGGCCAGCCGGAGATCGCCGCGCTCACCGGTTTCTCGATCTCCAAGGTCTCGCGCCTGCTGGCCTCGGCGCGTTCGAGCGGGGTGGTCCGGATTTCGGTCGAGGGCGCGCCGGCGGCCCCGACTCCGCTGGCCAGGGCCCTTTCGGAGGCGCTCGGCGTCGAAGTCTGGGTCACGCCCGGCCACGAGACAGCGCCCGCGCTGGCGGCGCGGCTATGCGGCGTGGCCGCGGCGCCGCGACTTTCGGAGGAGCTGCCGGCGGAGGGGGCGATCGGGCTGACCGGCGGCTACACGGTCGAGTCGCTGGTCGCGGCCCTGCCGGCCCGGTCGTGTCCGGGGGCCGTGGTCGTGCCGCTCGTCGGTGGCTGGGATTCGAGCAATCCGCACCTCAACAGCAACGAGATCGCCCGCCACATGGCCGAGCGGATCGGGGCCGGCGTACGGCTGCTCCACGCTCCCGGGTTGCTCGACAACGAGGCCACAACCGCGGCCCTTCTGGCCGACAGCGCCGTCACCGCCACGACCCGGTTCTGGGGGGAGCTGCGTCTGGCCCTCGTCGGAATGAGCGGCGCACCCCGGTTCACCCCCGGCTACGGGACGGTCATGGACCGGCTCGACGATGCGGGCCGGGCCCGCTTGAGCGGCAAGGGCGCGGTTGGCGATGTCGCCGGCCACCTGGTCAGGCTCGACGGCTCGTTCGTCCGGGACGAGTGGGAGCGGAGGACCATCTCGATCCCCGTCGAAACGCTGCGAGCGGTGCCACGGGTCGTCGGGATCGCCGCCGGGGCCAACAAGATCGAGACGATCGTCGCCGGCGCCAGGACGGGCTTGCTCCACGTTCTCGTCACCGACGAGCCTACCGCCGGCGCGGCGATCGAGCTCGTCCGGGCGGGGAAGTAGCGGCTTCGGCCGGCTATAGTCGGGGAGTGGATTGGAGGCGGGCCGCATGCCCCGCCGGCCGCGCGCAGCCAGAGGAGGAAAGCCGTGCCGGACGCCAGGCTCCGGGTCGGGATCGTCGGCTGCGGCGACGTCGCCCACCGCCACTATCTCCCTCCCCTCGAGGTTCTCGCGGCGCGGGCCGAGATCGTGGCCTGTTGCGACGCCCGCCCCGAAGCCGCCGGGTCGGCAGTCGCCGCGGTCCGTCGAACCTCGCCCGGCGCGGCCGCGTTCGACCGGCTCGACGCGATGCTGACCCGGACCCGGCCCGATGCCGTATTCAACCTGACTCCGGCGCCGCTCCATGCCGAGGTGACCTCGCAATGCCTGGCCGCCGGGGCCCACGTCTACTCCGAGAAGCCGATCGCCGGCTCCCTCGAGGCGGCCGATCGCCTCATCGGCGAGGCCGCAGCCGCGGGCGTCCTGCTCATGTGCGCCCCCGCGTCGGCCGTAACCCGCCAGGTCTGCTGGCTGCGCGGGCTGATCGATTCGGGTGAGCTGGGCCGGCCGACGCTGGCGATCGCCCAGTGGGCAGGCCTGGGCCCGGCCGGCTGGGCCGAATACACCGGCGACCCGACCGTCTTCTACGGTCCGAGCGTGGGGCCGGTGCGTGACCTCGGCGTCTACCGGCTCCACGAGCTGACGGCCATCCTCGGCCCGGTCAAACGGGTCTCGGCGATGGGTTCGATCGCGATCCCGGAGCGGACGATCGCCTCCGGCCGGCGGGCCGGCCAAACCCTTACGGTGACCTCGCCCGACCACGTCCTGATGCAGCTCGAGTTCGCCGGCGGGCCGCTGGCGAGCGTGCTGTCGAGCTTCGCCGTGCCGGAAAGCCTGGCGCCGCGGCTGGAGATCCACCTGACGGAGGGCTCGATCAGCCTGCGGGGCGACCAGTACGACGAGATCCCGGCGGCCGTCTTCGTGGCCAAAGGCGCGAGCGGCGTTGGCGGCCACGACACCAGCGGCCGCGCCGCGAGCCCGGTGAGCTCCGTCGCGGGGGTCGCGCTGGCCCCGGGCTGGAACAAGGGCGTGCTGCCGCCCGGACCGCCCGACCCGTTCCCCACGGTCGGGCTGGGAGTCCCTCACTTCCTCGCCTGCGTGGCCGGCGAGGAGCGGCCCGTCCTGACGGCCGAGCACGCCCGCCACACGCTCGAGATCGTCCAGGCCGCCTACGAATCGATCGCCGACGGCCGCGCCAGAAACCTGCGGACCGGTTTCTGAGCTCCGCCGCCGAGCGTGGACGCCCACCGCCGCCTTAGAGTGAGGGTCGAGACGAGACCCACGAGCGTGGAGGAGCCGAACCGAGCGTGAAGCTACCCGGAAGAAGCCAGGCGCCCGAACCGAGCCCCCGGGACCCCGGGCAGATCGTCGTGATCGCCGCCGGCAGCTCGACGGCCTACAAGGTCCGGCCGGGACAGCAGCTGGTGATTGGCCGCGATTCCGGAGCGAGCATCGTCCTGGACGATCCCGGCGTCAGCCCCGGCCATATCAGCGTCACTCGCTTCGGACCCGGCTGGCTGGTCCAGAGCCTGGATCCCGCCAACCCCGCCCTGATCCTAGACCCCACCGGCCGCGCCCAACCGATCCTCAAGGAACTGGGACTGCGTTCGGGCGAGCTCCTCGCCGGCGGCTGCCAGATCCTGCTCTATCCGCCCGCACCGGAACCGCCCTCCGCCCCGCAACCGGAACCGCCCTCCGCCCCGCAACCGGAACCGCCCTCCGCCCCGCAACCGGAGCCTCCGAACCGGGAGCGCGGCGAGCCGGCCGCCTGAGGTCGTTCGGTCACGCGGTCAAGAGGCGGAGCCGCTCCTCGGCGACCTTTACCTCGAGGCGGCGCCCCCAGCCGAATTCCAGGTGATCGGCCTCGATGCCGTCGCCGAAGACGACGCCGCCATCGTTCATCTCGGAGCTAATGGCCAGGACGGCGTCGTCGGCAACCCGCCCCTCGGTGAGAGTGGCGCCGGTCGCCACCGACGGCCAAGCCTCTCGCACGAAATAGGCCAGGGCCCGCTCCTCGGGCCGGGGCAGGACGACGGTGGAGTGGCGTTCCAGGGCGATCGACCGGCCCCAGCCGGTGGCGCCCGTTCCGGTCGTGACCACGATCCCGGACGAGCTCTGGCGCTCCTCGCGCTCGCCGGCGGCCAGCCGGTACCGGGCCGATTGATGGCTCTGATGGCCGGCGAAGATCTCGTTGAGGGCCAGCAGCCCGGACCCGTCGTCGAGCCTCGCGCGAACCATCGTTCGCTCCTCGATCGGGAGGTCGCCGGCGGCTACGGCGGAGGGTAGCGTCGGGATGAGACGAGCCGCCGCGCCGGGCGTGTGGCGAACCAGGACCCCTTCGTTCCGTGACGGATCCGGGTTGCAGCCGATGACCAGCTGACCGGCCAGGTACTTGGCCACGTTGGCCACGAGACCGTCCTGGCCGACCGCGACGACCAGATCCTCCGGCTCGAACAGGAACCGGTCCAGGTCGCCGCGGTCGACGCGGGCCCGGCGCCACTCCACCGGTATCGCGGCCGAAACCGCGACCACCGCCTTGCGGAAGTCCGAGTCGACCGCCTCGAGCTCCTCGAGCGTGCGACCGCGAGTGGCCAGGAAGAACCTGGCCTGCTCGCGCGTGCCGTGACGAGCCACCAGAGCCGCGTACTCGGTCTGCCGGGTGACGACTACCACCCGTGGCGTGGCGCCGCCCATCTCACTTGCCTCGCCGGCCGGTCGCGGCGGAGGACGGCGCCGCCGGAGCCGCGCCGCCAGGACCAACCGGAGCCGTGCCGCTCGCCAGCGCGGGTCCCTCCTTGAGCCGCGCCGCGCCGGCCGCCGCCAGATCGGCGATGAACGGTGAGAGCAGGTCGGGCGAGAGGTTGAGGTGTTCGATGCGCTCGATCTTCTCGGCGAACTCGCGCGCCGCGAGAGCCAGCAGCGCCGCCGGGGGCAGCGCCGCATAAGCCCCGACGCGCTCCTTCTCGAGCGCGACGCGTTCGCCCTCGACCGCGTGGAGGCTTTCGGCGGAGGCGGCGGCGCCGATGCGAACGCGATCGGCCGAGCCCTCGGCTTCGATCCGCGCCGCGGCCGAGGCCTCTTCGGCCCGCCGGCGTTCGTTCAGACCCTCCTGGTCGACCAGCTGGGCCTGACGCCGGGCAAGCTCGATCCGGTTCTGCAGCTCGTTCTCGGCGATGGCCCGCTCCTTCTCGACCGCCACAGCGCGGCGGGCAAACGTGGCCTGGTCGGCCTGCTGCTGGATCGCCTCGCGTGCAGGCGTCTGGAGCGCCTTCTCGACCGTGGCGTCCGGCGTGATCGAGCTGACCCGAACTGAGACGATCCTCAGGCCCATCTCCGCCAGCCCGTCGTCGCCGGCCAGCCCGGTCCCGATGGCGTCGCGGACCGCCTCTACGCCGTTGGCCATCAGGGCCGCCAGCGGAGTGGCGTTGACGATGCCCCAGACGTGCTGCTGGGCGAGCTGGGTCAGCCGGTCGGCGATCTGGTCGAGCGGCGTCTCCAGGTAGAGGCCGGTTTCGAGGTCGATCCCGAAGTCGATCCGGGCGGCCAGCGCTACCGGATCGGCGACTCGATAGGTGATCACGCCCTGGCAGACGGCCTCCTGGAAGTCGGCCGTTCGAGCGTGGAACAGGAACGCCAGCTCGCGGTCGTCGAGCGGGACCTCGCCGAGGCTGGCGGAGAGGGGGTTGAACCAGAACGACAGGCCCCGCCCCGATCGGTGCAGCCGGCCGCCCTTCCACAGGAGCTGATGAGCCGACGCCGCACCCCGAACGTGGGCGACCACGGGATAGTGCTTGATCTCCGCCATGATCGGCCTCCTTTCGAGCCGCCCGCCGTTCCAGCGGCGGGGCGAGGCGGCCCTTCGTTCGACCGCCACCTTAGCTGCACGTAGCATAGATGTATGATGCAGATAAGTCAAGTGCCAAAGACGCCGCGGTCGTCGACCGCAGCTAGTCCGCCGGCGTTCTGACGCGGTAGAGCTCGGGCGGCCGATACTCGACGTCTGTGCGGCGCTGGCCGGTTGGCTCGAGCTGACCGGAAGCCAGCATTCGCCGCCGGAAAGAGTCCTTGTTGAGCCGCCTGCCGGAGATCACCTCGTGAATCTGCTGCAGGGCCCGGAGGCTGAACCGCTCCGGCAGCAGCTCGAAGCCGATAGGCGCGTAGTCGAGCTTGCCTCGGAGCCGCTTGACGCTCAGGCCCAGTATCCGGTCGTGGTCGAAGGCCAGCGGCAGCGACCGATCGCTTTCGTCGAGCGCCTCGACGGGCCCGCCGGTCTCGCCGGGCCAGGGGACGCGCAAGCGCGCGACCCGGATCGCCTCGCCGCCGGTCGCCGCGGCGGCCGCGAGCTCGTCGGCCGGCACCAGGGCGTAGTAGGCCACGGTCACGACCCGGGTCCGCGGATCGCGCTCCGGGTCGCCGAACGTGTACAGCTGCTCGAGGAAGACGCCCTCCAGCCCGGCCTTCTGGCGGAGCACCCGAGCGGCGGCGGCGTCCAGGCTTTCGGCCGGGTCGACGAAGCCACCCGGCAAGGCCCACTTTCCCTGGTCGGGATGGGCGGCGCGGCGCAGCAGCAAGGCCCGCAGCCAGCCGTCGGAAGCCGTCAGCAGGGCGACGTCGACGGTCAGCGACGGCCGGTCGAAGGCCGTGACGTCGTACTCGGCCAGGAAGCTGGCCTCGTCGCCGGCGGAGTCCGTCATGAGCACCTCCCGGACCAAGCATGTATGCGGGCGGTATACAAGTCAACGACCCGGCGGTTCGACCGCGCGAGTCCGCGCGGCCCGGGGTGCGGCTCTCGGCGTGGCCCGGGGCGGCGGCTCCCGGGGCGGCCACTCCAGCGCTAGAGCGCGAGGCAAGGCCGCTCGGGCCCGTGGATTTACGGCCCAATGACCCTTGTCCGCCGTCCCCGGCAAGGCCAGAGTGGGGTGCAGTTGGGCTCCGGGCGCGTCCCTGAAGGCGGATCGCTGGGTCGCCGAGTCGTCCGGTCCACGGGGCTTCCAGCGGTCGACCGTAGGATCCGTGTCATGACTCAACTGCTCGCGCAACCGGTTGATCGGGTGGCGGCGATTCGTTCGATCGCGATCATCATGGTGGCGGTCCTGGCCCTTGTGATCGTGATGAGCTTCGTCTTCGGCGTCCATCTCGGGGTGATGGACTACCGCCTCGCGCCCGATCCCGCCGGAAACCTGCCCTACTGACGCCGGTCAGTCCGAAACAGCCGGTCCCGCGACCGCCTGACAGCGGCGGCCTCAACCTCGATTTCGCCCGCCTCCCGCAACGCCCGTCGCTCACTGCCGCGAGCTGCGCCACGATGAGAGCATGGGCAACTTGATCTACCTGATGAACGTCTCGCTCGACGGGTTCGTGGAGACGCCGGCGCACGCGACCGACTGGACGACCGTCGACGAAGAGCTCCTGGGCTGGTTCAACGACCAGTCTCGCCAGACGGCGGCGTTCCTGTACGGCCGGCGCCTCTACGACGTGATGGCCGCTTACTGGCCGCACGCCGAGTCGGACCCGTCGGCCACCGAGGCAATGCTCGAGTTCGCCCGGATCTGGCTTCGGACGCCCAAGATCGTGTTCTCGTCCACGCTCGCCGAGGTTGGATGGAACAGCCGCCTGATCCGGAGCGATCCCGTGGACGAGCTGGCGCGCCTGCGGAACGAGTTCGACGGCGACATGAGCGTGGGCGGACCCCGCCTCGCCTCGGCCTTCATCGCCCGCGATCTAGTCGACGAATACCGTCTGGTCGTCCATCCCATCGCGATCGGCGCCGGCACGCCCTTCTTCCCGCCCCTCGAGCGCCCGCTGCGGCTCCGCCTGACCGCCTACCACCGCTTCGGCTCGGGCGCGATCTACCTGGCATACGGCCGGGATCGTCCGAGCTGAGCCGACAAGGCCGA
>Ga0335076_10000816_pt1 | contig 29492 bp, 27 predicted proteins | sample Lox_Sample_25_FD_206717 | JGI IMG/M metagenome (GOLD analysis project Ga0335076, IMG submission 206717) | Soil microbial communities from Loxahatchee National Wildlife Refuge, Florida, United States - Lox_Sample_2.5 | ecosystem: Environmental > Terrestrial > Soil > Wetlands | place: USA... | reverse complement strand
GATCGCCTCGACGAGATCGCCGTAGTTGCCGGCGGCATTGACGATGACGCGCGTCTCGATCGTGCCTGTGCTCGTCGAGAGACGCCAGCCGGAGAGCTTGCGGTCCCCGCCGGTCACCTCGGTGCGCCGGCGCACCTCGCCCCCATGGGCCATGCCCTGCAGGACGTAGGCGAGCGGCGGCGACCAGGGATCGATGATGTGCTCGCCGGGGATGCTGACGGCGCCCACGGCTGTCGGCGCCAGGTGCGGCTCCCGTCTCCGCAACTCGGCGGCCTCGATGACGTTGACGTCGGCGAGGCCGGTGCGGTGGGCATGCTCGACGATGGCGGGAAGCTGTGCCGCCTCCGCCTCGTTCCAGGCGACGAGCAGGCCGCCGGTCTCCAGCAGCGGCAGATTGAGATGCCGGCGGATTTCGAGATACTCGGCATAGCCGGCGCGCACACAGGCGAGCTCCAGCGTGTCGAGCGCCCCGTCATAGCCGGTATGCAGCATGGCGCTGTTGCCCTTGCTGGCCCCGGAGAGGATGTCGGCGCCCTTCTCGAGGAGGATCGCCTTGGCCCCGCCCAGGCAGAGGCGGCGGAAGATGGCGCAGCCGACGACGCCGGCGCCGATGATGGCGACGTCATAGCTCATGGCCGATCACCTGGCTCTGCCATGCCGCGCTCTTGAAACGGACGGGGCGCTATCTTGCGATAGCGCCCCGGAAGGTGGTCCCGATCGGCGCCGCTAATGGGCCGCTTCGCCGACCGCTTTTTCCGCCGCAGCAAGTTCCGCCTGCCGCTTGGCGATCATGTCGCCGATCGGTGGACCCGGGAACCGTGTCCGTGCCAAGCCGAACCACACGACAGCCATGATCACCAACAGATATATCGTGTACCAGACCAAGGCGTCATAGGGCGGCTGCACCCCGCAGTAGAAGAGCAACAGAGCGCCCAGGCAGGAGATGATCGCAAAGATCTTCGAAAACGCGCCCAGCTGGAACGGGCCTTTCTTCGTCCAGCTCTTTCCTTCGGCGAACAATCCAGCCCCGATGGGCGCTGCGTAGGAGAGGTATAGGAAGATCGCGCAGCCAGCCGCCAGCGTCCAGAATTGCGGTGTGTAGAGTGTGGTGAGGAAGGCCAGAAATGCGCCAACCCAGATCGCGTTTACGGGCGTGCGATGCGCCGCGCTGACGTGACGCAGCCAACTCGACGCCGGAAATCCGCCGTCGCGGGCGAAGGCAAAGATCATCCGCGACAGGGATGTGAGGCCGGCGAGCGCACACAGATAGTTTGCGACCACGATGCCGATGTAGAGAAGTGTCTTGAGAAAGTCCGGCATCGGTACCGCGTTCATGAGCCAGAAAAAGACGTTGGCTCCCTGCTTGGCACCATCGGTGACGTTGGGCATCGCCAGGACGAAGGAGCAGATCATGACGTAGCCGAAAAGGAACGACCAGAATACGGAGCGGATCATTCCCTTGGGTACATTGACGGCCGCCGAGCGCGTTTCCTCCGATGTATGTGCCGATGCATCGAAGCCCGTCACCGTATAGGCCGGCAGCAGCAACCCCAGCAGGAAGGCATAGAAGAGGTTTTCGCTCCGGGGCCAGATGCCGTTGCCAGGATCGCCGGTGTTGTTGGTGAAGGTGAAGAGGCGGCCGATGTCGATGCCGGGGGCATAGGCCAGCATGGCAATGGTCAGGATGACGGCGACGACGATGATCAGATAGCCGCTGAAGTCGGTCAGCAGGGTCGTCGCCCGGATTCCGATGTGATTGAGCAGGGACTGGGAGCCCAGGATGATCACCATGGCAAGGGCCTGCACCCAGAAGGCGCCCGTGGCGATCTGTTCGGAGAACGACTTGCTCAGATCCGGGATGAAATTGGCCGGGTCCCAGCCCAGGTAGTTCTGACCGATGAGGGGCACGAACAGGATCTGCCAAAGGCCGACGTCAACGGACGAAACCACGAAGATGAGGCCCAGCATGTTGAACCATGCAACTGACCAGCCGAAGCCGCGTCCGCCCAGGATCGATGCCCAGTGGTAGAGGCCGCCGGCGGTCGGGTAGGCCGAGGCGATCTGTCCCATGGAGGCGGCGACGATCAGCGAGAAGCCGCAGGCGAGCGGCCAACCGATGCCTATCGAGGCGCCGCCGGCGGCGCTGAATCCCGCCTGGAACGACGTGATGCCGCCGGCGATGATGCAGATAATCGAGAATGAAATCGCGAAGTTGGAGAAGCCGCTCATGCGGCGGGACAGCTCCTGGGCGTAGCCCATACTGTGAAGCTGCTTTACATCCTCCTGGTGCTGCTGACTGCCGTGATAGCTCTCGCTCATGACTGACACCTGCCCTGTTGTTTCTTTTCGTCTTGTCTCTCGGAAGCCGGCCGCCAGCGCCGCCTTGCACTACAGCGGTCACATGACGGCGATGCTTTGTCGCGACCCCCGAATCAATGGCGCCATCATGCTCTGACCGCCGACGACTTGTAAAGCCACTGGGAGATCGCTTGTTAACCATATGGAACGGATGCATTTTGCTATGGTTCTAATTGACGTTATCGGCGCGGATGCCCGTTCCGATTCGGCGCCGTGCGCGATTTTTGGGCATCCTTTCCGGGCAGCCGGAGCGTCATCGGGCTGCTGGAAATGACGAATTCCTTGCAGAAATCGGAGAACGCCGTCGCCATGCGTCGCGATCGGCTGCCGGCGAGGCGGGCGATGCCGAGGCGGGTCGGGCGGATCTTCTCGGCGACGGGGCGGTAGACCAGACGCTCGCCGTCGAGAGCGCGGTCGCTCGCCGGCCGCGAATGCATGAGCGCGTAGCCGTGGCCGTTGGCGACGAGCCCGCGCAGCATCTCGAAGGATGGCGTCTCGTAGGCGAGCCGCGGCTGCAGGCCGAGACCGTAGAAGATGGACAGGAAGTAGTCGCGGCTCTGCGGCAGGCCCAGGAGCACCAGGGGTTCGCCGATCAGCGCCTGCAGCGAGGCGGCGGCCGCGCGTGCCAGGCGGTGGCGCGGCGGCAGGACGACATGCAGCGGCACCTCGGCCAGCGGCTCGAAGGTGACGTCGGGCCCCAGATTCAGGTCATAGGTCAGCGCCAGATCGAAGCGGCCGCCGCGCAGGCTCTGGATCAGGGCCTCGGTGTGGTCCTCGTGCAGGCGGACGGTGATGTCCGGGAAGCGGGCGGAGAAGGCGCGCAGCAGCGCCGGCATCAGCAGTGGCGCGAAGGTGATGAAGCAGCCGATGTCGAGATCGCCGGCCAGTTCGTCGGCCATGCCCCGGGCGCTCTGCTGCAACTCGGCCGCGTGGCCGAGGAGGTTGCGTGCCTCCAGCAGGAAACGCCGGCCCGCCGGCGTCAGCGACAGGCCCTGGGCATGGTGGCGGACGAAGAGCTGCAGCTCGAAGCGCTCCTCGAGCTGCGCGATGGCGGCGGAGATCGAGGGCTGGGAGACGTGGATCGCGCGCGCCGCCCCGGTAACGCTCGCCCGCTCGGCCGCGGCCACGAAGTAGCGCAACTGCTTGATCGTGAACTGCATCGGAATTTCCGATCTTATGGCTCAACAATCAATATTTTCCCTTTCCCGCGATCTCCGTCAATATCCCGCGTCTAAGAGGCATTCGCACGATGGAGCGGTGGCGATGATCAGGACGGGCGAGCAATACCGGGAGTCGCTGCGCGACGGGCGGCAGGTCTGGATCAACGGCGAGAAGGTCAAGGACGTCGCGACGCATCCGTCCTTCAAGCCGATCGTCGATGCGCGCGCCCGCATCTACGACATGGCGCATGATCCGGCGACCCGCGACGTCATGTCCTACGTCGACGGCGGCAGCAACGAGCCCTGCTGCATCGGCTACAAGCTGCCGCATACCCAGGAGGACTGGCAGGTCAAGCGGCGTGCTGTCGACAGCGTCATGGACGACCTCGGCGGCGTGGTCATCCGTGTCGGTGACGAGACCATCGGCGAGATGTGGTCGCTCTATGACGGCCGCGACGTCCTGAAGGAGGTCGATCCGCAGTTCGCGGAGAACATCGAGAACCACATCTTCCGCGCCCTGCGCTCGGACACGTTCCATGTCTCCGCCAACACCGATCCCAAGGGCGACCGCTCGAAGCGGCCGCAGGACCAGGACCCGGACATGCTGCTCCACCTGGTCAAGGAGACCGACAAGGGCATCGTCGTGCGCGGCGCCAAGTACGAGACGGCGGCCGCCTATGCCAACCAGGCCTTCGTGAAGCCGACCATCGCCAACTGGGGCGACGAGAAGCTGTCGGACTACGCGCTCGGCTTCATCTGCGACATGAACGCGCCGGGCGTGAAGCACATCTGCCGCACCGGCTTCGCCGGCCGCGGCTCCACGCGCGACTACCCGCTAGCCAACCGCTTCGACGAGATCGATACGCTCGTCATCTTCGACGACGTGCTGGTGCCGTGGGAGAACGTGCTGTTCTACCGGCACACCCGGGCGGCGAGCTTCATCCGGGGCACGCTGCACCGCTACAGCGCTTTTCCCTTCGTGCAGCGCATCCAGAAGATCGCCGACATGCTGATCGGCGCCGCGCTCTTTAACGTGCGGCAGACAGGCCTCGACCAGCAGCAGGCGGTGCGCGAGAAGCTCGCCGAGCTTGCCGTCTACCGCGAGACCATCAACGCGCACCTGACGGCGTCGATCGCGCTGGCGCAGAAGAGCCCGGCCGGCCTGCTCATGCCGCACCAGTCGCTCCTCTACACCGGCCGCGTCCAGGCCTGCACGCGGCTCCCCGCCATGGTGCACCTGGCGCGCGAACTGTGCGGCGGGCAGATCTGCGTGACGCCGGACGTCGCCGCCTTCGAGGATCCGGAGACCAAGCCGCTGCTGGAGAAGTACTACAGCGTGAACGACAACTGGGTCGCCGAGGACCGGCGCAAGCTGCTTGCCTTCGCCCGCGACCTCATGAACTCCGACTATGCCGGCCACCGCGTGACGTTCGAGCTGTTCGCGCAGGCGCCGCCCTTCGCGCATCTCGGCGCCGTTTACGGCAGCTTCGACTGGTCGGAGCCGCTCAAGTTCGTGAAGAAGTCGGCCGGCCTGTCCGACCGTGTGATGCAGAAGCGCTAGGAATCAGGGAGAGAGTCATGCTGCGCGAAGAGTTTCTCGAGGGCATGAGCCGGGCGGCGGCCACGGTCAATGTCGTGACCACGGACGGTCCCGGCGGCCGTGCCGGCGTCACCGTGAGCGCCATGTCTTCCGTGTCGGCCGATCGTCCTGCGCTCCTCGTCTGCGTCCATCAGGCGAGCCCGGCGCGCCAGGCGATCCGGACGAACGGCTCCTTCTGCGTGAACGTGCTACGCGCCGAGCAGACGGCCATCTCCGACCGTTTCGCCGGGCGCAGCAAGACGGGCGATCGCGACAAGTTCGCGGGTGCCTCCTGGCGTCGTCTTGCGACCGGCGCGCCTGCGCTCGACGATGCCCTTGTTGCCTTCGATTGCACGGTCATGAAGGAGATCGACTGGGGCACGCATACGGTTTTCATTGCCGATGTGGTCGACATCGAGCTGGCAGAGCCTGGACGGCCGCTGATCTACGCCAGCCGCGCCTATGGCGTGCCTACGCTGCACGGCGAAGCCGCGGCATGACGAGCTAGGAGGGGCACCATGATCACGCTGTCCGCCGAGCAGGTCGCCCAGTTCCACGAAGAGGGCTACGTCGTGGTGCGCGGGGTGGTGCCGCCGGCGACCATCAAGCGTCTGACCGACGAGATCGACGGCTGGATCGGGGAAAGCCGCGCCCACGCCAAGAACTACGGCGACACCGTCAACGGGAAGGCGCGCTTCGACCTCGAGGCCGGTCACAGCGCCGCCCGGCCGCGGCTGCGCCGCATCGCCAATCCCGTCGATATTTCCGCGCCCTATCGTGCCGTGCTGTGGGACGGCGAGATACCGGATCTGGTGACCCAGGTGATCGGGCCCGACGTGAAGTTCCACCACTGCAAGCTCAACTTGAAGCTGCCGTCCATGGGCACCTATGTCGGCTACCACCAGGATCATCCCTTCGATCCGCACAGCAACGACGACGTGGTGGTGGCGCTGCTGATGCTCGACGACGCCACGCTTGAGAACGGCTGCCTCACGGTGGTGCCGGGCTCGCATCGCGAGCGCTACAGCCACTATCGCGGAGACAGGTTTGTTGGCGAGATCGCGGCCGAGCACCACGCCGATTTCGACCGCCGCGCCGTGCCGATCATTGCCAAGGCGGGCGACGTCTGCCTGCAGAGCACCTGGATGGTGCATGGCGGCGGCGCCAACCGGACAGACCAGCCGCGCCGAGTCTTGATCTGCGACTACACGGCGGCGGATGCGTTCTGGCTGTTGCCGCCGATGGTGCTGTCGCCGCATTCGGGCCGCATCGTGCGCGGCAAGCCGACGCGCATCGCCCGCTTCACCGCTGGCACCAAGGAGCTGCCGCACCACTACGCCGACGATTCCTTCTTTGGCGCCCAGGGACAGAAGACCGCGGCGCAGTAATCGCAACAGCAGGGAAGACAGACCGCATGGCCCACACGCGACTGCGCAAGTTCAACACGAAGAAGACCTATCCCGAGCAGAAGCTCGACAACGACCTCTGCATGGCCGTGCGCGCCGGCAACCACATCTTCCTGCGCGGCCAAGTGGGTCAGGACCTCAGGGGCAACATGGTCGGCATCGGCGACCCCCGCAAGCAGGCGGAGCAGGCGATGCGCAACGTCAAGCAGCTGCTGGAGGAAGCCGGCAGCAAGCTCGCGCATGTCTGCAAGATCACTGTCTACATCACCGATCGCGCCTATCGGGAGTCCGTCTATCAGGAGATCGGCAAGTGGCTGAAGGGCGTCTATCCCTGCTCGACCGGCCTCATCGTCGAGGGCTTGGCCCGGCCGGAATGGGTGATGGAAATTGATGTCGAGGCGGTCATCCCGGAACATGAGGCGCGCCGCGAGCCGACCGGGCCGGAATGGGCCGACATCCGGCTGCAGCGCCGCGGCAAGCGGATGCGGCCGGCCAAGACCCGCTAGGAGAAGAGACATGTTGAGCCAGGCGCAGGTCGAGCAGTTCTGGCGCGACGGTTACGTCGTCGCAGATGGAGCGGTGACGCCGGCGCAGCTCACTGCCCTGAAGCAGGAGCTGGCGCATTGGGTCGATGAGAGCCGGCCGCACAAGGCACCGTTCGGTCCGCCGACCATCGATGGGCGCCCGCGCTTCGACATGGGCGAGGAGCACACGGCCGAACGGCCGGCGTTGCGGCGTGTGAACAACCCGTCCGATGTTTCGCCGGTCTACCGCGAGGCGATGGAGAAGGCGGCTTTCGTCGATATGGTCGCCGACCTGATCGGGCCCGACGTCAAGTTCCATCACTGCAAGATCAACGTGAAGCTGCCGGGCTCGAAGACCGAGGTCGGCTATCACCAGGACTTCCCGTATACGCCGCACACGAACGATGACATCGTGACCGCGCTGCTGATGCTCGACGACATGACCGCGGAGAACGGCTGCCTTACGGTCGTGCCAGGCTCGCACCGGGGGCCGCTCTACTCGCTGTTCGAGGGAGGCCGGTTCGTCGGCTATATCGAGAAGCAGGCGACGGAACGAATGCGGCCCGCGCAGGTCTCCGTCACCGGGAAGGCGGGCAGCGTGTGCCTGATGCACACGCGGCTGGTACACGGGTCCGACGCCAACCGCTCGGGCCGCCCGCGCGGCCTCTACATCTGCGTCTACACCGCGGCCGACGCCTTCCCGCTGGCCCGGAATCCGCTCGCCAATCCGAACGAGGGCATGATCGTGCGCGGCCACGCGACGCGCATGGCCCGGCTGGTGGACGCGGTCGTCGAACTGCCGGCGCAGGAAAAGGTGGCGTCCTTCTTCGCGACCCAGGGCCAGCGCTCTGCGGCCGACTGACCTGGACGGCAAACCGCCGCACTTGCCGGGCACGGCCGCCCGTGCCACGAATGGGCAACGAACAAGTCGAAGCGGAGCCGAAGGGCCCGTCTGGGAGACCTGGGCATGACGTTCTCGATCGCCGGGCGATGCGGGCGGACTGGCATGCTGGGCATCGCCATCACCACCTCCAGCATCGCGGTCGCCAGCCGTTGCCCCTGGGCGCGGGCCGGCGTCGGCGCGGTGGCCACGCAGAACATCACTGATCCGCGGCTGGGCGGCGGCGGCCTCGATCTCATGGCGTCGGGCCTGAGCGCGCCGGACGCCATGCAGCGTCTGATTACGGAGGCGCCGCATCCCGAATTCCGCCAGGTCACCATGATCGACCGCCAGGGGCGCACGGCCAGCCACTCCGGCGCCAAGACGCTCGGCACGAATGCGGTCGCATCGGGGGCCGATTGCGTCGCCGCCGGCAACCTCCTGAGCAATCGCGACGTGCCGGCCGCCATGGTGCGCAGCTTCTGCGCCCATCCGAACGCGCATCTGGGCGAGCGGCTGATGCTGGCGCTGGAGGGTGGGTTGGTCGCCGGCGGCGAGATGGGGCCGGTCCGGTCCGCCGGCCTGCTCGTCGTGCACGAGCACAGCTGGCCGCTCGTCGACCTGCGCGTCGACTGGGACGACGCTAATCCGATCTCGACGCTGCACCGGCTGTGGGTGCGCTATGAGCCGCAGATGAACGACTACGTCACCCGCGCCCTCGAGCCGGCGATGGCGCCCGCCTTTGGCGTGCCGGGCGATCCCGGACCCGCGGCGGCGGCGGCCGCCAGGCGGCCGTAGGGGCGACCTCGGGAGAGGTCGTCGGCGTCAGCCGATCTTGCGCCAGAGGTCGCTCTCCTCTTCGAGGCGCGCCTTCTCGAGGCCGAAGAAGTCGCGGCGCGACACGATGCCGACGAGGCGGCCGCGGTCGACCACCGGCAGGTGACGATAGCCGCCGTCGTGCATGCGCCGCAGGGCATCGATCGCCATCGTGTCCGGCCTTATGGTGTCGGGATTGCGCGTCATGACTTCTGCGAGCAGCGTCCGCTCGGGATCGCGTCCCTCGGCCACGACGCGGTAGACCATGTCGCGCTCGGTGAAGATGCCGTCGAGCTGCCCGTCCTCTGTGATCAGCACGGCCCCGACATGGCGCGACCGCATTCGATCGGCGGCTTCACGCACCGTCGCCTGCGCCGAAAGTTCCAACAGCTCCTGGTCGCGGACCACATCGGGAATGACCCTGCGCGTCATGGCACTTCTCTCCCATGCAGATGCGCGATATCGCGCCACGCTCGGCGTGGCGGATTCGGCTTTGCGTCAGTGTAGCACAAATGGCCGGTGGCATGCGCCATCCGGCCGGGGTGCCAGGAGGCCCAGTCTGCGACGTGGGAGGGGAGTTCGGAAGCGGGCTAGAAGCGTTGCATGTGGCCGATCTCGTCGTCGAGAACGGCCATTTCCTCGCCCAGGAAGTCGCGCCGCGAGACGATGCCGACGAGGCGGCCGTTGTCGACCACCGGCAAATGGCGGTAGCCGCGCGTCGTCATGCGGCGCAAGGCTTCGACGGCGAACTCGTCGGGCTCGATCGTATCAGGGTTTTTGGTCATGACGTCACGCAGTCGCGTCGTGTCGGGATCGCGGCCGTCGGCAACGATGCGATGCAGGATGTCGCGCTCGGTGAAGATGCCCTCGAGCACGCCGTCGCGCGTTATCAGCGCGGCGCCGACCTGGCGGTCGCGCATGGCGCGGGCTGCTTCGCGGACGGTCGTCGCCGCAGAGAACTCGAGCAGTTGCTGCTTGCCGATCACGTCCGGCATGATTTTGCGCTGCATGGACCCGCCTCCTTGCGGGGAGTTTCGAACGCGCGGCGATGGTGCGGGAATGTGGTTTATGAAACCTTAAAGCCGCAAATTGATGGGAGTCAGCCCAGCCGCTCCGCGACGGCGTCGGCGATGGCCAGGCAGGCGGTCAGCCCCGGCGATTCGATGCCGAAGAGGTTGACGAGGCCCGCGATGCCGTGCGTTTCCGGCCCCTGGATGACGAAATCCTCCGGCGGTCCGCCGGGCGCCTGCAGCTTCGGCCGGATGCCGGTATAGCCGGGCTGCAGCGCGCCGTCGCGAAGCTCCGGGTAGTATCGCCGGATCGCGGCATAGAACCGCGCTGCGCGGGCCGCGTCGATGTCGTAGTTCAGGCTGTCGATCCACTCTACGTCCGGCCCGAAGCGGGCGCGGCCGGCGAGATCGAGCGTCACATGCACGCCGAGGCTGGCGGCGTCCGGCATCGGATAGATCAGGCGATGGAAGGGCGAACGGCCGGCCAGCGTGAAGTAGTTGCCCTTGGCGAGGAAGCGCGGTGGCACATGGGTCCAGTCGAAGCCGACGAGCCGGCGGGCGACGTCCTGGGCCCCGAGGCCGGCCGCGTTGACGAGCCGGCGGCAGGCCAACCGCATCGGCGCCGGCCCGCCCAGGTCGAGCGTGAAGCCGTGGCCTTCGAGCCAACCGCCGGCCACCGGGGTGTTGAAGGCGATCGCGACGCCGGCCGTCTCTGCCTCGCCCTGCAGGCTCAACATCAGTCCGTGGCTGTCGATGATCCCGGTCGACGGCGACAGTAACGCGGCGACGCAGCGGACCGCCGGCTCCAGGCGCCGCGCCTGCGGGGCCTCGCACCACTGCAGGTCATGCACGCCGTTGGCCGCTGCCTTGCGCTGGAGCGCCTCGAGATCCGGGACCTGGGCCGCCCCCGCGGCGACGATCAGCTTGCCGATGCGGCGATGGCCGACTCCATGCGACCGGCAATAGTCGTAGAGCCGGTCGCGGCCGGCCACGCACAACTGCGCCTTCAGGCTGCCGGCGGGATAATAAATGCCGGCGTGAATCACCTCGCTGTTGCGCGAACTGGTCTCGCCGCCGATGACGTCGTTGCGTTCGACAACGACGACCTCGTGGCCGGCAAGCGCGAGGCTTCGGGCGACGGCGAGGCCGATCACGCCAGCGCCGACGACGACGCAGTCGACGATGTCCAAGCTCACATGTCCCGTGGCGCCGTGGATGCCGCCTGTGCGCGCTGGGCGCGGCGCAGCATGGCTTCGCGGCGGACGATGTACATGCCCGCCATGATGATGATCGCGGAACCCACCATCACCCAGGCGGTCGGGATGTCGCCCCAGACGACGATGCCCAGCAGCGTCGCCCACAGCAGCCCGGTATAGTCGAGCGGCGCCAGCATCGAGACTTCGCCGTAGCGGAAAGCCTGATTGAGGAAGAACTGCCCGAAGCTGCCGGCGAGGCCGACGAACACGATCAGCCAGAGGTCGGCGAGCTTCGGCGCCACCCAGACGAATGGCATGAACGCGCCGAGCGCGATGATCACGAAGAACGAGTAGTAGAACAGAATCGTATGGCTGCTCTCGGTGGCGCTCAGCTGGCGCGACGTCACGAGCGTGAGGGCATAGAGCAGGGCGGCAGCGAGTGCCCAGAGGGCGCCTTCGCTGATGCCGGCCATCGTCGGCCGCAGGACGACGACGACGCCCAAAAATCCGACGATCACCGCCGACCAGCGGCGCCAGCCGACGCGCTCCTTGAGCAGCGGCACCGAGAGGGCCGTCATGAAGAGCGGCGCGCCATAGCCGATGGCGACAGTATCCGCCAGGGGCAGCTGCTTCAGCGCATAGTAGAAGGTCAGCATCGTCCCGATGTTGAAGAGCGAGCGCAGGGCATGGCCGACGGGGCGGCGCGTCCGCAAGCTGCCGAGGCCGCCCAGGCGCAACGCGAGACCGAGCGGGACCACGACGCCGACGGCGTAGCGCATGAAGCCGATCTGCGACACTGGATAGCTGTCCGTCAGCCACTTGATGCCGGCGTCCATGATCGTCAGCGTGCCCGACGCTGCCAGCATGTAGACGACGCCCTTGCCGGGCGATGAGCGGAGATTCAGGTCGCTGGTCGTGGCGGACATGGCACAGGGACGGGCGATCGGGCGGCGACCGGCCCAGAGCCGATGGTGCTTCGCACGGAAGTCCCTGGAGCCGAAACGATGGCCGACCATATCGGAGCCGCTGGCGCAAGTCCGCCGCGTTCTGGGCATGGGAGATCGGGCGATTCTGCAGCCTTGCGGCGCCGTGACTGCCGACCGGCCCGGCATTCCGCCGCTTTGTCGGGCCTGACACGGGCGTGGTATAAGCCGCGTCATGCCCCTCGACGTCGTCCATTCCGCCTGTCCGCACGACTGTCCCTCGACCTGTGCCCTCGAGGTCGAACGCCTCGATGCCTACAGAATCGGCCGGGTGCGCGGCGCCCGCGACAACCCCTATACGGCCGGCGTCGTCTGCGCCAAGGTCGCGCGCTATGCCGAACGCCAGCATCACCCGGGCCGTTTGGCGCAGCCGCTGCGCCGGGTCGGCGCCAAGGGCGAAGGCATGACGGCGTTCCGGCCGATCGCCTGGGACGCGGCGCTCGACATCGTGGCCGAGGGCTTGACGCGGGCGACGCAGCGCTACGGCTCCGAGGCGGTGTGGCCTTATTTCTACGCCGGGACCATGGGGCTGGTGCAGCGCGACGGCATCCATCGCCTGCGCCATGTCATGCGCTATTCGCGCCAGCTGGAGACCATCTGCGTTTCGCTGGCCGATGCCGGCTGGTTCGCCGGCGTCGGCGTGCGTCGCGGCGTCGACGGCCGCGAAATGGCGGAGGCCGACCTGATCGTCGTCTGGGGCGGCAATCCCGTGGCGACCCAGGTCAACGCGATGACGCATATCAGCCGTGCGCGCAAGGAGCGCGGGGCGAAGCTCGTCGTCGTCGATCCCTATCGCACCGGCTCGGCCGAAGTCGCTGACATGCACCTGATGGTGCGGCCCGGCACCGACGGCGCGCTCGCCTGCGCGGTGATGCATGTGCTGTTCAGGGAGGGCTATGCGGATCGCGCCTACATGGCGCGCTATGCCGATGCGCCGGGCGAGCTTGAGGCGCATCTCGAATCGCGCACGCCGGACTGGGCCGCGGCGATCACCGGTGTTCCGGCGCCGCAGATCGTCGAATTCGCCCGGCTCTATGGGCGGACGAAGCGCAGCTTCATCCGCGTCGGCTACGGTTTTTCGCGGCTGCGCAACGGCTCCGTCAACCTGCACGCCGTCACCTGCCTGCCGACGGTCACGGGCGCCTGGCAGCATCGCGGCGGCGGCGCGCTCTACAGCAACGGCGGCCTCTACAACATCGACGACCGGCTGATCAAAGGGCTGGATGCGCTCGATCCGTCGACGCGGATCCTCGACCAGTGCCGTATCGGTCCCGTGCTGACAGGCGACAAGCGCGATCTCGGCGACGGCCCGCCGGTCGCGGCCCTCTTCATCCAGAATACCAACCCCATGACCGTCTGCCCGGACACCACGAAGGTGCGCGACGGCTTCCGCCGCGCCGACCTCTTCGTGTGCGTGCACGAGCAGTTCATGACCGACACCGCCGCCATGGCGGACGTTGTCCTTCCGGCGACGACGTTCCTCGAGCATGACGACTTCTACAAGGGCAGCGGCCACACCTTCCTGCAGGTTACGCGCAAGGTGGTGGAGCCCTTCGGCGAGGCGCGCAGCAACCACTGGGTGCTGTGCGAACTCGCGCGCCGCCTGGGCGCCGATCATCCAGGCTTCCGCATGAGCGAGTGGGAGTTGATCGACGCGTCGCTCAGGGCCTCCGGCCTGCCGGATGCCGAAACGCTGCATCGCAACCATTGGCACGATTGCTCGCTCGCGTTCGAGTCGATGCATTTCCTGGACGGCTTCGGCCATGCCGACCGCAAGTTTCACTTCAAGCCGGATTGGCCGGGCATGGGTGCCGGCGGGGCCGGGCTGCCGGCACTCCCGGACTTCGCGCCGGTCAACGATACCGTGGATACCACCTATCCGTTCCGCCTCGTGGCGGCACCGGCGCGGCAGTTCCTCAACACCACCTTCACGGAGACGCCGGGATCGCAGGCGCGCGAGGGCAGGCCGACGGTTCTCGTGCATCCCGACGACTGCGCGCGCCTCGGCGTCGCCGACGGCATGCGCGTGCGCGTCGGCAGCCGCCAGGCTTCGATCGTCGTCCATGCGCGCGCCTTCGACGGCCTGCAGCCGGGCGTGCTGGTCATCGAGAGCATCTGGCCGAACGGCGCCTTCGAGGAAGGGCTTGGCGTCAATGCGCTGGTCAGCGCCGAAGCCGGCCCGCCCAAGGGTGGCGGCACGTTTCACGATACGGCGGTGTGGTTGCGACCGGCCTGAGTCGCTTGCGTCCCGTACTGGACGCCGCATCCCGGCGATACTAGGTAAGACGCGGATGGAGCCGCGGCCATGACCAACGAGCGGGGCAAGCTGCCGGAGAAGCCGGCCGCGCGGGCGGAGGTGGAGGCCTTCCTCAAGAGGCTGGCGGCGATGCCGGCAGTGCGGCCGGCGGGGCAGCGCGGACGCCTGATCTTCGCCCTCGACGCCACAGCAAGCCGGCAGCCGACCTGGGACCGGGCGTGCCACATCCAGGCCGAGATGTTCAAGGAGACGGCCGCCCTCGGCGGCCTCGACATCCAGCTCGTCTTCTATCGCGGCTTCGGCGAATTCCATGCCAGCGCCTGGCTCGACAGCGCCGAGGACCTCCTGAAGCAGATGACGGCCGTAAGCTGCCTGGGCGGCAAGACGCAGATCGGCAAGGTCCTGCAGCATGCGATCGCCGATTCGAAGCGGCAGAAGGTAAACGCCGTCGTCTTCGTCGGCGACTGTATGGAAGAGAACATCGACAAGCTCTGCGGCTCCGCCGGCGAACTCGGCCTCCTCAACGTGCCGGTGTTCATCTTTCACGAGGGGCGCGAGGCGCGGGCGGCCAATGCCTTCCGCCAGATCGCGCGGCTCAGCAACGGCGCCTACTGCCCGTTCGACGCCAACAGCGCCCAGCAGCTGCGCGAGCTGTTGAGCGCGGTGGCGGTCTATGCGGCGGGAGGCCGCCCGGCGCTCGAGGACTACAGCCGGCGGACCGGCGGCGCGACCTTGCTGCTCGCCCGCCAGGTCGCGAAACCATAGCCGGCCGAAAAGGGGCGGGCATCGTCGTGCCTTACCTGGCGCTTGGCGTTCTCGTTCTGCTCGCGGTGGTCGCCGCCCTGCGCGGTTATGCCTATGCGAACCCGGCACGGCTGGCCTCGGCGGTGCGCTGGACTGCGTCCGGGCTTGCGGTGTTCGGCGCCATCCTGCTGCTGTTCCGCGAGCTGCCGGTCGGCATCCTGCTGCTGCTGATCGGCATCGCCCTGCCGGTCATCATGCACTGGCAGGCGTCCTGGGGCGGCTCGCGCGCCAAAGGCGGCCGTGCCCGGGAAGGCACCTCGCGCATCAACACCAAGTATCTGAGCCTGTCTCTCGATCACGCCACCGGCGCGCTCGACGGCGAGGTCCTGGCCGGACGCCACGGTGGCCGCCGGGTGGCGGAGCTGACGCTTTCCCAGCTGCTCGAGGTGCGGGCCGAGTGCCTCGTCGACGATCCCGACGGCGTGACGTTGATCGAAGCCTATCTGGACCGCGTTCACGGGTCGGACTGGCGGACCAAGGGCGCCGGTGAGCAGTCGACGTCCGGCGATCCGGGGCCGGCGACCATGACCCGCGACGAAGCCTATGAAATCCTCGGTCTCGCCGCCGGCGCCAGCGAGGCGGAGATTCGCGAGGCCCACCATCGGCTGATGATGAAGTTGCATCCCGACCATGGGGGGTCCAACTATCTGGCAGCCAAGATCAATCAGGCGAAGGACTTGCTTCTTAGCGCCTAAAAGAAGTCACGACCGGGCGAATTGCAGGCGCTGGGCGGCTATGGCAGAAAGGCCGCCGTCCGAACCGGCCCTTTCCGGCCGCCGAGACCCAGCGGGATCATGAGCAGGAGTGTGAGTGCATGCAGCGATTGCGCAAGGCAATCTTTCCGGTGGCCGGCCTCGGCACCCGCTTCCTCCCGGCGACCAAGGCCATCCCCAAGGAGATGCTGCCGATCGTCGACAAGCCGCTCATCCAATACGCGGTCGAGGAGGCCAGGGCCGCCGGCATCGAGGAGTTCATCTTCGTCAGCGGCCGCGGCAAGACGGCGCTGGAAGACCATTTCGACTTTGCCACCGAGCTCAACGACACGCTGCGCCGGCGCAACAAGCAGGCCGAGTTCGAACTCGCGAATTCGATGATCGTATCGCCCGGCGAGGTCGTCTGCGTGCGCCAGCAGGAGCCGAAGGGACTCGGCCATGCGGTCTGGTGCGCCCGCCATCTCGTCGGCGACGAGCCAGTCGCGGTGCTGCTGCCCGATGATCTCGTTCTCGCGGAAACGCCATGCCTGCAGCAGATGGCGGCGGCGCACCGCGACGTCGGCGGCAACGTGATCGCCGTGATGAATGTGGCGCCCGAACATACGGCGCGCTACGGCGTGCTCGATCCCGGCGGCGAGAGCGGCCGCCTGGTCGAAGTGAAGGGGCTCGTCGAGAAGCCGAAGCCGGCGGAGGCGCCGTCGACGCTGGCGGTGATCGGGCGCTACATCCTGGAGCCGCGCGTGTTCGCCATGCTGGACCGCCACGACATCGGCGCCGGCGGCGAGATCCAGCTGACGGACGCCCTGGCCAAGCTCATCGGCGGCGCGCCGTTTCACGGCTACCGCTTCGAGGGCGAGCGTTTCGATTGCGGCGACAAGGCCGGCTTCCTCGAAGCGAACATCGCCTTCGCCCTGCGCCATCCGCAACTGGGGGAGGCGGCGCGGGCCATCCTCGGCAAGTATCAGGCGGCGGAGAGCGCGGCGAAGACCGGCCGCGCAGCGAAGACCGCAGCACAAAGGTAGTCCACTATGAAAGTTGCCATGATCGGTGCCGGCTATGTCGGGCTGGTATCCGGTGCCTGCTTTTCCGAATTCGGCGTCAGCGTCACCTGCGTCGACAAGGATGCCGCGCGCATCGAGCAGCTCGCGCGCGGCGAGATACCGATCTTTGAGCCGGGCCTCGACAGCCTCGTCGAACGCAACACCCAGGCCGGCCGCCTGACCTTTTCCACCGACCTCGCTGCGGCAACCCGCGACGCCGATGCCGTCTTCATCGCGGTCGGCACGCCGAGCCGGCGCGGCGACGGCCATGCCGACGTCAGCTACGTGCATGCAGCGGCGCGCGAGATCGCGGCGGCGCTGACCGGCCACACGGTGGTGGTGACGAAATCCACCGTTCCCGTCGGCACCGGCCGCGAGGTGGCGCGCATCATCCGCGAGACCAACCCCGATGCCGTGTTCGACGTTGCGTCAAACCCGGAGTTCCTGCGCGAAGGCTCGGCGATCGATGACTTCATGCGCCCGGACCGCATCGTCATCGGCACCGAGAGCGAACGGGCCCGCGAGGCGATGCGCCAGCTCTACCGTCCGCTCTTTCTGATCGAGACGCCGATCGTCTTCACCGGCCTGGAGACGGCGGAACTCATCAAGTATGCGTCCAATGCGTTCCTGGCGACCAAGATCACCTTCATCAACGAGATCGCCGACGTCTGCGAGAAGGTCGGCGCCGACGTGCATGACGTGGCGCGCGGCATCGGCCTCGACGGTCGCATCGGGCGCAAATTTCTGCATCCCGGTCCGGGGTTCGGCGGCTCCTGTTTCCCCAAGGACACCCAGGCGCTGGCGCGCACTGCCGAGCAGGTGGAGACGCCGTCGCGCATCATCGAAACCGTCATCGCTGTCAACGACGCGCGCAAGCGCCGCATGGCGCAGCGGATCCGCGCCGCCTGCGGCGGTTCGGTCGCCGGCAAGCGGCTGGCGGCGCTCGGCCTCACCTTCAAGCCGAACACGGACGACATGCGGGAAAGCCCGAGCCTGGCGATCCTCCCGGCGCTCGTCCAGGACGGCGCGACGGTGTGCGCCTTCGATCCTGAAGGCATGGCCGAGGCCCGGAAGCTGATGCCCGAGCTCGACTACTGCAGTGATGCGTACGCGGCAATCGAGGGGGCCGATGTTCTGGTGATCCTGACGGAGTGGAACGAGTTTCGCTCGCTCGACCTGCCACGCGTCCGCCGGCTGCTGCGGCAACCCGTCGTCGTCGACCTGCGCAACGTCTACAATCCCGCCGAAATGGCGAAGGCGGGGTTCGTGTATCACAGCGTGGGCCGCCCGATCGTCAACGCTATGCCTGCGGGCGCGCGGTCGTGAAGCCGCGCCACGCGTTTCATCCGACCGTCCTGCGGGAATACGACGTCCGCGGGGTGGTCGGAGAAACGATTACTGCCGATGACGCCTACGCGGTCGGCCGCAGCTTCGGGACCGTCGTGCGCCGCGGCGGCGGCAAGGCGGTCTGCGTCGGCTATGATGGTCGGTTGACATCGCCGGACCTGGAAGCGGCTGTCGTTGCCGGGCTCGCCGATTGCGGCCTCGAGGTCTGGCGAATCGGCATCGGGCCGACTCCGATGCTCTATTTCGCAACCCTGGCGCTTGCGGCGAGCGCCGGCATCATGATCACCGGCTCCCACAACCCGCCGACCCACAACGGCTTCAAGATGATGCTGGGCAAGGCCAGCTTCTTCGGCGCCGACATCCAAGAGCTGGGCCGGATTGCCGCCGCGGGCGCCTATGCCGCAGGCGACAAGGGGCGCGTGCTCGAGCGCTCGGTGCTCGACCCCTACGTGGGACGGCTGGCCGCCGGATGGCACGACGGCGGCGCGGGGGACGGCCGGGCGCTGACGATCGCCTGGGACGCCGGGAACGGCGCCGCGGGCAAGGTGATGGCGGCGCTGACGCAGCGCCTGCCGGGACGGCACATCCTGCTGAACGACACCATCGACGGCCGCTTTCCCAACCATCATCCCGACCCGACGGTGGCGGAGAATCTCGTACAGCTGCAGGCGGCCGTCGCGGAGCATCGCTGCGACCTCGGGATCGCCTTCGACGGCGACGGCGACCGCATCGGTGCCGTGGACGGGCGCGGGGAGATCGTATGGGCCGACCAGATGATGGTGCTGTTCGCCCGCGAAGTCCTGGCCGCCAATCCCGGCGCCACCATCATCTCCGACGTGAAGGCCAGCCAGGTCCTGTTCGACGAGATCGCCCGCGCCGGCGGCCGTCCCTTGATGTGGAAGACCGGCCACTCCTGCATCAAATCGAAGATGGCGGAGACCGGATCGCCGCTCGCGGGCGAGATGGCCGGCCATATCTGCTTCGGCAAGCCGTTCTTAGGGTTTGACGATGCGCTCTATGCCGCCGTCCGCCTCGGCGCCTTGGTGGCGCGGGCGGATCGTCCCCTGGCGGCGATGCGCGACGCGCTGCCGCGGGTCGTCAACACGCCGGAGGTGCGCTTTCCGATCCCGGAAGCCCGCAAGTTCGCCGCCGTCGACGCGGTCAAGGCGCGGCTGGCACGGACGCCGGCAAGGGTCACGGACATCGACGGCGTCCGCGTCGAGACGGAGGATGGCTGGTGGTTGCTTCGCGCCTCGAACACCCAGGACGTGCTCGTCGCTCGCTGCGAGGCACGCGACGCAGCCGGTCTCGAGCGGCTGAAGCAGACCGTCGTTCAGGTCCTGCGCGAGGTCGGAGAGGCGCCGCCGGCCTGGTAGACCGGCAAGCGGAAGCCGGCCGGCTACGAGCCGGCGTTCATCGCAACGGTGACGTCGGCCTGGAACACCAGGCACGGCACCGACTTGGCCTTGAGCTGGCGGCAGGCCAGCTGGGCGTTCTGCTTGGTGAGGCCGATCAGGCGGGCGCGATAGAGGCGGTTGGCACCCTTGGCTGCCTCGTCGACGATGACGTGTGCAGTCTTCAGCTGCTTGGGTGCGATGCGGCTGGCGCGCAAGGCCGCGGTATGGGCAGGCTTGTAGGCGCCGAAGGCGCCGACCTGGACGCCCCATCGATCCTTGCCCGGCACCATCTTGCCGCTATCCGGCGTGGCCGCGCCATCGTCCGTCTCGCTGGCCAGTTCCAGGTTGAGGGTATCGGGCTTCGCCGAAGCCGCGATACCGGCGGCCGGGATCGTCGAGGCCGCGGCGGCGGTGTCCGCGCCGGGCGTCACCGGGAGGCTAAGCTGCTGCGCGCTCGCCAGCTGAGTGGCCGGCCCCTTGTCGACCAGACGGAAGCCCTGATCGAGCAGCCCCACCATCTGCAGGTCCCGCTTGCGCGCCGACTTGCCCCCCAGGACGACGGCGACGATGCGATGGCCGTCGCGCATGGCGGAGGTGGCGAGGTTGTAGCCGGAGGCCCGCGTGTAGCCGGTCTTCAACCCGTCGGCACCGGGATAGGACTTGAGGACGCGGTTGTGCGACAGGTAGACGCGGCCCTGGTAGGAGAAGCTCTCGATCGAGAAATACGGATAGAAGTTCGGGAAGCGCGCGATCAGGGCCCGCGCCAGAAGCGACATGTCGCGGGCGTTGGTGATCTGATTGGGATCGGGCAGGCCGGAGGCATTGCGGAAGACGGTGCCGGTCATGCCCAGCTCTTTCGCCTTCGCGGTCATGAGCCGGGCGAAATTGTCCTCGCTGCCACCCAGCGACTCGCCGACCACGACGGCGACGTCGTTGGCCGATTGCACGATGATCGCCTCGATCGCCTTCTCGACCGAAATCTGGTCGCCCGGCTTGAGGCTGATGTCGGTGGCCGGCTGGCTGGCGGCATAGTCGGACGCGGTGAACTGATCGTCGAGCTTCACCCGCTTCGCCTCGATGGCCTCGAACAGCAGGTAGAGCGTCATCATCTTCGTGAGCGACGCCGGATAATTCACGCCTTGGGAGTTCATGTCGTAGAGAACCGTGCCGGTGTCGGCATCGACAACGATGGCGGCAGGACTGGCGTCGGCGCGAGTAGGGACCAAAGCGGCGGCGAGAGCGAAGATCAGAAAAAAGACACCACACAGACCGGCCCGCGCGCGGCCGCTGCTTGCTTGCTTGACGCCACCAAACATCCTATCGGTCCCCTAGATCCCCGGCACGACGCCGCTCTGTTTAAGGGTCAGGCCTCAAAATAGCCTGATTCTCATTCACAATAGCACCATAATCTTTAAGATCGCATTAACGTCAAGCGTTAGTTAACTACATTTCGACGGAAATCTTTATGTCGAGAACGGGGAGCGAACTCGCCGGCCCATGAAACGCAGCTTACCATGGCGGGGGCTGGCCCGCCTGTCGGTGATGGGCGTCATCGTTCTGCTTGCGGCCTGCAGCTACCATGGCGACATCGACAATCCGGTCGTCCGCAAGGTCACCTGGTTCAGCTACCTGGACGGCACGGATATCCGGAATACCTGCGTCGAGGGGTCGCTGGGTCGTTACCGGTTGGTCTACAACGGGCGCTATGAGGAACAGCTGCGCAGCTACGAGATCACGGCCGATGGCGCCGGCGGCGCCTATCTCGTCGCGCGCGCGAAGGGTCAGGACAATGCGTTTCAGATCACGCAGCTCACGCTCGACGGCTTGCTGGCACCCTGGAGCTGGCAGCGCGCGGAGGCGCACCTCTCGCCGGAGGAATATCGGCAGTTCCTCGATCGGCTGGAACAGAGCGGCATGTTCGCCGGCGCCCCGGTCGGCGAACGGCTCTTCTCCGGCGATTTCTACTGGGTGGCCAGCGCCTGCCGGGACGGGAAGTTCTATTACAACGCCTGGCTCTTTTCGGCCGACCATTTCGCGCGCGTGCGCTTCGCCGACTTTCTGTTCCAGCACGACCGGACCGGGCTCGCGGTCAACCCGCCGCGCGCGATTGCGCCATCCGAATATCTGGGCCCGATGGGTCGGCAAGAAGACCAGTCGCACATTCGCTTCTGGCTGCAGGTGGACAAGGACGGACTCAGTGGCGTGCCGAACGCGTTCTGATCGGCACGCGATCGCGTCGCGCTCTGCGAAAGATCGCTTTAAGGGACTTTGCGCATACTCGGTCGATCCCATATCATGTTCGCTGAGTTGAGTCGCATGTCTGCGCGGAGAGCGGATCGCTGAACGATGAGCGACAACGACAGGATCGGCCGGGACGATCAGCGGACCGGTGTCGTCGTCAAGAGCAAGCCGAAGACGAAGAAGCCCTCGATGTACAAGGTGCTTCTGCTGAACGACGACTACACGCCGATGGAGTTCGTCGTGCACGTCCTGGAACGGTTTTTCGCCAAGACCCGCGAGGAGGCGACCCGGATTATGCTGCATGTGCATCGGCGCGGCGTGGGTATCTGCGGCGTCTTCACCTATGAGGTCGCCGAGACGAAGGTGGCGCAGGTCATCGATTTCGCCCGCCGCCACGAACACCCATTGCAGTGCACGTTGGAGAAGGAGTAAGCGGTCGATGCTATCGCCCCGACTGGAACAGACCCTGCATCGCGCGCTCGCCGTCGCCAACGAGCGTCGCCACGAATATGCGACGCTCGAGCATCTGCTGCTTGCTCTCACCGAGGACCAGGATGCCGTGGCCGTCTTCCGCGCCTGCAGCCTCGATCTCGACCGCCTGCGCCGCGACCTCTCCGAATACATCGACAACCAGCTTTCCAATCTCGTCGGCAGCGCTGCCAGCGACGCCAAGCCGACCGCCGGCTTCCAGCGCGTGCTGCAGCGCGCGGCGATCCATGTGCAGTCGTCCGGCCGCGAGGAGGTGACGGGCGCCAACGTGCTCGTGGCGCTGTTCTCCGAGCGCGAGAGCCATGCCGTGTTCTTCCTGCAGGAGCAGGACATGTCGCGCCTCGACGCCGTCAACTACATCAGCCACGGCATCGCCAAGGCGCGTGGTCGCGCCGAGCCGCGCCGCGTGAGCGGCGCCGACGCCGACGCCCAGGCCGACAAGGTCGTGAAGACCGGCACCGAGGCGCTCGATGCCTATTGCGTCAACCTCAACAAGAAGGCGTCGAGCGGCAAGATCGATCCGCTGATCGGGCGCGAGAACGAGGTCGAGCGCACCATCCAGATCCTTTGCCGGAGGACGAAGAACAACCCGCTCTATGTCGGCGATCCCGGCGTCGGCAAGACCGCGATCGCCGAGGGCCTGGCGCGCCGCATCGTCCATGGGGAGGTGCCGGAAGTCCTCAAGGAGTGCACGATCTATGCGCTCGACATGGGCTCGCTCCTGGCCGGCACGCGCTACCGCGGCGATTTCGAGGAGCGGCTGAAGGCCGTGCTCGGCGAGCTGGAACAGCAGGAAGGCGCCATCCTCTTCATCGACGAGATCCACACCGTCATCGGGGCCGGCGCTACCAGCGGCGGCGCCATGGACGCCTCCAACCTCCTGAAGCCGGCGCTGCAGAGCGGAACGATCCGCTGCATCGGCTCGACTACCTACAAGGAGTATCGCAGCTACTTCGAGAAGGATCGCGCGCTCGTCCGCCGCTTCCAGAAGATCGATGTCAACGAGCCCTCGATCGAGGATTCGGTGAAGATCATGCGCGGCCTCAAGCCATATTACGAGCAGCACCACAAGGTGCGCTACACGGCCGAGGCGATCCGCGCCGCCGTCGAGCTGGCCTCGCGCTACATCAACGACCGCAAGCTGCCGGACAAGGCGATCGACGTGATCGACGAGGTCGGTGCCGCGCAGATGCTCGTGCCCGAGAACAAGCGCAAGAAGACGATCACGGTGAAGGACATCGAGGCGATCGTCGCGAAGATCGCGCGCATTCCGCCGAAGAGCGTCTCGACCGACGACAAGCAGACGCTGCAGAACCTCGAGCGCGACCTCAAGACCATGGTCTTCGGCCAGGACAAGGCCATCGACGCGCTGTCGAGCGCCATCAAGCTTGCCCGCGCCGGCCTGCGCGAGCCGGAGAAGCCGATCGGTTGCTACCTGTTCTCGGGCCCGACTGGCGTCGGCAAGACCGAGGTGGCGCGGCAGCTGGCGCGGAGTCTGGCGATCGAGCTGATCCGCTTCGACATGTCCGAATACATGGAGCGCCATACGGTCTCGCGCCTGATCGGCGCCCCGCCGGGCTATGTCGGCTTCGACCAGGGCGGCCTCCTGACCGACGCCATCGATCAGCATCCGCACGCCGTGCTGCTGCTCGACGAGATCGAGAAGGCGCATCCCGACCTCTTCAACATCCTGCTGCAGGTGATGGACCACGGGAAGCTCACCGACCACAACGGCAAGCAGATCGATTTCCGCAACGTCATCCTGATCATGACGACGAACGCCGGCGCGGCCGAGATGGCGAAGACCGCGATCGGCTTCGGCCGCGAGATCCGCGTCGGCGAGGACACGGAGGCGATCAACCGCATGTTCACGCCGGAGTTCCGCAACCGCCTCGACGCCGTCATCACCTTCGCCAACCTGCCGCCGGAGATCGTGTCGCGCGTGGTCGACAAGTTCGTCATGCAGCTGGAGGCGCAGCTCGCCGACCGCCAAGTGACGATCGAGCTCAGCGACGCCGCCCGCGAGTGGCTGGCCAGAAAGGGCTTCGACCCGCTCTACGGCGCTCGCCCTCTCGCGCGCGTGATCCAGGAGCACGTCAAGAAGCCGCTCGCCGAGGAGCTGTTGTTCGGAAAGCTCGAGAAGGGCGGCACCGTGCGCGTCGACGTCAAGGACGACAAGCTCGTCTTCAGCTACCCCGACCCGCAGCTGCCGCCGCCGGGCGAGCCGAAGCTGCCGGTGCTGGCGGAGACCTGATCGCGCGAATGCCGGGCGGCGGAGTATAGGATCAGTCGCTCGGCCGATCCGTATGGCCGAGCGCCCGGCCGGGGGCGACTTGGTCGCGCACGCGCTGCTTCAGTTCCTTGATGTCGGGAAAGCGGCCTTCGGCCTTTCGCGACCACAGCGTGGTGCCTTCGACACGCACCTCGAAGACGCCGCCCGTGCCGGGCTTCAGCGCGACTTCGCCGATCTCCTGCTCGAAGGTCGTCAACAGCTCCTGCGCCATCCAGGCGGCGCGCAACAGCCACCGGCATTGGGTGCAGTATTCGATCTCGACGCGCGGACGGTCGGGCATGGCAACTCCGTGATCTCGTAGCGCACAACGGAATATCACGGCGGCGTCAGGTCGTCTCGCCTCGGAACCCGCCGAGGGCCTAACGGCCGCGGCGTCGCTCAAAGGCGTGCGGCGGCGAGTTCTCGGGTCGCGATGGGCGGCAAGGCAGGATCGCGGAGCAACGCCGACGCCCGCCGGCAGAGCACGAGCAGCAGCAGCAGCGGGGCGATAGGCGTCAGCAGGACGCCCGTCGATTCCGCCAGTATCCAACCCGCCGCCGGCGCCAGCCACGCAAGCGCGAGCACGTTGAATTCGAACAACGAGGCCCGACCACCGGTGCGTAGCTGTTCGCCGGCCAGCCAGGCGAGCGGCAGGGCGAGCAGGGCAAGGTCATAGCCGCACGCATAGGGCGTCGCGAGCGGCATCGCCGCTGCCAGGATCGCGCCGCGCAGCCAGGACGGCAGCGGACGACGCCAAGCCTGGACGACGCAGGCCAGCATAATGAGCGTCACCACGCCCTGCAGGACGCCGGCAACCGTCACGGACAGACCGGCCATGCGCGCGGCAGCGAAGATCGTGGCCATCAGCGTGTACTTCAATTCGCCGCTGGCCAGCGCGGCGCTCATCCAGGAGGAAGCCTGGAAGAAGGCCGGCCAGATGCCCATGCCGAAGGCCAGCGTGCTCGCGGCCACCAGCATCAGCACCGTCGCGGCCATGGCCGCCAGGGCGCGATAATGGCCGGCAACCAAGAGGGCGGGGCCGACGAGCAGCGCCAGCTGGGGTTTGCAGGCGAGCAGGCCCAGGCAACAGCCCGCCAACAGGGCGCGCCGATCGAGGAGCAGCAGGCCGGCGCCCAGCAGCAGCGCGAGCAGCACCGCGTTCTGGCCGATGCCCAGGCACAGGGAGACGCCCGTGAAGAGCGGCAGCAGCCAGGGCGTCAGCGGATGCGGCGCCAGTCGCCGCAGCATGAGAGCGAGGCCGATCAGCGGTCCGAGCAGCCACAGCGCCAGCGCCATCCCATAGGGCAGCAGGGCGATCGGGGTCGCCAGGAGCAGCGCCGGTGGCGGGTAGACCCAGGCCGGCGTCTTGATCTCGGCTCCGACCAGGACGACCTCGACGGCATGCAGCCGCGCCATGTCGTAGGCCGCGGCCGCCTCGCCGTGCAGGGCCAACGCCGACACCGACCAGAAGCAAGCGAAGTCGCGGCCGGTCCAGGAGCGGACCACCGTCAGCAGGCTCGTGCCCGGCGACAAAGGCCAGTTGGCGATGACGATGAAGGCGGCGAGCAGGGCGCTGGCCGCCAACACCAGCAGCAGGACCGCGAACCGACCACGCCCGAGGTCACCCGCGGACGCACCGCTGCAGCGAACAGTCGGCAGGATTTTCCCCCAACGTCTACGAAGCGAACCGGCATCGTTACGGCGGCCTGGTAAAGAATCGCTGAACCTCGCGGCCGCCTGCCGGATCACGCCGGTCGCGGATCGGCGGGATTCGAGGAAAATGCCGATACCGTTAGCAGGTCATTAACGACGCCCGGCCATAGTTGGCGCCGCCGGCCCAAGGGCGGGCGCACCACCCGAATTCGGACGTCATGACCATCAAGCAGACCGACGCACGCTCCCTGTTGAGCAGATTGCAGGAGTCTCAGGACGGCCTCGGCGCCGCCGGCGTAGCGCTGTCGGTCGTGGCCCCCTGCTTCAACGAGTTCGCTACCCTGCCGGAGCTGCATCGGCGCGTAGCGAAGGTCTGCCAGACGCAGGCCGGCGATGATCATGAGATCGTCCTCATCAACGACGGGTCATCCGACGGCACATGGTCGGCGATCCTCGCTCTGGCGGCGGCGGACCCGCATGTGGTCGGAGTCAATCTCTCGCGCAATCACGGACACCAGCTCGCGCTTTCGGCCGGCCTCACGGTCTGCAGGGGCCGGCGCGTGCTGATCATCGACGCCGACCTGCAGGATCCGCCGGAGCTGCTGCCGCAGATGATGGCGCTTATGGATGATGGCGCCGATGTCGTCTACGGCCAGCGGGAGAGCCGGTCCGGCGAGACTTGGTTCAAGCGCATGAGCGCGGCGGCGTTCTACCGGCTGCTGCGGCGGATGGTCGACATCGAGATACCGCTCGACACCGGCGACTTCCGCCTCATCAACCGGCGCGCGCTCGACATCCTCAACGCCATGCCGGAGCAGCACCGCTTCATCCGCGGCATGGTCAGCTGGATCGGCCTTGACCAGCGGCCGGTCGTCTATCGGCGCGACAAGCGCTTTGCGGGCGAGACGAAGTATCCGCTGCGGCGGATGCTGAAGTTCGCCGTCGACGCGATCACCGGCTTCTCGATCCAGCCGCTGCGGGCCGCCGTGCATCTCGGCGTTCTCTTCGGACTCGGGTCGCTGGCGCTGCTGCTCTTTACGCTCTATGGCTGGCTCGCCGGAGAGACCGTCACGGGCTGGACGAGCCTGATGACAGTCATCCTGCTGCTCGGCAGCGTGCAGCTCCTGGTGCTGGGCGTCATCGGCGAATATCTCGGCCGTCTGTATCTCGAGTCCAAGCACCGTCCGCTCTTCGTCATCGATCGGGTTGTACGGTCAGAGGCAGACGCGCAATCGATCTCCGCGCCCGCGGCGGCTTCGTTGCCCGCGCCGCGCGAGATGCCCCGCTAGCTCTGCACCATGTCGAGCCAAGCTGCCGCGCTCGAGGATCACTCGCGCAGCTTTGCGGCGTTCCGCACCCGGCTGATCGGACAGGACGGGCGGCGATATGTCGAGTTTCTCGGTGAGCTGCGGCCCGACTACCGGCGGATCCATCGCGACATTGGCGCCGGCTATCTCCTTCTCATTGTCTCGTTTGTCCTGGCCGCGGCGGCGCCGTCGTGGGGCGTGCCGGCATGGATCGCGGCGGCCGTGGGCACGATCCTGATCGGCTATTGGGTCGCCTACCTTCAGCTCTTCATTCACGAGGGCGCGCACTACAATCTGGCGCCGAGCAGGACCGGGAGCGACCGACTCTGCGATCTCGCCATCTCCTGGATGATCGGCACGACGGTAGCGGCCTATCGGACCGTGCATTTCCAGCATCACCGTGAACTCGGCACGACCCGGGACAGCGAGTTCACCTATTTCTTTCCGCTCGACCTCACCTTCCTCCTGAAGGCGGCATTCGGGGTCCGCGCGGCAGAGGTGATGCTGAGCCGGCTCGCCTTCAACGCGGCCGGGCACAGCAAGGAGACGGTCCGCCCGCTCCTGATCTGCCTGGCCGTGCATGGCACGATCGTCGCCGCCAGCCTGCTCGCCGGATGGTGGTGGGCGGCGCTGGCCTGGGTGCTTGGCACCGGACTGGCCTTCCCCTTCTTCGGCGCGCTTCGGCAGCTGCTGGAGCATAGAAGCGAGACGGCAGACCCGAAGGCCGACTACCGGAAGCAGGACCACGGCGTCTGCACGCGGCTCTTCCGCGACGGCCCGCTGGCCGCCACCTTCGGCGCGGCGGGGTTCAGCCGCCATCTGCTGCACCATTGGGAGCCACAGGTCTCGTATACCAATCTGGCGCAACTGGAAGCCTTTCTCGATGGCACCGAGCTGAAGGCCGTCTTGGATGCGCGCCGGACGACCTACCTGGCGACGTTCCGCCGCCTGTATTCGTTCTAGCGATGTCCGCGCCCTGTCCGCTGTGCGGCGAGTCCCAGGCGAGGCCGTTTGCCGTCGCCGAGGACATCGAATATTTCACCACGCCGGACAGGTTCAGCTTCCTCCATTGCGGTCGCTGCGACGTGCTGTACGTGGCGCCGATGCTGTACGACCGGCTGCAGGCCCTCTATCCCGCCAACTACTACTCATTCGTGCCGGGTGCGGCGGGTGCTGTGCAGAAGGTGAAACAGGCGCTCGACCGACGGTTGTTCCGCGCGATCCTGCGCAAGATCCCCGGCAACTCCCTGTCCGTCCTCGATGTCGGCGGCGGTCGGGGCTGGCTGCTCGACCTCGCGCGCGCCAGCGATCCGCGGGTGGCGACGACGCAGGTGGTCGACATCGATCCGGCGGCGAAGGCCGCAGCGGAGAGTGCAGGGCATCGCTACTTCCTCGGCCCGATCGAGGATTTCCCGGCCGGCGGGGAATACGACCTGATCCTGATGCTCAACATGATCGAGCATGTGCGGCGGCCCGATGAAGTGCTGGCGAAGGCACGCGGCCTGCTGTCGCGCAACGGTCTGCTGCTCGTGAAGACGCCGAACTTCGACTCGCTGGACGCCCGGATCTTCCGGCACCGGTCGTGGGGTGGCTATCACACGCCGCGCCATTTCGTGCTGTTCAATCGCGAGAGCTTCACGCGCGTCGCGCAGGCGCAAGGACTGCGCGTCGCCTCCTTCGCCTATACGCAGGGCGCGCCGTTCTGGGCGGTGTCGGTGCTGAACGAGTTGCGGCGCATCGGGTTGGCGCGCGTTTCGCGCGAGCGGCCGGCCCCCTATCACCCGTTGATGCCGCTGCTGCAGGTCCTGTTCGCCGGCTTCGACTTCGTCCGCCGCCCGGTCTCTCGGCTCTCGCAGATGGTCCTCGTCCTCCAGCGGGACGGTCGCTAAGCGCGCGGGCGGTAGCGCGCCTGCTTCAGCTGGCGCAATCGTGGTTGGGGTAGCGCCGGCACCAGATTTCGAACCGGCGATTGCCGCCCACGTTCATGCTGGCCTCGCCGATCCGCACATAGGATTGCCAGAGTTCGGCGAACCGCGGATCGCGGCCGAAGTAGGCCAGGT
>Ga0335076_10000815_pt1 | contig 29500 bp, 35 predicted proteins | sample Lox_Sample_25_FD_206717 | JGI IMG/M metagenome (GOLD analysis project Ga0335076, IMG submission 206717) | Soil microbial communities from Loxahatchee National Wildlife Refuge, Florida, United States - Lox_Sample_2.5 | ecosystem: Environmental > Terrestrial > Soil > Wetlands | place: USA... | reverse complement strand
GTCGTCTGCGTCCTCGCCGACGAAGCCGGCCAGAACCAAACCCCCTGACCGCCGCTGAGCCCGGCCATTCGTCGGCGCGCATCGCGCACCGACGTCCGCACCCGATCGGTCGTGATGCCGCCGCGTGCGCAAGCGGCGCGGTCAGCGGCGCGAAACGTCGCTGGTGATGAACCCGGGCCGCCGCGCCGTGCCGGCCGCCGTGCGCAGCGCACCCACGAGCCGCTCCAGCGACACGATCAGCACCCCGTCATCGATCCGCTCCACCGCCTGTGCGCGCACGACGCACAGGACCGGAAGCGCGCCGCGACGGCACCACCGCCGCCGACGGCGGTAAAGCCACACCGCCATCTCCCGCACCGCGGCGAGATGATCCCACCCAAACGACCTCGTCTTGACCTCAATCGCGAACCCGATCCCCGTCGGCGCGAGCGCGACGCTGTCGATATCACCGCGGCCGCCGTACGCGAGCGAGTGACGCAGCCGCCACCCCTCCGCCTCCAGGGCAGCGAGTGCGTGCCGCACCTGGTCCTCTGATTCGGCCCCCACACGGCTTCGGGCGGCCAGGCGCACCCACCGGCGAGCATCGACGAGCAAGCCGACCGCGACCGCCAGCAGCGCTCCTGCGACCGCCCAGGTGCCGGACCCCGCGGCGATCGCCGCCAGTGCCCCGGCCACGATCCCGGTGGCCCCGCTCGCCGCCGCCCGACGCAGGCGCCGATACTGCTGGCGGCGGGGGAAGCTACGAATCACACCGACAGAGTGCACCGATGAGTCATAGGGGTCAGTCTTGTCCGCGGAGGCATGCGGCCGATGGTCCCATTGCTCTCGGACACACCCGCGCCCTCCGGATTTGCGGACCTTTGCGCTTCTTCGGAGAGCGAGCTCCGCGAGACCTTGACCCTGGGCTTGACCCGAGCCTCCAACGGCCCGACCTCGACGGCACCCCGACACGAAAAAACCCCGCGTGAGCGGGGCTTTTCCGAGAGCGGCTGAAGGGACTCGAACCCTCGACCTTCTGCATGGCAAGCAGACGCTCTAGCCAACTGAGCTACAGCCGCGCGGATCCGGATTATAAGGCGGGGTTGGACCGCCGGGGGAGAGGGGCGCGGGTGGCGGCCGGCGCCGTGAGGCAGCCGCCACCGGGCGCACCGTCAGCTCGACCTGCCGTGGAAGCTGATGTCGTCGGGGTTGATCAGGTCCGGGACAGTCCAGCCGTCGAGGTCGTACTCGCTCATGCACTGTTCGGCGAAGCCCTTGTAGGCATCGGTCTGGCCGCTGCCCATCGCGGCGAACAGGACCTCCATCCGGATGTTCTCGTTGTTGCCGCTGTAGTTGCGCTCGTACAGCTCGTGGCGGCCGCCGAACTCGCTGCCGATCGCGTCCCACAGCAGCTTCATGAGCTTCACGCGTTCGAGCGCGTCGATCCCGTTGGACCCCCGGACGTACCGCTCAAGATACGCCCGGATGTCGGGGTTCTTGAAGTCGCGGGCATTGGAATTGATGTAGATCAGTCCGCTCGCGACGGTCTGCTCGATGATCTCCTTGACCCGCGGGTACCCGGTCGTCGAGAACAGCCGGTAGGCCATCGCGTAGTCCATATTCGGAAGCAGCGCACCTTCCTTCCACGGCTGCGGCTCGCGCGCCATTGCGCTGGCCAGTCCCCACATGAGGTTCCGCCAGGCGAGGACTTCGCCCACCTGAGCCTGTACGCCGCGGAAGTCCTTGGTTCCGGTGGCCTCGACCGCTTTCAGCAGGAGACCTCCGATGAAGTCGAGCTTGACCGCCAGGCGGATGCAGCCGTGGAAGCAGAAGCGGGGGATGAAGCCGGTCTGGGGGAAGAAGTTGTTGGCCTTTTCGGTGTCGCCATAGACGAACACGTTCTCCCACGGCACGAGCACCTTGTCGAAGATGAAGATCGAGTCGTTCTCGTCGAGCCGGCTCGAGAGCGGGTAGTCGAACGGGCTGCCCATCACCTCGGCGGTCATCTCGTACGACGGGCGGCAGATCAGCTTGACCCCCGGAGTGTCCATCGACACCGCGCAGATGATCGCGTACTCCTTCTTCTGGATCGGGATCGGCCCGTAGTGGGCGATGAAGTTGAAGTGGGTGAGCGCCGATCCGGTCGCGACGACCTTGGCCCCGCTCACGACGACGCCGTCGTCGCGTTCCTCCTCGACGTGCATGAACACGTCGCTGACTTCCTCCGGCGGCTTGCTGCGGTCGACCGGCGGATGGATGATCGCGTGGTTCCAATACAGGACGCGCTCCTGCGCCTCGCGGTACCAGCGGCGCGCGTTGTCCTGGTAGGGGTCGTAGAAGTCGGCGTTGGCGCCGAGCGTGGCCAGGAACGCTGCCTTGTAGTCGGGGCTCCGCCCGAGCCAGCCGTACCCGATCCGCGCCCACTCCGCGATCGCCTCGAGATCGCCGACGGTGTCCTCCACCGTTCTCGGGTACCGGAAGAACTTGTGGGTGACCCCGTCGCTCCCGGTATCGGTCGGGGTCGTGATCACGTCACGCCGTTCGGGGTCGTGCAAGGCGTCGTACAGGCGGGCGATCGAGCGCGCCGTGTTGCGGAACGCCGGGTGCGTGGTGACGTCCTCGACGCGCTCGCCGTAGACATACACCTCGCGGCCGTCGCGGATGCTCTCCAGATATTCCTCTCCGGTGAATGGCTCGGTTATCCTGGCGCTGCTGTCGAGCATCTGATCTGCGGCTCCTCGCTAGGCGGTTTTTGTCAGACCGATCCTTCCACGCCCGGGGAATGATCGGCAACAGCCAGTCCAAACGGGCTCCCCTCGGAGTCCTTGCAGATCGCCCACCGGCTTCCCGCGTGGATCACCGTCCCGCCGAGCGCGTTGACCCGCTCGAGCGCGGCGTCGAGGTCGTCGACCGCGAAGTAGGGCAGCGAAAACGAGTCGCCCGGCCCGCGGCCACGAAGGTGGACCCCAAACGCCGGGGCCGGGTCGCGTGTCTGCCAGCCTTCACCCTCGGCCTCGGCGCGAGCCTCGAACGACGCGCCGAGCAGCCCCGACCAGAAGCGGCGGGCGCGCTCCGGGTCATCGGCGGGGAACTCGAGCAGCGAGAAAACCGGACGCATCGAGCGCACCATATCTCGAGTGGCTATGCCATCGCCGCGGCACTCTTCGCGCGGCGCGCGGCGGGGTGCGGGGTGTTGCCGTCGTGGGCGTGATCGAGTTGCCGCCACAGGGTCTGCATCGCAGGAGCGAGGTGGGCGATCTCCTGCATGTGGGCTTCGGCCAGTGCGTCGAGCTTGGCGGCTCCGGCCGGAGTGAGGGTGACGCGCACGACGCTCTTGCTGACAGGGTCCGCGTTGCGCTGCACGAGCCCGTCTTTGACCGCGCGATCGACAAGCCCTACGGCGCTGTGGTGGCGGAGCACGAGGTGATCGGCGATCTCGCCGATCGTCGGCCCGGCCGCGTTGGGGTCGCCCTTGATCGCGAGCAGTAACTGGTGCTTGGCGGCCGTCAGGCCGGCTGCGCGCGCCTGGTCTTCACTCCAGTGCAGGAAGCGCCGCAGCCCCGTGCGGAGCTCGAGGAGGTGTTCGAAATCCGACTGGTCGAGAGTCATATCGTCCCACGATATCGAGTTAGCGAGATACCTGATGCCTCCGGTTCTAATCCGACGCGGCAGCCGGGGGAACTGATCAGCCTCGGCGCGTCAGACCGCGGCCGAGCCGCTTTGAGTAACCCGACGCGCTCCAATGTTTCCTCGTCGCTCAGGTAGGAGCGGGACTCGATAATCAGCCCGTCGCGGACGCGGACGAGCGCGCCCCAGGGCGCGATTCGCTCGCCGCGGTCACAAATCCCTCCAAAAATCGCCAGAAGATCTGGCCCAAGTTGGCGGACCTCATCGACGATGACCTCGTACCAGCGGCCGCTAGCCACCATCGCCTCCCACCAGACCAGCACGCCCTCACGGCCTGTGAGTCCTCGATGTCCATACAGTCGAAGGGGATAGCTGACCACTTTCTCATGATGCAGCGCGAGCATCCCTTGAAGATCGCGATCGTTGTATGCCGCAACGTAGCGCTGCGCCAGCCAGGCGGCTTCGGCACGCGCCAGCGGGTCGATGTCCGAGCTTGCGTCCATCAGGCCCCGGTCGAAAGGGTACGTAGAAAATACCTAATCCCCCGACCTGCCAGGTAAAAAACTGGGTACACCTGAGGACCAGAGCGCTTCCAAGCTCGCTCGCAAATCGATTGGATCCGTGGCAGCTCTCGCCAAGGAGCCGCCGATTCTTCAGCCGGTCTTCAGCAGCGTCGTCATACATGGGACGGAGCGGCGACGGTGGCCTCGGGAGGAGGAGGCTCCGAGCGCGAATGGCGCCCCCCGCGTTCGTTGAGGCGGACCGCCGTCGTCGCTTCTTCTCTGTCCTCAGCTCGCTGGACCACGACGATAGGGAACGTCGAGCCGCCAGCTACACGTTCGTTGAGAGGCGACGACCGGAATCGAACCGGTGTAGACGGCTTTGCAGGCCGCTGCGTAGCCACTCCGCCACGTCGCCGCGGAACGTAGCGTAGCGGCGGACGCAGGGGCCGCGGCCGCCCCCGCGGCCGCGCCCGATTCACGGGAACTTCACGCGCGACTCACAAGATGGCCACCGGCGGGCGAAGCGCTCGGTCATACGTTGTCGGCGGCCGACCACGAACAGGGAGCGAGGACATGCTGCGCTTGATCAATCGTTCGTTGTGCACCGTCATCGCCGGCGCCGCCTCGCTGCTGATCTTCAGCGCGCCGGCGTCAGCGCACACCGACCGTGGACGTGACCCGGCTCATCGTGGCAACCACAGCCGAGTCGTCAGGGCAGCCCTCCCGCCCGGCGCGGTCGGTCATATCTTTCTGATCGAGCTCGAGAACGAGGACGCGTCGACCACGTTCGGTCCCGGTTCGCCCGCGACGTTCCTGAACGGGACGCTGCTCGAGCAGGGCGAGCTGATCCAGAACTACTACGCCACCGGTCACGCGAGCCTGGACAACTACATCGCCCAGATCTCGGGGCAGGCGCCGACCGAGGAGACGAGCGCCGACTGCCTTGGTCCGAGCACGAACCTGAACACGCTGATCGGAAGCTATGACGACCTGTTGCCCGGGACCCTCGATCCCTACCAGCAGCTGTACCCGGGGCAGGTTGACGGCCACGGCTGCATCTATCCGGCGTTCGTCCAGACGATCGCTAACCAGCTCGACCGCCTCGACCCGCCGAACCCGTTCACGCACGTCGCCGCGTGGCGCGACTACGACGAGGACATGGGCAACCAGCCGACCGGCCGCGAGCTCGGCGCGCCGGACCCACTCGGCGGGCTCGACTGTGCGCATCCGCCGCTGAACGGCCCCGACAACACGAACGCCGCGTCGCCGGCGACGGCGACCGAACCGGCCGACCAGTACGCGACCAGGCACAACGGGTTCATGTACTTCCACTCGATCATCGACAACACGGCCGAGTGCGACGCGAACGTTGTCCCGCTCGGCAAGGTCGCGGTAGGCGCGCCGAGTGGGTTCGACGGCACCCGGCTGCCGGACACGTTCTCCGGTCACCTGGCGGACGATCTGCGGCGCATGTCGACGACGCCGAAGTTCGGCTGGATAACGCCGAACCTGTGCGACGACGGCCATGACAGCACGTGCGCCGGCCCCAACACGATCGGGCAGATCGGCGCCGGCGCCGGCGGGCTGCACGGCGCGGACGAGTTCCTGGCCCACTGGGTCCCGCTGCTCGAAGCCTCGCCCGCCTACCGCCTCGGCCAGATGCTGATCGTGATCACGTTCGACGAGGGGGACAGCGCCGACGGGACAGCCTGCTGCGGGGAGACCCCGGGTCCCGACAATCCGACGCCGGGCTTCTCGCAACTGCTCGCTCCGATCTACCAGCAGCTCGGGTTGCAGATTCCGAACCCAGCCGCGGGCGGCGGGCGAATCGGCGCCGTGCTGCTTGACCCGCGCTTTGTCGAGCCGGGGAGCGTGGACAGCACCGGCGAGTACAACCACTACTCGGCGCTGCGGAGCTACGAGGACCTGCTCGGCATCACCCGCGGCGGCACCGACGGCCTCGGCCATCTCGGCTTCGGGGGGGCGAGCGGACTGCAGCCGTTCGGGCGCGACGTTTTCAACCGCCCATCCGGCGCTTTTCGGTGGCGTTAGCCGGCGGCGGGCCGTGTTCTCAGAACCACGCCGCTGCCGAAGGGGTCGCGCACGAGCACGCCGCCCGGCATTGGGGTGCTGGGGATGGACGCCGCCTGTACCCGGGCGAGCACGGCCGCGAGCCCGCGATCGTCTGGTAGATCGACTGCGAACGAGCGAAGCCCCACGGAGCCGGTGGCCCCCGGCGCGGCGCCGGCACTGTGCCAGGTGTTGAGGCCGATGTGGTGGTGGTAGCCGCCCGCTGAAACGAACAGCGCGCCCGGGTAGCCCCGGACCATCACGTCGAAGCCGAGCACGCCGTGGTAGAAGGCCTCAGCCTCTTCGAGGTTCCCAACCTGCAGGTGGACATGCCCGATAGTCGTCCCGGCGGGAGCGTTCGTCTGGAGCTCGGACGCCACGCGCAGCTCCGCGACCAGGTCGTCGAGGTCTAAAGGCAGCGTCGACATCTGGAGCTGATCGCCGACACGGCGCCATTCGTCGCGCGGGCGGTCGCGATAGATCTCGATCCCGTTGCCGTCCGGATCGGACAGGTACAGCGCCTCGCTGACCAGGTGGTCCGACGCGCCGTCGAGCGGCCAGCGCGCCTCGGCCAGGCGCGCGAGTGCGAACGCGAGATCGAGCCGCGTCGGCATCAGGATCGCCAGGTGGTAGAGGCCCGGAGCGCGCCGGTTCAGCCCGGGAGCGGAGGTGTCGCCACGGAGCTCGATCAGCGGGCTCTCGCCGGCGACTCCGAGCGCCAGTGCCCCGTCGTCGAGCTCGGTCGCGCGCAGCCCGATCGCGCGCTCATAGAACATCCGCGAGCGATCGAGTTCCGACACCTTGAGCGACACCGGCCCGAGAGAAGTGTCGGCAGCGATCCGACCGGCTGAGCCACTCTCGGTTGCGGCTGATGTGCTCGCCACGAGCTATGCCGCCACCGTGGCGGATGGCTGGAAGTGAGCGGCGAGGCCTTTCATGACCTCCGCCAGGTTCTCGCGCGTCTCGGGGTCGGCCAGCTCGCCGTCGGGGCCGATGCGGTCAGCCGCTTTCGGGACCACGAGCTCGAATTCGAGCACGCGGGCGCCGGCCAGGCCGAGAGATTTACGCAGGTGGTCCTGCGCCCACACGGCGCCGTAGTCGGTGACGCTCGCCCCGATCACAGCGACCGGCTTTCCCCACAGCGATGACCCGGGACCGAACGGCCGCGAGGCCCAGTCGATTGCCCCCTTGACGTGCCCCGGCATGCTGCCGTTGTATTCGGGGGTGGAGATCAGAACGATGTCGGCGCCGGCGATCTGCTCGCGCAAGCGCGTCACCTCGCGGTCCGGGTCGTCCGTGTCGTGGTCCTCGTTGTAGTGGGGGATGCGGTCGAGGCCCTCGAACATCTGGACCTCGGCCCCCTCGGGCGCAAGCTCGGCCGCGGCGCGCAGCAGCGCCGTGTTATGCGACGCTGCGCGCAGGCTCCCGGAGATTGCCAGGATCCGCATCCGGCTATGCGGCCTTGACTGCGGACACGCTCACGAGCAGCTTGACCTCGTTCGAGACCAGCAGGTTGCCGTTCGGGAGCGTCTGATTCCACTTGAGGTCGAACTCACGGCGGTCGATCGCGCCAGAGAGCTCGAGGCCGATCCGCTCGTTGCCCCATGGGTCGGCGCCCCCCTCGGCGATGACTCCGGTCAGTTCGATCGGCTTCGTGATGCCCCTGATCGTGATCTCGCCGTTCAGACGGACCTGGCCGGCGTCGAGCGCCTCGCCGGCGACAGAGGTGAAGACGATCTGCGGATAGTTCTCGGCGTCGAAGAAGTCGGGCGAAGTCAGGTGACCATCGCGCTGCGGGTCGCCCGTGTCGACGCTCGTCACTTCGACGGTGCCCGAGAGACGGGGAGCGTCACCGGTGGCGTCGAGCGTGCCCTCGAACTTGCGGAAGGTGCCGCGGACGGTCGCGATTCCCATGTGGCGAACCTCAAAGCCGACGTTCGAATGCGCGGGGTCGACGTTGTAGGTACCGGCGGGAATGGTCTCGAGAGAAAGACTTGTGACGGACAAAGGGAAGCTCCGTTTCGTGGTTGATTGAGTCTGCAACTATCCTAGCACAATTAGTTGCGGCGTCAAGTATTAGGCCGCTCTATTCGACTGTGCAGGAGCCGCCGCGGAGGGCGCCCGGGAGCCGCCCGAGCAGCGTGGCGAGTTGGCCGGTCTCCTCGGCATCGAAGTGCTCAAGGAACAGCCGGCGGATGCTGCCCACATGCGTGCAGCCCGCTTTGCGGAGCTTGTCGAAGCCCTCATCGGTCAGCTGCGCATACGAAACGCGAGCATCGTTGGGGCAGGAGACGCGCTCGACGAACCCGCCCGCGACGAGACCGTCGACGAGCCGAGTGATCCCCGATCGGGTCAGCATCGTGCTCTCGGCCAGCGCCGACATCGGCAGCCGGCGGTCGGGCGACTGGGCCAGGTACAGGAGGACCTCGTAGTCGCGCGTCGTGATGCCGTGCTCGGAGATGAGCTCGGCGTCGAGAAGCCGCACGATCGTCGCGTGACTCTGGAGATAGCTGCGCCACGCTTCAAGCGCGACGCCCTCGAGGCTCGAGGCGCCGTCCTCGCCGGCCGGCGCGCACGCCCCGGCAGGGACGGTCGCGACGTCGTCGGGGGCGGCTACATCCACGACCCGGCCGGTTCCGTCTGGGGTCGCAGTCCTCGTAGTCATAATCGCTGATTGTAGTTGACCGGTCAACGGACACATGGTTGGGGGTGGCGGTCGCGGGTGCGGGCTACGCTAGCGTGCGATGGTCGAGATCGCTCCTGGCCTCTGGCACTGGACGGCGCGCCGCGAGTCGATCGGCATGGAGGTCAGCTCCTATTACCTCGAGTCAGAGCGCGTGTTGATCGACCCGATGATCCCCGCCGAGGGCCTGGACTGGCTCGAACAGCACGGCCCCCCCGAGCACGCGATCCTCACCAACCGCCACCACGACCGGGACTCCTGGACGCTGCATGATGCGTTCGGGTGCACGGTTCACTGCATCAGCAACGGGTTGTACGAACTCGATGGGCGCGGGCGGGTCGAAGCGTTCGAGTTCGGCGATCGTCTGCCCGGCGGGATCTCGGTCCACGAAGTCGACTCGATCTGTCCCGACGAGACCGCGCTTTACATCCCCGCCCACGGCGCGCTGGCATGCGCCGACGGGGTCGTGCGCTGGGAGCCCGGTGACGAGCTCCAGTTCGTGCCCGACTTCCTGATGGACGAGCCGGAACAGACCAAGCGGGGCCTGCGCGGCGCGTATCGCGGGCTGCTCGATCTGGACTTCGATCTGCTGCTGCTCGCGCACGGCGACCCGGTCGTCGGCGGGGTGCGTGACGCGCTCCGGGCATTCGTGGACGGCGCCGCGTAGGGCCGGCGGGCCGGACCGGACCAAGGACCGGAATCGACCTCGATGGCGCGTAGTGTCCGGCATGGAGGCAAGCTGACGGAACCTGCCCAGCAACGAAAGGAGAGGCTCGTGGACTGGAAACTTGAGCTCGTCGCGGTCCCCGTTTCCGACGTCGACCGCGCGAAGTCGTTCTATGTGGACCAGGTCGGGTTCAACGCAGACCACGATCACACGGTTAGCGAGGAGATCCGCTTCGTCCAGCTGACCCCGCCGGGTTCGGCCTGTTCGATCGCGCTCGGGCTCGGCATCACCGACGCGCCCCCGGGGTCGGTAAGAGGGCTTCAGATGACCGTCTCGGACATCCAGCAGGCGCATTCGGAGCTCGTGGCACGTGGGGTGGAGGCCAGCGATGTTCAGGAGTTCCCGTGGGGATCGTTCGTGTTCTTCAGCGATCCGGACGGCAACGGCTGGGCCGTGCAGCAACTCCCGCCGTGGTCAGCCGCGGCCGGTGGCTAACTGCGAAATCAGTCGACAAGCAGCACGAGCTTGCCGCGAACGTGGCCGGCCTCACTCAGCCGGTGGGCCGCGGCGATCTGGTCGAGCGGGAATGTCTGCGCCACCGGAAGCGTGAACCGGCCCGCCTCGATCAGCTCGCCGATGTCAGTGAGCGCGTGGACTGCCCGTGCCGTTCCCGGCCCGCCGCTGAAGCGCGCGCCGGTCTCCTGCGCGCCGGGGTAATCCGCGACCGTGACCACGCGCTCGGGGTCGCCTGCGAGCTCGACGAGTGCGGGCAAGGCACCGCCGCCGGCGGCGTCGAGCGACGCATCCACGCCGCCGCGCGCGAGCTCGCGCACGCGCTCCACGAGTCCGTCGCCGTACGTCGTCGGCTCCGCGCCAAGCGAGCGCAGGTATCCGTGATTGCCGTAACTCGCTGTCCCGATCACGCGAGCGCCGCGCGTGACCGCGAGCTGGACGGCCGCGCTGCCGACCGCACCGGCGGCGCCGTTGATCAACACGGTCGTTCCCGCGCTGACGCCGAGCAGGTCGAGCGTGCGCACCGCCGTTTCGACCGCGACCGGCAGCCCTGCGGCGCCGGCGAAGCCGAGCGACGGCGGGATCGGCGCGTAGTCGGATGAGAGCGCGAGTTGGGCTGCGCCGCCACCGCCGGCCGCGAGGCCGAACACCTTGTCCCCGACCGCAGCGTCCGCGACGCCATCTCCGAGCTCGTCGACGACGCCCGCCACCTCGCGGCCGGTGGTCTGTGGAAGCTCGCCGCCTCTCACACCGCTGCGCATCTTCCAGTCGATCGGGTTCACCCCCGCGGCTCGGACTGCCACGCGAATCTGACCCGGGGCCGGATGGGGGTCGGGCAGGTCGACGAGCTCCAGAACCCCCGGACCGCCGAACTCGCGGTATTGGATCGCCTTCGTGTGACTCTCCTAGTCCGACAGCGCCGCGGCCCGCTCGCGCTCACGGTCGATCAGAACGCGGCGAAGGATCTTGCCGGACGGCGACTTCGGGATCTCCTCGACGATCTCGACCGCACGCACCTTCTTGTACGGGGCGACGTGTTGGGCGACGAACCCAGTTACCCCGTCAGCGTCGATCGAGCCGTCGGTCACGACGAACGCCTTCGGGATCTCGCCGGCCTCCTCGTCGCGGACCGGGACCACGGCGGCGTCGGAGATCGCGGGATGGGTGAGGAGCAGCGCCTCGAGCTCGGCCGGCGCGATCTGGTAGCCCTTGTACTTGATCAGCTCCTTGATCCGGTCGACGATCCACAGCGCGCCGTGCTCGTCGAGCCGAGCGACGTCCCCGGAGTGGAACCAGCCGTCGTCGTCGATCGCGTGCGCGGTTGCCTGCGGGTTGTTGAGATAGCCCTTCATTACCTGAGGGCCGCGGATCCAAAGCTCGCCCGACTCGCCGTCCGGGACGTCCCGCTCGCCCGTGACGTCGACGATCCGGCACTCGGTGTTGGGCACCGCCGGCCCGATCGAGCCGGGCATCGTGCCGGCGAGCTTGTCCGTGACGCAGTGCGTGACCGGACTGGTCTCGGTGAGTCCGTAACCCTGTTGCATGTGACAGCCCAGTCGCTTGCCGCACGCCACCTCGAGCTCGGCCGACAGCGGCGCCGCGCCCGAGTTCACGTACTCGAGGCTCGACATGTCGTACCCGTCGACGAGCGGATGCTTGGCGAGCGCGAGCACAATCGGCGGCACGACCCACGCGCGCGTGATGCGGTAGTCCTGGATCGTCCGGAGGAACCCCGCGAGCTCGAAACGCGGCAGCGTGACGACGGTCGCGCCCCGGAAAAGCGGGATGTTCATCAGCACGACGAGCCCGTAGATGTGGAAGAACGGAAGCACCGCGATCGCGCGCTCGGCCGCCAGCTCCTCGTCGCTCTTCGGGGTGGCATCGGGGTGCGTGCACTGGGCGATGTTCGCGACGAGGTTCCGGTGGGTGAGCATTACCCCCTTGTGGAGGCCGGTGGTACCGCTCGAGTACGGGAGCGCGATCAGGTCCTCGGCGGGATCGATCGCGACGGTGGGCGGCTCGCCCCCCACCTGCACGAGCGAGTCGAACGGCGTCGCGCCGGAGGCCTCGCCGTAGACGAAGATCTCTTCGACCGCTGAGCGCGCCGCTGCCGCGCTCGCCTTCTCGAGCAACTCGGGCACGGTCACGAGCAGGCGCGCTCCCGAGTCCACGAGCTGCTTGGCGAGCTCGTCCTCGGTCAGCAGCGGGTTCGCGGTCGTGTTCACCCCGCCGGCGGTCGCCACGCCGTGGAAGGCGACTGCATACTCGGGCAGGTTCGGGGCAACGTGGGCGAACACGTCGCCTTTGGCGAAGCCGCGCGCGGCGAGGCCTGCGGCGAGCCCGCGTACGGACTCGGTCAGCCCCGAATACGTGATCGCGCGACCGCTCGGCCCGTCGATCATCGCCGGCTTGTCGGCCTGCTCGCGGGCGCGCGCGAGCACGAAATCGGTGAACGAAATGTCCGGAATATCGAGGTCCGGAAACGGGCTGCGGATCATTTTCAAGACTTCTCCTCGCTCGGCGTTTGCGCGAGTCTAGGCGCGCCGGCGATAAGAATCATCCCATCTGGGTGATGAGCCGTCCCGAGCCCCCGCCTAGCGTCGCCAGCACCATACAGGCGACAGGAGGTGGGTCAGATGGCTCAGCCGTTCGGCGGGAAGCTAAGCGTTGACGTCCGCGACTCGGTGCCGGATTGGGGTCCGTTCGAGCCGCCGCGGGCGCCCGACGGCGCGCCGAATGTGCTCTACATCGTGCTCGACGATGTTGGCTTCTCGGCGATGAGCTGCTACGGCGGGCCGATCGACACACCGAACATCGACCGGATCGCCGCGGCTGGGCTGAGGTACACGCAGTGGCACACGACCGCGCTATGTTCGCCGACCCGGTCGTGTCTGCTCACCGGACGCAACCACACGCGCAACAGCATGGCCTGCATCACCGAGGCCTCGAGTGGATTTCCGAGCGCGAGCGGCACGGTTCCTCCGGAGAACGGGATGCTGTCGGAGATTCTCGGAGAGCGTGGGTGGAACACGTACATGGTCGGTAAGTGGCACCTGTGCCCGACCGACGAGATGAACCTGGCGTCGACCCGACGTAACTGGCCGAGCGGCCGTGGGTTCGAGCGCTGGTACGGCTTCTTGGGCGCCGAGACCAACCAGTGGTATCCGGACCTCGTGTACGACAACCACACGATTGATCAGCCGCGCACCCCGGCAGACGGGTATCACCTCACCGACGACATCACTGACAAGGCGCTCGAGTTCATCCGGGACGCGAAGGCGATCGCGCCCGAGAAGCCGTTCTTCCTGTACTACGCGCCGGGTGCGTGCCACGCGCCGCACCATGCGCCGAAGGAGTGGATCGACAAGTTCAAGGGCCACTTCGACATGGGCTACGAGGCGATCCGGGAACAGACCCTCGCGCGCCAGAAGGAGCTCGGCCTCGTGCCCGACAACACCGAGCTCCCGCCGATCAACCCGATCGGTGACGCACAGACGCGCAAGGGGCCTGAGGGGCAGCCGTTCCCGGAGGTCGACTACACCAAGCCGTGGGACTCGCTCGGCGACGACGAGAAGGGGTTGTTTGCCCACATGGCCGAGGTGTACGCGGGCTTCCTCGCGCATGCCGATCATCACATCGGGCGGATGCTCGACTACCTCGAGCACACCGGTCAGCTCGAGAACACGATGATCGTGGTCGTGTCGGATAACGGCGCCAGCGGCGAAGGCGGCCCGAATGGATCGGTCAACGAGATGAAGTTCGCCAACGGGATCCCCGACGACCTTCAGCAGAACCTCGCGCAGATCGATGAGCTCGGCGGCCCGCTGACCTACAACCACTATCCGACGGGCTGGGCGATGGCTTTCAACACGCCGTTCAAGATGTGGAAGCGATACGAGTTCAACGGCGGCACATGCGATCCGTGCATCATCTCGTGGCCGGCCGGAGTGAAGGCGCGTGGCGAGATCCGCGAGCAGTACCACCATGCGGTCGACATCGTGCCCACGATCCTCGACGTGCTTGGTGTCGAGGCGCCCGACACGATCAAGGGCCACGAACAGAGTCACTTCGACGGGGTCAGCATGCGCAACACCTTCGACGACGCGTCGGCGCCCTCGAACCGTACGACCCAGTTCTACACGATGCTCGGCTCGCGCTCGATCTGGCACGAGGGCTGGAAGGCGGTCACCACTCACCCGTGCCTGTCCGGTTGGGGTCACTTCGGGAGCGACGAGTGGGAGCTGTACCACACCGACACCGACCGTTCCGAGATCAACAATCTGGCGCAGCAACACGCGGAGAAGCTCCAGGATCTGATCAACATCTGGTTCTCAGAGGCCGGCGCGAACAACGCGTTCCCGATTGACGACCGCTCGGTGATCGAGATCGTGGCCACGCCGCGGCCCCAGTTGAGCCGGCCGCGGGATCGATACGTGTATTTCCCCGGCGACGCAGCCGTCGGAGAATGGCAGGCGGTCAACACACGTAACCGTTCGTTCGTAATCGAGGCGCTCGCCGATCTGCCGACCCCCGGCGCGCAAGGGGTCATGTTCGCGATGGGCACCCGCTTCGGCGGGCACGCGCTGTACGTGAAGGGCAATCGCCTGCACTATGTCAACAGCTTCGTCGGCTCCGAGGAGCAGATGGTCGTCGGCTCGGAGGACATCCCGACCGGAGAGGGCCTGTTCCTGTCGGCGTCATTCGAGAAGGAGGGCACGGAGCCGACGTACGCGAGGGGCACACTGTCGCTTTACCACGGAGACACCAAGGTCGGGGAGGGGCAGATCAAGACCCAGCTCGGGTTCTTCGCGATCGCCGGCACTGCGTTGTACGTCGGGCGGCAGCCGGGCGAGCCGGTCACCGACGACTACCCCGGCAAGGCACCGTACGAATTCACCGGCGGAACGCTCCGGCTGGTCTCGGTCAACGTCAGCGGCGAGCCGTTCACCGACCTCGAACACCACGCCGCGATGCTGCTCAAGCACCAGTGACCGGCATCGGACTCACGGGTGAAAGGAGCAGTGACCATGAGTGAGCTCCCGTCGTGGAATGACACCCCAACGCGTCAGGCGATCGTCGAGTTCGTCGAGCGCGTCACCACCGACGGCGGCCCCGGCTATGTCGCTCCGCACGATCGAATCGCGGTGTTCGACAACGACGGCACGCTGTGGTGCGAGAAGCCAATGCCGATTGAGCTCGGCTTCATCCTCCACCGCCTCGGGGAGATGTGCGAGGCCGACGCCTCGCTGCGCGAGCGCCAGCCCTGGAAGGCCGCCTACGAGCAGGATCACGCCTGGCTCGGGAACGTCATCACCAAGCATTACCACGGTGACGACAACGACGTGAAGGTGCTGATGGGCGGGATCATCCGGGCATTCGCGGGTATGACCGTGGAGGAGTACAGCGATGCGGCCGGAGCGTTCCTGCGGGGGCGCCACCCGACGATCGACCGCGAGTTCCGCGAGTGCGGCTACCTGCCGATGATCGAGCTGCTCCGGTACCTCGAGACCAACGGGTTCACGAACTACATCGCCTCCGGAGGGGACCGTGACTTCATGCGCCCGATAACCGAGGAGGTCTACGGCATCCCGTCGGAGAGGGTGATCGGGAGCTCGAACGCCCTGACCTATCAGGAGAACGAGGATGGCGGGAGCGTCGTCTACCTCGCCCAGCCGGACGTGTTTGACGACGGCCCGACCAAGCCGGTCAGGATCTGGAGCAGGATAGGCCGGCGTCCGATCCTGGCCGGCGGGAACTCCAACGGAGACATCCCGATGCTCCACTACGCGGGCGGACCGGCGCGACCGTCGCTCCGCCTACTCGTGCTCCACGACGACCCCGACCGCGAGTTCGACTACGTGGCCGGCGCCGAGACCTCGCTAGAGCGGGCGGCCAACGATGGGTGGACCGTGGTCAGCATCAAGAACGACTGGCACACGGTGTTCGCCGGCGCCTGACGCTCACGCGCGTCGCCGGCCGGATCAGACCGCGGTGTCGAGCACGCCTCGGGGGGCGGCGGCCGGCGGCGCGGTAGCGGCACCGGCGGTCGGCAGAGGATTGCGCGGCAGGAGGATCGAGATCCCGAGGCCGGCTACGGCGACCACGGCGAGAACGATCATCGCGGCGACGTAGGTGCCGTTGCCGGAGGAGATGTTCGAGACCAGGATCGTGCCGGCGATCGCGGTACCGAACGACGAGCCGAGGTTCGAGATGCTGCGCGAGAGGCCGGAGATCTCGCCCTGCTTGTCCTCTGGGAAGGCTCCCTGCACGAGGTTAACCGATGGGGTCAGCATCACTCCCAGGCCGAGCCCGACCAGCAACAAGCCCGGAGCGAACGCCCACGCGCTGGAGGAGGCCGCGTGGACCAGACCTAGAAGGAGCCCGATACCTGCCGCGCTCATGAGGAATCCGGCCGCGATCAGTGTCTTCTGGGAGTACTTCTTGGCCAGACGCTCGGCGGCGAGCGACGAGACCAGGACGCCGAGCGTCGCCGCGGTGAAGATCACGCCGGTCTTGATCGCGCTGTAGTGGCGCTCGGTCTGAAGGAATACCGACACGACGAACGAGACGCCCATCAGCAGCAGCCACTGCATGTTCTGGGTGATCAGACCGAGGTTCGAAGTCCGGTTCTTGAACAGCTCCATGGACAGCAGCGCCTCCTTGCCGGCGCGCTCGCGTGAGCGGACGAATAGGAAGAAGGCCGCCAGGAACGCCGCTCCGACCACGAGGAAGACGATCAGCAGCGTGTTGTTGACGCCGGCCTGAAGAATCCCCACGACCAGGCAGAACATCCCGACGGCGGACAGGATCGCTCCGACCGCGTCGAACGGACGCTTGGGGTCGGGCGGCACCGGATCGACGACCCGCCGGCCGAGGACGATGATCGTCGCGACGACCAGAGCCTGGAATACGAACGCGGCGCGCCAGCTGATCCCGGACGTGATCAGGCCACCGATCAGCGGTCCGGCCGCGGCGCCGATGCCGCCCAAACCGCTGATCACGCCGAACGCCTTGGCGCGTGACTCGATGGAGGTGAACGCCATCGTGGTGAGGATGTAGACGGGTGGGATCAGGAACGCCGTCCCCACGCCCTGGAACACGGAGTTGCCGAGAATGAGGATCCCCAGACCCGGGGCGATCGCGCTCAACACGGTGCCGATCCCGTACAAGATGAGGCCGCCGAGGAAGCACCGCTTCCGGCCGTAGCGGTCAGTCAGCTTGCTGCACGGAATCATCAGCACGGCCATGATCACCAGGAACAGCGTGATGCACGTCTGCACGCCCTTCACGTCCGTGTGCAGGTCGTGGCTGATGTCGTTGATCATCACGTTCATGTTCGAGCCCGCGAAGCTGCAGATGAACTGGGCAAGGGCCAGCGGGGCGATGAAAGCGCGAGGGGAGCCGACCCAACTTGCGATCGCGCCGGAATCGTCTGTCGACGTCGGGCTCACTGGCAAGAACGATCCTGCGTCGGCGCGAAGCCGCATCACCCGATTGGGATGACCGAGGCGAAGTGAACACCTTGTGACCTGTCAGCACGTGCCAGCGCGTGTCATCGGGCGCGCTGCTCGATTCACGCGACGAGGTAAATCTCGTAGATCACGCCGGCGACCGCGCGCGCGCCGACGCCGATGAACACACCCTTGTTCAACCAGTCCAGCGCGGACTCCGAGGTCTGGATCTGGGTCGCGGTGCGGAACGTGTACTCGCTCGGGTCGACGTCCTCTCCGTGCGTCAGGCGCGCGAGAACCTCGGGACTGCCGTGGCGGACACTCCGCGACTGGACATAGAGGACGGCGCCCGCGTCGGTCCGGAGCGTGTAGCGGATATCGCCCAGGGCAGTCCCGTCCGGGAGGATCGTCTGCCAGTCCGCGCTGGCGCCCGGGACGAGCTTCCCGCTTCCTACCACGGGACCCTCGAAAGTGCCCCCGGTGAGGGGCACGATCCGCCTGTGTCCCTGGGCGCTGTCGCCCACCTCGAGCGGATCGCCGAGCGCAGCCTCGAGCCGGTAGAGCAGGGTCAGCCGCGGCTCGGGAAGATGGCTGCTCAAGTCTGTGCTCCTGTCATGTCGTTCTAAGAGGAGAATTCAACGCGATGATTCTGATCTGCTACGACGGCTCTGCCGACTCCCGCGCGGCCGTGGAGCACGCAGCGGAACTGTTCGGCGACGAGCCGGCGACCGTGCTGACTGTGTGGGAGCCGTTCGTTGAGATGGCTGCCCGCTCCTCCCTGGGCATCGGCCTCGTGCCGTTCACCCCTGACCCCGACGAAATCGACGAAGCCAGCAAAAAGGCCGCCGAGCAGACCGCGGCCGAAGGAGCGGCGCTCGCGAGCGGGCGTGGGATGAAGGCCAGCCACAAGAGCGCGTCGCAGGCGACGACGACCGCTCGCACGATCCTCGCCGAAGCGGACGCGATCGACGCGAGCGCAATCGTGATGGGGTCGCGCGGACTGAGCGGCGTGAAGTCGCTGCTGCTCGGGAGCGTCTCCCACGAGGTCGTCCAGCACGCGGATCGCGCCGTGGTCGTCGTTCCCTCGCCCGAGGTGGCCGCGTCCCGAGCTCGCGCCGCCCACGAAGCCGGCGCGACCTAACAGCCCGCGTGGCGCCGGCCACGACACCGGACTCGATGTCGCCGAGGCGCGGCCCGCCGGTCACCACCAGCGAGTACACCGCGGACATGCGGCCTCGCATCCGCTCGGGCGTCACCGTCTGATTGATCGTCGTGCGACAGACGGCGCTGACCGAACAAGCGGCGCCGGCCAGCGCGAACAGGGCCGCCGCCAGCCACAGCGTGCGCGCGAGCCCGGCGAACGCGATCGTCGTGCCCCACATGGATATGTACTAGGCGCTGGTCAGCGACTGAGAGGTTTGCCGGGTGTCGTCCAATCTCACGGCGTACCAGTGGATTACGTTGCCGGCCGCGACGCAATGTCCCCTCGCCGGCTGGTGGCCCTCCTCGGTCGCCTCGAGGCCGGTTGATGTCACCCACAGCGTCCAGCTTAAACCTGCTGTCGATCGACGACATCGACTACTTCGAGATCAACGAGGCGTTCGCGCCGGTGGTCCTGGCGTGGGTGCGGGCCCACGGGCCGGAGATGGCACGCGTGAATCCTCGCGGCGGGGCGATGGCACTCGGCCATCCGCTTGGTTCCACGGGTGCGCGGCTAATCACGACGCTCGTGCACGAACTTGAGGACGATGACAAGGAACTCGGCCTCGTCGCCATGTGTTGTGGTGGGGGGCTCGGAACCGGAACCCTGATCCAACGGGTCTAGGCCGGGAAAGCACGGCCTCCAAGGTGAGCGGGCGATCGGGATCAGATCCGTCAACGCCATGAACACGAGAGCATTTGTGGTAAGGTCGTGACCTGAACTCAGTTCGCTCAGAGCGGTCATGAAAGCCATCAGCTCCCTCACCGGCCGGGTCGCGATCGTCACCGGGGCCTCCAGTGGCCTTGGCGCTCGCTTTGCCACCGTCCTCGCCGAGGCCGGCGCAACGGTCGTCGCCGCGGCGCGGCGGGTCGAACGGATCGAGGAGCTGGCCCGGTCGCAGCCGGCCATCGTCCCCGTTCGCTGCGACGTGTCGGATGCGGATGACCGAGCCGCGCTCGTGGACACGGCGCTCACCCTCAACGGCCATATCGACGTCTGCGTCAACAACGCGGGGATTGCCTCAGGCGGACCTGAGGACCAGAGAAGGCTCGAGACCTTCAACAAGGTGATGGCGGTGAACGTCGAGGCGGTGTTTGGCCTGACGCAAGAGGTTGCAGAGCACATGTTGGCCCGCGGCTCGGGCTCGGTGATCAACGTCTCCTCGATGTTCGGGCTGGTTGCGTCGACGCCCGTCGCCGACGCGTCCTATGTCGCCTCAAAGACGGCGGTGAACGGCTTGACTCGGGAGCTCGCCAACCAGTGGGCGGCGCGTGGTGTGCGTGTCAATGCGATCGCGCCCGGCTGGTTCGAGACCGAGATGAACGCGCCGCTGCTCCAGGATGAGCGGTCGCTTCGCTGGCTCGAGCGCCAGTGTCCCATGGGGCGGCCCGGGCGCGAGCACGAGCTCGACGGTATCCTGCTGTTTCTCGCCTCAGACGCGTCGTCGTACTGCACCGGGCAAGTGATCGCCGTGGACGGCGGCTGGACGATCCGCTGACCGCGGATGGCTTCTGGCTCAGCGGTTCGCCGCCGAGAGCCGAACCGTCTCACGGGGGCGGAAGCGATGCATGCCGTGCTCGTCGACCTCCTCGCGGACCGTCCCGCGGTTGACCAGCACATCCAAGTGTCCCAGGACCTCCCAGACCACGAGCACGGGCTGAGTCGCGGCGACGTCCTTCGACCACAGCCGTTGGGCGACCTCGAACGCGCTGGGGCACCCGTCGGCGACGTACTCGGCAATGCGGTCGAGCCGCGACGAATGGAACGCGAGCCGATCGTCGATCAATTCCCGGTGATTCTGGATCGTCGGGCCGTGGCCGGGATAGCAGGTTCGAAGGCCCATCACCTGCGTCTTGCGCAGATTGGCAAGGTAATCGAGCAGCCCGCGCCGGCGCTCGTCACCGGGCAGTTCCGTGGGCATCAGCTCGGCACCCGAGGTTATGTTCGCCAGCAGATGGTCGCCGACGAACGCGTCGTAGGTGATCTCGTCGACGAACAGCGTGTCGGTGGTGCTATGCCCAGGCCGGGAGACCACGCGGAACGTGCGGCCGCCCGCACGAACGGTGTCGCCCTCAAACAGGACACGATCCGTCTCATAGGGAGCGCTGTCCGCCAAGATCCGGTCGAAGAACTTCTGGCTGCCCTCGGCTATGGCCTCCGGCACCCCGTGCGAGGCCATCAGGCCGAGCGTGAACTGCCGCTCGGCAGCCGCTCGCTCCTGAAGTCGCAGTCCCCACAGTGCCGTCCCGCGGTGCGCGGCGATCTCAGCGCCCGAGCGCTGCTTTATCGCCGTCGCCAAGCCTGAGTGGTCGAGGTGGTGATGCGTGAGCAGCACGAGCTCGATGTCCTCGATCGCGCAGCCATGCTCGGCGAGCTGCTCCTCGAGCGACTCGAGCGCCTCGTCGTTCGCCGGACCAGTGTCGACGAGCGTCAGCGGATCACCCCTCAGCAGCCACACGTTGACGCTGCCCAGGTACAGCAGCGGAAGCGGGATCTGGATGACGTCGGACACAATTTGATCACGGCTGGGAATGCTCATGGTCTACCCAACGGACCCGACGTGCACCCCAGTGGACACGCCCGACTGACGGATCCAGCAAATCGGCCCGGCGCTGCTCTCGGTCAGAACAGGCGACCCAACCTCGAAGGGCACGACAAGCCGCCGAGCCTCGATCATCCACATCGCGTTTCGCATGCAGATATCCTAAACTGAATTCAATCCAGATTCAAGGCGAGTAGCCCCGTCGACCCAGTCCGTAAGTGTGAACGTGGTCGGGGAGCTCCGCTGGCGCTCACGGGACGACCACTGCTCGCCCCGGGACCTCGCCCCGGCGCAAACGGCGATAACCGTCGACGGCCTCCTCCAGGGCCAGCTGCTCGACCTCGATCTCGATCCTTCCGGCCCGCGCCAGCGCGACCACCTCGTGGAGCTCGGGAAGCGTGCCCCAGCTCGGCCGCCCCGCCGACCATTCGAGGGGGACGGAGCCGATCGCACAGGGGAAGCTCTGCGCGCCGGACCCGACGATGCTGACGTGACCGCCGATCTCGATGACAGAGGCGGCGAGGCGCACCGTATCGTCGGACCCGACGAAGTCGAGCACGAGTGCCGCACCCGCCTCGCCCGTCTCCGCCCGTACGCCTGTCGCGTCGAGTCCGTCAGCATCCAGTGCCACGTCGGCGCCGGCGTCGTGCGCGACTTGCCGGGCGTGCTCACGCAGGTCGATCGCCACGATCCGCGCCGGCGAGAGCTCGCGGACAAGCTGGACGGCGACGTGGCCGAGGCCGCCGACACCGATCACCACCACGCTCGAGCCGGGAATGAGACGCCGCAGATGGGGCTTAAGGGCGTGGTATGGCGTTAGGGCGGCATCGGTCAGAGGCGCCGAGCGCGGGGGGTCGAGGTCGCCGCGCGGGATCAGGAACCGGGCCGATGGAACGAGCACGTACTCAGCCAGGCCACCGTCGAACCCGAGACCGCACGCCCGCCGGCGCGTGCACAAGTTGTCGGCGCCACGGGCGCATGCCCCACACGCGCCGCACCCCCAGGGTGCGTAGATCAGCACCGGATCGCCCACCGCGAAGCCTTTCGCTCCGGCGCCCAGCGCCGCAACGGCCCCGGCCACCTCGTGGCCGAGTGTCATGGGCAGCTCGAACGCCAGTGTCCCCTCGGGCCAGTCCATGACGTGCAGGTCCGAGTGACACAGTCCGGCGGCCTGTACCTTCACCAACACCTCGCCAGGCCCTGGCGAGGGAGTGACGATCTCGCGTAGCTCGGGCTCCGTCTGCCAGGCGACGAGCTGAACGGCCTTCATCACGCCTCCGCGGGAGCGATGCGGACGAGTGTCTTCCCGGCGGTGTCCCCTCGCATCAGTCTGGCCAGCGCGACCGGGGCGTTCTCGAGTCCGTCCACGATGGTTTCCCGCGACTTGATCCGTCCCTCCCGGAGGAGGCCTCCCACCTCGCGCCACAGCTCTGGAATGACGTCGGCGTACGTGTTGCCGCGCAGGCCGCGGATGCTGAGCTCCTTCGCCACCACGAGGAACAGGTTGCAGGGTCCGGGTGGTGGTGCCTCGAGGTCGTACTCGGCGATCGTCCCGCACATCACGACCCTGCCGAAGCGACGCAGCGCTCCAAGCGCCGACTCGAGGTGATCTCCGCCGACATTGTCGAAATAGACGTCGATTCCCTCGGGGGCGGCCTCCCGCAGCAACTCCGGCAGCGATCCGCTGCGATAGTTGAAGGCGGCGTCGAGCCCCAGCTCGTCAACCAGGTACGAGACCTTCTCGTCCGATCCGGCGCTCCCGACCACTCGGTGCCCACGTACCTTCGCGAGCTGGGCGGCGAGCGTGCCGACGGCCCCCGCGGCAGCCGAGACCCAGACGACATCCCCCGGCCGCAGGTCGGCGAGGTGCACGATTCCAGCGTAAGCGGTGAGCCCGCTACCGCCGAGGAAGCTGAGGTATGCCTGTGGCGGCGCGAGCGCTGTGTCAACCAGTCTCAGCGTCCCGATGCCGCCGATCTCCTCCTTCCCGGCCTCGACGACCGCATAGTCGCGCCAGCCGAGTCCATGCGAGACGGTGTCGCCCTCGCGGAAGCCCTCTTTGCGGGACGCGATCACCTTGCCGACCGTCATCACGCCCGTGATCGGGTGCCCGAGCGGAAGCGCGGCAAAGTAGCCTTCCGGGCTGTTCGCGCGCAGGCGCAGCCTCAGACCGGGGTCTATCGACATCCAGGTGTTGCGAACGAGCACCTCCCCGGGTCGTGGCTCAGGCACCTCAACCTCGACGACCCGGAAGTCCGCCGAACACACGGGTCCGTCCGGGTACCGGATCAGCTGGACTTCCCGGCCGGTCATCGAGGTCGCCGCATTTACCACCAGGTCCACCTTACCTGAAGTCATTTCATCTATCAACCCAGGCCCCGGCCTGCTCGCCGGCGAGAGATCTCCTCAATCCAGTAGCGATAGCGCCACGCTGCGTGCGGCCAGCATCCGCCGGATCCGGCCGGAGTCATCGAGCTCGACCATGATCATGAAGCTCGCAAGCGGCGCTCCGTCGCGCGTCGTGTACCCAACCGCGATCTCGCGCGTAGCGGAGGCCTTTGCGTCCAGCACGTGGTGGCGCTGACCGGTCCCATCGCGCGTGGCGAAGTACGCCTGAAGCTCCGCGGGGCCGCCGCTCGAGTGCCGAGCGAGATCGTTTTCCCCCCACAGAGCCGCGAACCGGAAATCCGCTGCAAGGAGTTCCACCACGCTCGCGGACCCGCGACCGTCGAGCCGGTCGAAGTAGTCCCTCAGCACTGGGCACTGCACGTCCGGGACTCGCGCCGGATCATCTGTAACGCCCGTCATAGTCTCTCTTTCAACAAAGCGACCTGAACTGATGTCAATGATCTTCCCATGATTCGGTACGTCGCGCCACGGAATAGCCGCCAAGCTGCTGGCCTTAGCGCGCCGCTGTCAGTGCCTTGACAAGCGAGAGGGCCTAGGGTATCTTCCTGAAGTGAATTCAGCTTGTGCGAGGAGAGAGGCAATGGAAGAACATCGTTTCTGCTACCCGACCGTCACCCCGTTGGAGGTAGGCGCGACCGCCCACGGCCCGCGAGGTGCAAGCCTCGGACGAGGCACGGCGCCGGCCTCGGCCGCCGAGCGCCTTCGGGCCTCGACCCACGCGCAGCTCCATCCGTCGATCGGGCAATTTCCGTGGAGCCACTCTCACCTTCGGGCGGCTCTCGGCGAGCACGCCTAGACGTGGGGGACGTGTCATGGTCCGCGAAAGGGGCGGCGTTCCGCAGGGACAGGATCGAATGGTCGCGCTCATGTACGAGCTGCTCGATGCGCACGCCGATACGGTCCTGCTCGCCGAAGCTTTGCCGCGCGACAGCCAGTGGGGCGCCCATGTTGACTACCTGCGCAACCTCCAGCGCGTGGCGCGCGGGACGTTGGCCCGGCTCAGTGACGTGCGCGACACGCGCGCGGCGGACGGCCCGCTGAGGAGACGTAGATGGACCTGACCGAGGTTGTCGGCAGGCGGTTGCGCACGGACACTCGGGCCCGTAGCCAGCAGGTCTCGCGCTCATCGGCCGGCCAGCTTCCACTGGGACGATGCGCCGCTCACGCCGAATCTGGCCGCGCCGCGCCGTGCGCGTCGTGCATGCTGGCGCAGCAGCAGCGTCTCCAGGCGCATTACGCGGCCAGCGTAACCGCGGCCCAGGACTGGCAGGCCAGGCGCGCGTCGGTGACTAGCGCTTTTTCCTAGCGTTCGCCCTCGGCTTGGGAGCCTTGTCCTTGCCGTCGAGCAGTTCCGGGGGCAAACCCAGCACGGCCAGCTGCCGGCGCATGAAGAAGTCCGCAACGTCATCGACGGTCAGCGTCCCCCGCGGCCGGTACCAGTGCCAGATGCTGTTGTACAAGCCGAGCACCGCGCGTGTCAGCAATCGCGGGTCCGCCTCCGGCAGGATGCCCTGCTGCATGCCGCGCGCTAGGAACGTGCCCCAGGAGAACTCCAAGTCGCGCGTCCGGGCTCGGGCGAGCGTGCGGGCCTCCTCCTCGCGCGGGGAGGCTCGCGGAATACCCACCAGACCCTGCTCGGCGACCAGCAGACGCTGGCGGAGCACTTCCTGGTCGTTCAAGTCGTAGCCGGAGCGGAGGACCGCCAGCAGCGCCTCGAGATAATCCTCATGCTCGCTGGTGATCCGGTCGAAGTCGTCCTGGAACCACTCGAGCGTGTCGGCCATGATCACGTACAGGCAGTGCAGCTTGGACTCGAAGTAGTGGTAGAGCGCCGTCGAGCCGATCCCCACCGCCGCCGCGACATCGGCCCACTTCGTGTCCTCGTAGCCGTGCTCGCCGAAGTATTGCGTGGCGACCTCGAGGATTACGGCGCGCTTGCTCCGTGACGATGTACCGGTGCTGGCATTTGCGGTGGACTTCGCGTTGTTCCTGCCAGCTCGCGAGGCCTGGCGAACCTGCGGCATCAAAGCCTCCTAGTGTGGTCGACCCGCCGACGATGATAAGGCGAGGTCCGGCCGGTGGCGCGCGTGGGACCTCGGGTCAGGAACACGCAGGTCAAGTTCACGCAGATGACCGTCTCCGATACCAACCGGGACAGCTCGATCGTCCGGCCGGTCCGCGCTATGCCAGCGGCGGCGGCGACCGTGCTGAGCCAGCCGAGCAGCCGGGCGCACGGTCCGCCAATGCCTTTGCCGGCGCCGGTGACGATCGCTCGCCGCCGAGCCATATCTGGAGTCATCGTCGCGGACCTTTGTTTGCTGACCTAAAGTCAGTTAGACTGTAGCGCACTCCGGACCCGTGGTCGGGTGCTTGGGTGGGACGAGAGATTGCAGCGCGAGACACCGCAGAGCCGGGAACAGGGTTTGGAGGTTGGCATCGTCCTGCGGGAGGCAGATCTTGGCCCGTGGCGCGACCGGCTGCCGGAGCTGATGGCAGCCGTCGCGGCGGCCGGCATCGACCACATAACCGTCGGCGACCACATCAGCTTCGCTGGGGGTCACGGAGCAGACGGCTTGATCCAGGCGGCGGCGCTGCTGGCAACGCATCCAGCGCTCGCCGTCCAGACCGGCGTCTACCTGCTCGCGGTGCGCCACCCAGCGACGGTCGCGCGGCAACTCGCAACGATCTCGCTGATTGCTCCGGGACGGTTCACGTTTGGGGTTGGCGTGGGCGGTGACGATCCTCGCGAGCTCGAGCTCTGCGGGGTCGATCCGCGTACCCGCGGCGCGAGGACGACCGAGGCCCTCGAGCTCGTGCGGCGGTTCATGACCGGTGATCAGGTCACGTTCCGTGGACGCTTCTTCGACGTGCGCGAGGCAGCCATCCAGCCGGCTCCCGACCCGCCGATTCCGGTGCTCGTCGGCGGTCGCTCGGACGCGGCGCTGCAGCGAGCGGGCAGACTGGGCGACGGATGGCTCGCTCTCTGGGTGTCGCCGCGGCGGTTCAGGGCAGGAACGGACCTGGTCCAGGCCAGCGCCGAGCGAGCCGGCCGAATCGGCGTGAGCTGGCGGCACACGCTTCAGCTCTGGGCGGCGTTCGACGAAACGCGCGAGCGAGCCGTGTCGCGAATCAGTCCCGTATTCGAGCGATCCTATGGCTTGCCGTTCGATCGGTTCGAGCGCTACACGCCGTGCGGACGCCCGGAGGACGTTGCCGCGACACTCGCGCCTTACCTCGATGCGGGATGCAGTCGGTTGAACTTTGTCCCCAAAGCGGAGGGGCTCGAGGCGGCAATCGAGGCGATCGCGACCGTCAAGCGGTTACTGGGGCTGGGCGCCACCGTGGGTTCCCAAGGCCCGGCAGCTTCAATCGCCGCCGAGATAACGCCGCGTCCCGTCTGAGCGAGTCGACCAAACTGAATTCCGGTAAGGTTCGCTGTATGGCCTGGGCGGAACAGGAGTTTCTCCGCGGGCTCGGCCGAGCCTGGGTTGAACAGTGCGAGTCAGCGAATCTTGCGGTTTCTGATCTGCTGTTCGGCCTCCTTTGCGCGGCGCCTGGAACCGCGTGGCCAGTGACCCTGCACTGGGAGCGGACCGGCTCCGGCCCTCCCGTCTTGCTGATCATGGGACTCGGCCTAAGTGGGGGAGCCTGGTGGCGGACAGTTCCGGTCCTCGCACGGCGCCTGGAGGTGATCACGTTCGACAATCGAGGCGTCGGGCGCTCGCAGGCGCTGGTGCATGCCTACACCACCGCGGCGATGGCCGATGATGCGGTGTCGGTTCTCGACGCGGCCGGCGTCGACCAGGTGCATGTGTACGGGATCTCGTTGGGGGGCATGGTGGCGCAGCAAATGGCGCTCCGCCATCCCGAGCGCGTGCGATCCCTCGTGCTTGGCGCGACGCACGCCGGCGGACCGCACGCTCGCCGGCCCGACGCGGATGTCGTCTCCTTCCTGCGCCGGCGACTGTGGATGAGACACGAAGAAGCCGCCTGGACGTCAATCGAGTTCAACTACAGCGAGCGCTGCCGCAGCGAGCATCCGGAGCGGATCGCTGAGGACGTGCAGCAGCGGCTCGCGCATCCGTTTCCCGTGCAGGCCTACCGGGCCCAGCTTTGGGCCGCGGCGCTGCACGATTGCTACCAGCAACTGGACCGGATCGAGGCCCCGACGCTCGTCGTACACGGCGCGTGCGATCGCATGATCCCGGTTGAGAACGGCCGCATGATCGCGGCGCGCATCCCTGGAGCCCGTCTGATCGAGCTGAGCGACACAGGACACCTCTATCCAACCGAGGCGCCTGGAGTCGATGAAGAGATCAGCGGGTTCGTGCGATCGCACTCAGGGTAGAATTGAATTCAGGTCAGCTCTTTTGTTATCCTACGCTCCATGAGCGAGGGCATGCCGCTGTGGTTGAAGCTTGTGCTGCGGGCCGAGCGCGCCGTTGGCACCAGGGTTGAGTCGGCCGTACACAGCGATCCGTACTTCGATCTGGTCGCGCTTATCAATCGCCGTAAGGCGAGCCTGACGGGCTCGGTCGAAGGCGTCTCCAAACGGATCCTCCACCTGGCAAATCTTCCAGCGGGGACTGACATCAGGCGCGTGCGCGAGCAACTGGCGCGAATGGAGCGCCGTCTTGTGGAGCTTTCGAAGGAGCTCGAAGAGCAGCGCTTCGAGCGCGAGCTGCGGTGAGGGCAGTGTCGCCGGGTTCGCCGACCGATCTGCTCGCTCGCGTCAACCGAGACATGGAGCGCTCGCTGCTGCGAGCTCGCAACGGCGTGCGCTATGTCCGCGGAACCAACCGCCCGAAGCTGGGAGTTACGCCCAAGGACGTCGTGTGGCAGCGGGACAAGGCTCAGCTGTGGCGTTACCGCGGTGGCCCCAGACGATTCGAACAGCCGCTAGTGATCGTCACCAGCCTTGTCAGCCGGAGCTACATCCTGGATCTGATGCCCACGAGCAGCTCGGTGGAGTTCCTCCGCGACTACGGCTTCGACGTGTTCATGATCGATTGGGGTATCCCGGACGAGCTCGAGGCTGCCAACCGGTTCGAAACATACGTGGACGAATATCTGCCGCGCGCGATCGACGCAGTGATCCGCGAGACGGGCGCGAAAGAGGTCACGCTGGTCGGCTACTGCCTGGGCGGTGTGCTCGCGTTTCTGTACGCGAACGGCCACCAGGACGCGCCGATCCGAAACCTGGTGCTGCTGGCGACACCGGTGAACTACCGAGAGATGGGGCCGATGGTCGCGGCGCTCGTCGAGGGCCGGCTCGATGCCGACGATCTCATCGACGCGACCGGGAACGTGCCCGCCGACGTGCTGTACAGCGGGTTCTACATGATGGCGCCGACCACGGTCGTGGCCCAGAACGCGACCCTGCTGGAGAACCTCTGGAACGACGAGTTCGTGAAGGGCTTCCAGGCGGTCAGTCAGTGGACCCGCGACCAGGTGCCGTTCCCGGGGGCGGCGTTCCGCCAGATGGTCGACGACCTGATCCGCCGCAACGTGCTGATGGAGGGATCGTGGCGCCTGGGCGGCCGTGCGATCGACTTCACGACCACCGGCGCGACCGTACTCAACGTGATGGCCTCCGCCGACCGCGTCGTACCACGGGCGGCCGCCGCGCCTGCCGGTGAGCTCGTGGGCCGCCCGGACCGTCGCGAGGAGATGGTCGTCAAGGGCGGCCACGCCACGTTCGGCACGGGCCGCTCGGCGTTCAAGCACGCACTCCCGAGGCTGGCGGACTGGATCGGCTCGCACAGCGACTCAGGTCACGAGACGAAAGGGAAGCGATGGAAATCAGACAGCTCGAGCTCGCTGACCGCGACGCCCTGACGCGTTTCCTCGAGCGG
>Ga0335076_10000814_pt1 | contig 29505 bp, 27 predicted proteins | sample Lox_Sample_25_FD_206717 | JGI IMG/M metagenome (GOLD analysis project Ga0335076, IMG submission 206717) | Soil microbial communities from Loxahatchee National Wildlife Refuge, Florida, United States - Lox_Sample_2.5 | ecosystem: Environmental > Terrestrial > Soil > Wetlands | place: USA... | reverse complement strand
AGTTGGCCGGCGCGTACGTGCGGCGCTCGCCCCAGGCGACGCCGCGCGAGTTCGCTCGCCATATCGCGGCGGTGGCGGATTTCGGCTTGCGTGAGCACGAGGAGCCCGACCTGCTCCGGCCGCAGATGGTGCAGATCGTGGCGCTTGACAGCGCGGGCGCGCTCGAGGTCGAGCACGTATATGTCCTGGGTCTTCACGCCGGGCTCTCGACGCCCGCGCCTGAACCGATCGCGCTCCAAGTGTCCGGGAACGGGGCCGGCGCCGACGGGGATGCGGAGCGCACGCCGCTGCTCCGAGACGTTCTGTACGTCGCGGTGACGCGGGCGCGCCGGCGCGTCGTGCTCGCGTACCCGGCCGCGAACGACCGGAGCGCCGCGCTCGCTCCCGCGCCGGCGGTCGAGGCAATCCGGCGGGCGGTGACAGGGATGTGGGAGGACCGCGAGGAGGAGATGTTCGGCCCCGCCGAGACGCTCCACTCGACCTATCGGCTGCTCCGCGACGAGGTGCTCGAGGGAACGATGCGCGCGGGCGGGCGGCTCGGCGAATTGCGGCTCGACACCGACCTCGACGTCTCGCACGCGGTCGTCAGGTATCTGGAGCTGCTGAAGCTGGCGGCGCTGATCGAACGGCCCGATGGCCAGTCGCTCGCGGAGGCGGTGCGCGACGTGAACTCGCGGATCCTGCAGGCGGTCACCGCTGAACAGCGCGAGATCTACACCTCGTCGGCGCTCGACGACTACCTGCTCGACGCCGAGCGCGACGCTCGCCGGCGGGCTGCGGCGGTCACGGCCCGCGACGATCCGTCCGTCGAGTCGTTCCTTCCGACGCGTGGCGACGGGGTGGTGCTGTCGGCGTCCGACATCGACACGTACCGGACGTGCCCGCTGAAGTACAAGTTCGCGCGGGTGTTCCGGATACCGCAGGAGCCGACGATCCATCAGCGGTTCGGAATCGTCGTCCACCAGGTGCTCGAGCGCTTCCATGCGGGCTCGGGCCCGGGCTCCGGGCCGGGCGTGGGGGCCTCGGGGTCGCTGCCCGAGCTGCTCGGGCTGCTCGACGCGAGCTGGCGGCGGGGAGGGTTCGGCGAATCCGAGGAGGAGCGCCAGCTACGCGGCAAGGCGGCCGCGGCGCTGGCGCAGTACCACACCCGCTTTCAATCCTCCGAATCGGAACCGATGTGGTTCGAGCGGGCGTTCTCGTTCAAGCTCGGGCCGCATCTGCTGCGCGGCCGCGTCGACCGGGTCGACCGGCTTCCCGGCGGCGAGTACGAGCTGATCGACTACAAGACCGGGCGCCCCAAGAGCGCGACCCAGCTCGTCGACGATGTGCAGCTGTCGCTGTACGCGGTCGGCGCGCGCGAGGCCTGGCGGTTGGATTCCTCGCAGCAGGCGTACTACTACGTGCTCGACGACCAGAAGGTCTCGGTGCCCGATGATCGTGAGGACCGGTTCGCGTGGATCGAGGAGGTGGCGATGGAGGTCGCCGACGGGATCCTGTCGCAGGGGTTCGAGCCGACGCCGTCGTTTGCCGCATGTTCGGTCTGCGACTACCGGCTCGTCTGTCCGGCGGCCGAGGGGTAAGCGCGGGCGGTTAGCCCTCGCGGGCGGTATCCGGGTCGTCGTCCCCGCGCTGGCGCAGGAACCGCTGGAGCTCGCGGGCGATCGTGTCGCCCGACGGGAGCGGACCCTCTTCACTCTCTTCGGTGGCCGACGCCTGCTCTAGGCGCTCGACGAACGCGGCCACGTCGGGATCGCTCTGCACCGCGAGGTTGACCTGGCGGTCGTAGTCGGCGGTGGCTGACTCGAGGTCGGTCGCGTCCACGGCGACCTGGACCAGTCCCTCGAGCTTGCGGACCAGCGCCAGCGCCGCCTTGGGGTTCGGGGCGGCCGCAATGTAGTGCGGAACCGCGGCCCACAGGCTCGCCGAGGGGAGGCCACTCTCCTGGCAGGCCGCGTGCAGGACGCCGACAATTCCCGTGGGTCCCTCATAGGAGGAGCGGGTGAGGCCGAGTCTCTGGACGAGGTCGGTGTCGGTGGCCATCCCGGTAACCGAGATCGGGCGCGTGTGGGGGACGTCGGCGAGCAGCGCACCGAGCGTGACCACGAGCTGCGTCCCGAGCGCCTCGGCGAGCTCGACGATCACGCGGCTGAACGTGCGCCACTTCAGCGAAGGCTCGTGTCCGACCATCAGCACGAGGTCGCGCGTCGCGCGGGGCACCCTCGCCTCGTATAGCTCGACCTCCGGCCATTCAATCCTGCGAGCGTGGCCGTCGTGGAGCTTGACCTGCGGGCGGGTGCTCTGGAAGTCGTAGAACTCCTCGGGATCGATCGTCGCGAACCGCCGTCCGCCGAGCGCGCCGGCGACGAACGTGATCGCGCTCGAGGCAGCGTCGGCCGCGTCGTTCCAACCCTTGAACGCGCAGATCAGCGCGGGAGCCCGCAATCCGTCGGGGCGATATTCCCATTGCAACGGCTGCATCCGACTCAGCGTAGATCATGGGGCGATGAGTACGGGGGATTCCACCGCTGTCCTAATCAGCGGTCTACGCCCCGGCCAGGAGGTCGAGGGGGTGTTCGCGTGCTCGCGCAAGGACCGCCTGTTCACGCGATCGGGGTCGCCGTACCTCGCCTTGGAGTTGCGAGATCGGAGCGGGACGATCCAGGCCCGCGCGTTCCACGAAGCCGATGCGCTGGCCGGCCGGTTCGAGCGGGGCGAGCTGGTGCGCGTGTCTGGGCGGGTCGAGCGCTTCCGCGACCAGCCGGTGCTCGAGGTGGTCGATATCGCGCGGATCGAGGGCGGCGCGGATGGCTCCGAGCCGGAGGACCCGTCGCGGTTTCTGCCCACTGCGTATCGCGACCTCGATGAGCTCGACGGGTTCCTCGAGCACCTTGCCGGCGAGGTCCACGACCGCCCATATCGAGCCTTTCTGGAGAGGTTGTTCTCCGACGATGCGCTGCGGGCGGAGTTGCGTCGCGCTCCGTGCACCCGGGCCGGCCACCACGCTTACCTCGGCGGCCTGCTCGAGCACACGGTGGCGGTGGCGACGCTCGCGTACGAGATCTGCCAGCTGCATCCGCGCCTGAACCAGGATCTGCTGCTGACGGCCGCACTCGTGCACGACCTCGGCAGGACGCGTGAGTTCACCTACGGCGCCGAGATCGGCCTCACCGACGAGGGACGCCTGTTGGGTCATCTCGTGCTCGGCGAGCAGATCGTGTCCTCTCGGGCGGGTGATCTAGATGATCACCGTCGGCTCGCGCTCCTCCACTGCGTGTTGTCTCACCACGGAGCCGCGACGGCGCCCGGCGGTCGGTTCGGATCCGTCGAGGCGCTGACGCTGTACCGGCTGAACGCGCTCGACGCCGGCGTCAAGGGCGCGTTCGAGCACGGACTCGGCCTCGAGCCGTCCCCGAGGTCCGCCGCTCATTAGGATCGGCCGCGGCGCGGCACGGGCCTGGTGGCCCATCCAGTCTTCAAAACTGGCAGGGCCGGGCAGCCCCCGGCTTGGAAGGTTCGATTCCTTCGCCGCGTCGTCTTTCTAATTGCAGGGTTTCGGCCTCGCGGCGTGCAGGGTTTCGGCCTCGCCGCGCGAGCTGGGACCCACGCGTTGGGTGCGAGCGTGTCCCCAATATGTCCCGGGATCGGCTCACGATTTGTCGCGATGCAGCGGGTCACGGGTCATGTGTTCCGGATCGAGCGGAAGCGCGGTCCGGTCCTGTGCGTTCGCGTCGAGGCGTCGTCCTTCGTTGAAGTGCGGCTTGATCGATCCGAACTTCCGGTTCATCTCATCGATGCCGAGACGGACCGAGCGGATTCTTGACCCTCGGCGTGGAACCGGATGGAATGCGCGTCCAATAAGACATCGGCTCCAGACCCGGGTCGTGAGCGGGGTGTGAGACCCAACCAATGGAGGTACTCGATGGCCGAGCTCCCACCACCCCCAGAGGGAATCGTCCTGGCGCACTTCATCGTCTCGGATGACGTCGAGCGCTCTCGGCGCTTCTACACCGAGGTACTCGGCGGCAAGCTGGCCTACTCTGGGCCCGGAGGCCTGACCTACGTCGCGCTATCGAACAGCTGGATCATCATCAACGTCGGAGGAGGCCCGACCGACGACAAGCCGGCGATCACGCTGGAGACGCCACCGGATTCCGACCGGGTCTCAAGCTTCCTCAACATCCGCGTCAAGGACATCGCGACCGTCTACGCCGAGTGGAACGCCCGGGGTGCGAGTTTCCTGACGGAGCCCAAACAGCACCCATACGAGACCCGCTGCTACATCCGCGATCCCGACGGCCACATCATCGAAGTGGGGCAGACCACGGACCCAGAAGGGGACTGGACGCCCCCTCACTGGCCAATGGGTACGCCCGGAGACGGGCTTGTGCTGACCCACTTCATCGTCTCGCAAGACGTCGAGCGCTCTCGGCGCTTCTACACCGAGGTACTCGGCGGTAGGGTCGTGTTCTCCGGAAAGCCGGATGGACAGCCTACGAATGTCGCACTATCCAACAGCTGGATCGTCATCAGCGTGGGCGGTGGGCCGACGGACGATAAGCCGGAGGTCATCCTGGAGACGCCACGCGACCCCAACCGGGTCAGCAGCTTCGTCAATATCCGGGTGAGGGACATCGAGACGGTGTACGCCGAATGGAGCGCCCGGGGAGCTCAATTCCTGACGCCACCGAAGCAGCACCAGTACGAGATCCGCTGCTACATCCGCGATCCCGACGGCCACGTCATCGAGGTGGGGCAAACCACGGACCCCGAGGGGGACTGGGTGCCTGCTCACTGGCCATCGAGCACGCCTGCCGACGACTCCGAGTGAACGCCGAGATCACCGGCGACCGCGCGCACATCGGCAAAACCAGCCTGCGCCAACTAGAATCTCCTGCAGAAAATACCTGTAAATCGAGGTAACCGCGACGTGGAGCGGTTACTTGAAACTGGCAGGGCCGGGCGGCCCTGGCTTGGAAGGTTCGATTCCTTCGCCGCCTCGTGGGACGGAAATCCAAGGTCGGGACACGTTGAGCGCGAGACCGGTAGGTTGGGGTCGTGGCGATGGGTGAAAAGCCGGACGTCGTGGTGCCCTCCGATCAGGCGCCGTCGTATCAGCTTGAGATCGAGGACATCCTCGTGGGAGACGGTGATGAAGCCGTCTCGAGGCGCGTCGTCGAGGTGCATTACGTCGGCGTCTCGTGGAAGACCGGGCAGCAGTTCGACGCGTCATGGGACCGTGGCAGCACCTTCAAGTTCCGTCTCGGCAAGGGCGAGGTCATCGCCGGCTGGGATCAAGGCGTGGTCGGAATGAGGGTCGGCGGGCGTCGTCGGATCACGATCCCACCGATGCTCGCGTACGGTAAGCGCGGCGCCGGCGGGGTGATCGGACCGGACGAGACCCTCGTCTTCGTAGTGGACCTGATCAGCGTTCGCTGACGCGGCGCGCGTTGGTTAGATTCCTTCGCCGCGTCGCGGCCGCGGATCAAGGATTCTTGCTTCACGGCCGATCACCAAATGAGGGGCCATGGGGACCGATAGCTACCGCCGATCTCGAGTCGCGCGCATACGCGCGCTCCTTCTTCCCTCCTTGGCGCTGCTCATCGTCTGGCTCGGCATCGTCCCGAGCGCGTACGCGACGCAGGACATCACGCCCGAGCCGGCCGGCACCGTCCCTGGCCCGGCGGCGGCAGCGACTTCCCCAGCGAGGTCCGAGACGTCGGCGTACCGCCGCTGACGCCGGTCAAGACGACCGGCGCCGCGGGCGTTCCCAACAGCGGCACGTTCAACCCGAACGCCGAGGACGACGACTTCGCGATGCACGCGACCGGCTACATCTACATCCCGTCGGCCGGCCAGTGGACATTCACGGTCAAGTCCGACGACGGCATGGTGCTGAATATGGGGACCAACATGGCCATAGTCTCGGAGTTCAACGGCGGCCGCGGCCCCTCGTACGGGAACAGCACGGGCGGAACTCCGGGTGATCCGGGGGTGACGGACAGCGTCGCGATTGCTCCTTCGGCCGGCTACTACCCCTACGACCTGCTCTACTGGCAGGGGGGCGGCGGCGCGATGGTGCAGCTCGCTGCTGCATCGCGGTCGTTTCCCGATCCCGGGTCGCTGCCGGCCGGATCAGAACTCGTCGGAGACACCGCCAACGGAGGCCTTGCCGTGTACGCGTACATCGCGAGCTACGGTGGCGACTCCCAAAACTCCGGGTTCACGACAGGCTGCACCGATGCCGGCGCCTCGGTCGCGGTCTACGCGCCGCCGGCGATCTCGATCACGGCACCGACCGGCGACCCGACGTATGCGGTCGGCCAGACCGTGGGGTCCGGCTATTCGTGCCAGGACTCTTCAGGCGCGCCCGGCCTGACCTCGTGCACCGGGCCGGCCGCCAGCGGCGCTGCGCTCGACACCTCAACCGCGGGCCAGCACAGCTTCACCGTCACCGCCGTTTCGGGCGATGGCTGGTCGAAGTCCGCGACTGCCACCTACACCGTCGGGGCGGCGCCGTCGGCGACGATCTCCGCCCCCGCGAACGGTGCGATGTACAAACGCGGCCAAGCGGTGGCCGCCGCGTTTGCGTGTGCGGAGGGCCAGAGCGGGCCTGGGCTCGCCTCATGCACCGGCAGCGGCACGAACGGCAGCGCGATCAACACCTCCACACCCGGCCGGCACACGTTCACGGTCACCGCCACGAGCAGCGACGGCCAGACCACGACCACGACCGCCACGTACACGGTCGCGCGTCCGACCAACCGGTTTACCGCCCGCGCCAGCGCCCACCGGAACGGGTTGTTCACGGTGCGCGTCACCGTCCCGGGCGCGGGGCGCGCCGACGTCCTCATCACCGCCTGGAGCGACAACCTCGCCGTCGTCGCGACGGCGCCGCCGTCGTCGACGTTGCTGCAGCCGGCTCCGGGCCGCTTCGTGTTCGCGCGAGCCACCGCGGTCGCGACCGCCGCCGAGACACTGCGAGTCACATTGCGCCCGAGCGCGCGGGGCCTCCGCCTCGTCGCCCACCACCGCTACCCGGTCACGCTGCGGCTGTGGGTGACCTACACCCCGACCGGCGGTGTGCCGCGCACGGTCGGCTTCTACGGCCTGCACCTCCGGTAATCGAGCTAGTTCCCGGCCCCGCCACGGGGCGTGTGTAGGGTGCTGAGGATGGATCAGCTTAACGGCCTGGACGTCCCGCAATCGCTCGACGACGTGTGTCGGCCGGACCGTCTTGGGCTGCTCGTGTACGACATGCAGGTTGGGATCCTGGACCAGATCGCCGACCGGGAGAGGGTGATCCAGAACGTGCGGGAAGTCCTCGAAGCGGCGAGGGCGGCCGGGGTGAGGACGTACTTCACGCGCCATGTGACGCTGCCCGTGGAGTTGATGGGGGTGGCTCAGCTGAGGATGTGGCGAGCTTGGCAGGGCCTGGAGCGCCTCGAGGATGTTCGCTCTCCGTTCTTGCCTGCTGCGCCCCAGACTCAGATCGTGTCGGAGCTCACGCCGAACGATAAGGAGGCGGTCCTGGACAAACTCACGTTGTCGGGTTGCGGGATTTTGCGACGCGCTTGCTGGACGCGGTTGACGGATTCGATCTGCGTTATCCGGCGAAGGAGAGGAGATCGATGGAAGCGAATCGCGAGACGGTCGGGTTCGTCGGCCTTGGGCGGATGGGTCGGCCGATGGCCACCAATCTGCTGCGGGCCGGCTACCAGCTCGTCGTCAGCGACGCCGATAGCGACGCGGAGCAGCGGTTCGTCAACGAGCTCGGCGCGACTGGGGCGGGGCGGACGGCGACCGCGTTCGCGGCCGCGGGTGTGGTGATCACGATGCTTCCGGATGGTCGCGTGGTGCGGGACGCGATGCTCGGCGGCGGCATCGCCGACGCGCTGGCCGCCGGCGCGGTCGTGCTGGATATGAGCTCCTCGAGCCCCGAGGACACGCGCGAGCTGGGTCGAGAGCTCGAGGCACGTTCGATCGCGCTGGTCGACGCGCCCGTTTCGGGCGGAGTCCCGCGGGCGATCGACGGAACCCTCGCGATCATGGCCGGCGCCGACGACGACGCCGCGCTCGATCGCGTGCTGCCGATTCTGACTGTGCTGGGGCGCCGCGTCTTCCGTACGGGTCCGCTCGCGTCGGGCCATGCGATGAAGGCGCTCAACAACTTCTGTGCGGCTGCGGGGTACGCCGCGCTGGCCGAAGCGCTCGTCCTCGGCCGCGAGTTCGGGCTCGCGCCATCGACGATGGTCGAGATCGTCAACAACTCGACCGGACGCAGCTTCCTCAGCGACGTGGTGTTTCCCGACGAGGTTCTCACCGGCCGGTACGGCACCGGCTTCGCGCTCGGGCTGCTGGCCAAGGACGTGAGGATCGCCGCCGACATCGCCGAAGGCTCGGGTGTGGATGCACCGCTGTGTGAGCTCATCCAGCAGCGTTGGGCCGAGGCCGCGCAGGCGCTCGGGTTCGCGGCTGATCACTCGACGGCGCACAAGGAATGGTGGGACGTCGACCTGTCGGACGCCGCGCAACGCTGAGCGCAGGGCGTTGCCCGTCAGCGTCCGGCCTTGCGCTCGGCGAGCATCGTGGCCGCGACGTTGGCGCCGAGCGCGGCGGCTGCGGCCGGGGCCAGGGCGCGAGCGCGTCCGATCAAGTAGGCGATCATGAACACGTCGCCGGCGCCGGTCGTCTGTACGTCTGCGACGACCTGATCCGGGGCAACCTGGCTGAGCGTGTCGCCGGTCCGGATCTCCGCGCCCTTGGATCCGTGTGTGAGCAGCAGCTCCGGAATCTCCGCCAACCGCTCCAGAGCGCGTTCGCGGCCGTCCTCCGAAGCGATCACCGCGGTCTCGTCCTCGGACAGTTTGAGCGCGGTCAAGTGCCGGAGCATCTCGGGGTCGTACCGCGCGTCGAGCGTCAGCTCGCCGATCTGTGGGACGCGAACGAGCCCCTGTCCGTCGTAACCGACCCGATGGCCCCGGGCGGCTAGCCGCGCCACCGCCGCCACCGAGAAATCGGTGCGCACGAGCGGCGCCAGATGCACCCACTCGCTGTCGATCTCGAGCTCGTCGATGTCCTCCTCCGACCAGCTGTGACCGATGCTGTAGAGGACCATCGAGCGCGTGTCGCTGAACTCACCCGAGTAGTTGAGATCAAACCGCGTAATCGTCTCAGCGCGCTTGAAGCGAAAGGTGACCGAGCCGTCAGCCTCCAATGCGCGAAACGTCGCGAGGTCCTCCTCCGCGCAGGCTGCGTTGATCACACCGCGCGCGTCGAGGCGAGCGAACGCATAAGGAGCGAACGTGGGGCAACCGCCGCGGGTCCAAGGGCCGCGGTTCACCCGATCGAGCGCCACGTTCGCGATGAGCGTCAGTTCCGAGCGCGGCAAGGCGCGATCATTTCACACGGTTTCTCCCAGAACCGGCGCAGAACGCAGTATCCGGAAGCGGACGAAGTACCTGATCGCGGCAACGGAGGCTATAGTCGCCCCGCGATGGGCAGGAAACGGTTCTTGTTGCGCCTTGGGCTCGGCGTGTTCTTGACGGCGCCGGCGCTGGCGCTCATCGGTATGTCAGGCTCGGCCGGCGCATACCAGACTGACTACTGCTCGCAGATTCCGATCGTGTACGGGACTCCGCCCTGGGGCTTCAACACTGGGTCGCCAATCACGGGAGCGACCGGCACCTACGCCCGCGGCCACGGCGACATCAACCTGGATGCCAACACGGTCTCCGGGATCCTCTGCCAGGTGTTCCGTGTCCGCAACAAGCCCGACCGTCTGATCGTCATGAACGTCAACCCCCACCTCGTGTACCACTCGCACTACGCGCAGATGTGGGGCTACCCCGGGAACATCATGAAGATCATCGTCAAGGTCACGAGCAGCACCGACCCGGGGTGCAAGGTCGGCACCGTCGGCCGCGTGACGCTATTCGCGAGCTATAACGGCGTCCGCAGCGACAGCGTCCAGTTCTTCTTCCCTGCGGCCTGCAGGGACCACAACCACCTGTACCACGGTCCGCAGGTCAACAACCAGGTCCCGCCGCTTTAGGCGCTGGCAGTCCGCGGTCCGCGTGCGGAGCGTGACGATCCGCCGCTGTCACAATGGACTCGGTGAGTGAGCATTATCAGCGTCCGGGATGGTTCACGAGGAACGTCTTCAACCCGGTTGTTGCCGCGCTGACGCGGGTGGGCGTGAGCGTGTACGGGTCTCGCGTGCTGGAGGTCCAGGGGCGCAAGACCGGCGAGTGGAGGCAGACCCCGGTCAACCTGTTGCGCTACGAGGGCGCCGAATACCTGGTCGCGCCGCGCGGGCAGACGCAGTGGGTGAAGAACCTGCGCGCGAGCGGTCAAGGGAGGCTCCGCGTCGGCCGCCGGGCGCAGCCATTCACCGCGGCTGAACTGCCCGACGAAGACAAGCCGGCGTTGCTGCGCGCGTACTTGAAGAAGTGGAAATTCGAGGTTGGAGTGTTTTTCGACGGCGTCGGACCCGACTCACCGGACGACGAATTGCGCCGGATCGCGCCGGACCATCCGGTGTTTCGCGTGACCTGAGCGCCTAGCGTTGCGACGCTAGATCGTGACCCCGCCGCTCTCGTCGAGCGTCCAGTCCGGGTTGTGCGCCACCTCCCAGACGTAGCCGTCCGGGTCCGCAAACGCTCCGGTCCAACCGCCCCACTCGGCGCGCTCAGCCGGCCGTTTGATGGTTCCGCCGGCCTGTTCGGCGTCGTCGAGGATCGCGTTGACCTCCTCGGGCGAGCGCACGTTGTGCGCGAGTTCGATCCCCGGCGCCCCGTGTCCACCAAGAGCCGTCCAGAGGCCAAACACCATGCCGCCCGCTTGGAAGAAGCACACCTCGTCGTCCGGCTGGCGAGCGCCGGTCCAGCCGAGAGCCTCGTAGAACGCGCGGGCTCGGGCGAGATCGGTCACGCCAAGTGTCACGAGACTGATTCGTTGCTCCATTCGAGCAGGATCCCACGCGCACCGGGCGGCGTACGCTTGTTGCGTGCCCCTGCCTCGGTTCCGGAAGGCCGGCAAAACCAAAGATCCACCGGTGTCCATCGGCGATCCCCGTCTCGACGGCTGGGAGACCGTGAGCACGTTCGAGGAGCAGGCCACCGCGTTGGCCTGGCGCGACCGGCTCCGTGACCTCGGTGTCGACGCCTCATGCATGGCCGACCACCCGCTGGATCGCTTCGGTCGCGGTGACATCTATCTCGTCGTCCCGCCCGAGCAGTGGTCGCGCGCGAACGAGATCGTCGAAAACCTCGACGACTAACGAGTGCGGCGTCCCATAGCCTTAGTCGAGTGACGTGGACCGTCGACGTGGCCTCGAGCCCGCCCGCCGAGCCGCCGCTGCCGGGGGTGCAGGCGGCGGCGGTCAGTGAGGCGCTGGCGCGGCCGGCAGCGCAGCAGCCGCCCTGGCTGGATCCCGAGGAAGTCGAGCGCGTTCGGTGGGTACTGGAGTGCGTTCCGCCGATCGCGGTACCCGCTGAGGTCGACAGGCTCCAGGAGCGGCTCGCGATGGTCGCGCGCGGCGAGGCGTTCCTGTTGCAGGGCGGTGATTGCGCCGAGACGTTTGTCGACAACACCGAGTCGCACCTGCGCGGGACGATCAGGACGCTGCTGCAAATGGCCGTGGTCCTGACCTACGGGACCTCGATGCCCGTCGTCAAGGTCGCGCGCATCGCCGGCCAGTACGCCAAGCCACGGAGCTCCGCGACCGACGTGGCCGGCCTGCCGTCGTACCGCGGCGACATGGTCAACGGCCTCGAGCCGACCCCCGAGGCGCGCCGACCCGATCCCGGCCGGCTGATCCGCGCGTACGCCAACGCGGCGGCGGCGATGAACCTGTCCCGCGCAATCACAGGGGCCGGCCTCGCCGATCTGCATCACCTGCACGAGTGGAACATGGACTTCGTGCGCCGGTCGAGCGCGGGCGAGCGCTACGAGCGGGTCGCCACCGAGATCGACCGCAGCCTGCGGTTCATGTCGGCATGTGGCGTCGAGGACAGCTCGCTGCGCACGGTCCAGCTGTACTCCAGTCATGAGATGCTCGTGCTCGACTACGAGCGCGCGCTGCTGCGTCCCGACGACGAGCGCCTGTTTCTGCTCTCGGGCCACCTGCCATGGATCGGGGAGCGCACGCGCCAGCTCGACGGAGCGCACGTGGCCCTTGGCGCGCTGATCGCCAACCCGATCGAGGTGAAGCTCGGTCCGACGGCCACGCCGGCCGAGGCCGTCGAGCTCGTCGAGCGGCTCGATCCGGACGGAATCGACGGCCGCGTGACGCTCGTCTCGCGGATGGGCAACGCCGCAGTCCGCGAGCTCCTTCCGCCGATCGTCGAGGCCGTGACCCGGTCCGGGCACCGCGTCGTGTGGCAGTGCGACCCGATGCACGGCAATACCGAGGAGTCCCCGAGCGGCCGCAAGACGCGGCACTTCGATCGCATCATGGACGAAGTCGAAGGCTTCTTCGAGGTCCACCAGCACCTGGGCACGCATCCCGGCGGCATCCACGTCGAGCACACCGGCGAGGACGTCACAGAATGCCTCGGCGGCGCCCAGATGATCTCCCACAGCGAGCTGTCCTCCCGCTACGAGACCGCGTGCGACCCGCGTCTCAATACGCAGCAGGCACTCGAGCTCGCGTTCCTCGTCGTCGAGATGCTGCGGCGCAACGCGCGCTGAGACCTCAGTCGAGGTAGGTCACGATCTCCGCGGCCGGCGCTCGCACGGGCGGTTCCCTGTCCTGCCGCGGCCAGCCGAGATGGATCAGCGCGACGAACTGCTCGCTGGGCGCGATGCCGAGTGCGTCCAGTCCCGGAGGCGTCCTCAGCACGCCCGGAGTGCGCCAGTAGCCGGCAAGCCCGCGGCCGTGAGCCGCGAGCAGCACGGCGTAGACGGCGCACGCGGTCGCACACAGGTCCTCCTGATCCTGAACGGGGTCCTCAGAGCGCACGAAGGTCGCGGCGATCAGCGTCGGGGCGCGATCGAGCTTGGCGGACGCCTCCGGACCGGCTGCCTCCTTCAACTTCTCGAGCGCGACCGGCCCGAGGACGCGGAACCGCCACGGGTTCGTGAGGTGGTGGTTCGGCGCCCAGCGGCCGACCTCGAGCAGTTGGTCCACAAGCTCCCGGGGCAGCGGGTCGGGCGCGAACGCCTTGTGCGTGCGCCGGCTCCGGATCGCGTCCTCGACATCCACGGCGTCGCACGGTAGCGAGGCGCGCCCGCAGTCGCCCGGTATGATCGGGCCCGTGGAGCCCGTGACCGACATCCAAGCCTTCGCCGTCGGTCTCATCGTGCTCGTAATCCCGCGCTAGGCGCGCGGGGCTCTCTCTCCGATCACCGCGTCCCTGGAGGCTCTCATGCCGTCGCTCATTCTCGTACCCGCTTCTCCGTTCCGCCCGTATCACCGGTACGGAAGGAGCCGCGGGTGCGTGCTGCCGATGCCCTGATAGAAGCGATCGCGGACAGTGGAACCGACACCGTGTTCGGGGTGCCGGGCGGTGCCGCGCTCCCGCTGTACGACGCCCTTGCCGCAAGCCGGATCCGCCACATTCTCACCCGTCACGAGGCTGCGGCCGGGCACGCCGCCGAAGGGTGGGCACGAGTCACGGGGAGGCCGGGGGTGGCGCTGGCCACCTCCGGACCGGGTGCGGTCAACCTGCTCACCGCGGTCGCGGATGCGTGGATGGATTCCGTGCCGGTCGTGTTCATCTGTGGCCAGGTGGCCACCCATCTCGCCGGAACGATGGCCTTTCAGGAGACGGATGTCGCCGGAATGGCGATTCCGGTTGTCAAGCACTCGAGCACGGCGCGGCCGGGGGAGGACCTGGGCTCCCTGTTCGATGCCGCGATCGCGCTCGCGTGCTGCGGGAGGCGCGGGCCGGTGCTGCTCGAGATCCCGGTTGACCTAGCGAAAGCCCCGGCCGCTCGCCCCGCGGCTGACCCGATCGAACCGGCGTGCACGTCGGTGCCGCTACCGGGAATCGCAAAGGCCGCCGCCGAACTGATCGAGCGCTCGTCGCGACCGCTGCTGCTGGCCGGGGGCGGTGTGGTCGCCGCCCGCGCCCACGACGCGCTGGTCGCGTTCTCGACCAAAGCCGATGTCCCGTACGTCACCACGCTCCAAGGGCTGGAATGCGGCGGCGGGCGGGGCTGGTTGGGCATGCCCGGCGTCTACGGCGCCCGCGTCGCCAACTGGGCAGTGCACCAGGCCGACTGCATCCTGGCGCTTGGCGCTCGGTTCGATGATCGGCTCACGGGCAACCTCGACGGGTTCGCGCCGCACGCTCGCGTGATCCACGTCGACGCGGACGACGCCGAGCTCGGCAAGCTGGTCGAGCCCGAGATCGCGATCCGCGCCGATGCGCGAACGACGCTCGAAGCGCTCACCGCGGAGCTGGGCTCAGCACCGGATCGCGGGTCCTGGTGGGCCAGTATCGGCGAGCGGCTGGCCGCGGATCCGATCCCGCCCGCTCCTGCGCACGAGGGCGAGGCTGCGCTCGACGAGCTGAACACGATGCTCGATGCGGACGCGGTGGTCACGACCGATGTCGGCTTGCACCAGATGTGGGCCGCACACCGACTGTCACTGGGCGGCGGGCGGCGCTGGATCACCTCGGGCGGCGCCGGCACGATGGGCTTCGGGCTGCCGGCGGCGCTCGGCGCGCAAGCCGCGGAAGCCGAACGCCAGGTCGTATGCGTGACCGGGGACGGCTCGCTGTTGATGCACATGCAGGAGCTGGTCACGGCCTCGATGGAGGATCTACCGGTCAAGGTCCTGCTGCTCGACAATCGATCGCTGGGAATGGTCCGCGCCCAGCAGGATCGCTTCTACGGCGGCGCGTTCGCCGCCGAGCTGGGCGCGCGGCCCGACTGGCCGGCCATCGCCCGCGCGTGCGGCGTGACCGCAGCCGATTCGGTCGAGGAACTGCTCGCCGAATCGAGGCCGGCACTGTTCCACGTGCCGATTCCCGGTGACGCCGAGTGCCTGCCGATGGTCGCACCCGGGACATCCACCGCGACGATGATTGGATAGGTGCTACTACTCGGGTTCGCTGCTTCGCGTCGAGATTACGTCCGCGAGTTGGCCGAGCCGAGCCTCGACCTCTCGCAGCTGCGCCTGGAGCATCGCCAACTCGGCGGGGACCGAGCGCTCCGCGTCCGCTCCGTCGTCCGCCGGATTGCCTTCAGAGGTCGGCTCGAGGTTGAACAACGACGCAAGCGAACCGGCGAGGATCCCGAGCACGGCGATGCCGGTGAGCATGATCGCGACCCCGCAGAACCGGCCGGCCGGCGTCTTGGGCACGATGTCGCCGTAACCAACGGTCGTGAGCGTGACGATCCCCCACCACAGCGCGTCGCCGACCGTCGCGAACTCCGAATTGGTCGCGTGCTCGGCCTGGTAGGCGGCGAGCGAAGCCACCACCACGACCAGCCCGGCGATGATCGTGACCTTCCCGAGGCGGGCGGCGAACCGTCGCAGGCCAGAGGTGGCGAGGAACACCCTCACGACGCGCGCCAGCCTCGCGACGAGCAGAATCGCGGTGGCGTTGCTGAGGCCGGAGATCAGGTAGTAGGGGAACGTCAAGATCACGATGCCGAGGTCGATCCGTCCGTTGCGTCGGCGCAGGTAGTCGGGGTCGATGCGCCGTTGCACGACGAGGTCGATCACGAACACGACCCATGAGCCGAGGCCGACCGCGATCTGAACCCATCGCGTCTTGGGCGAGGTCACGAACAACGGGATCAGGGCAGCCAAGATGATCGGCAGGTTGAAGCGCGACTGCCAGTTTTCCCGGGCCTTGACCTGCTCGGCGGTCAGTGGAGCGGCGTGGGCGGCCATCGCGGTCCGGTTCGCCGTTGTCGGGACCTTCCCTCCACGGCGCGGTCGCGGGGCCGGAGCTCACGGCGCGACGCGACGGGCGACGGGTCGCGCGCCGCTTCGACTCGTTCAGGCGGCGGCCCTCTCCGTGTCGTAGGGGATGAGGTGGGCCTTCACGATCAGCTCGCTGCGCGGCGGGATCATCCCGAGCGGGCTGAACGTCATCCCCAGCTCGCGGTGCAGCGCGGTCGTCGCAGCTTCGATCTCGAGCTCGCCGTCGCCCCGCCGGACCTCCGCGTCGAGCTCGAGCGGGATCGAACGGTCGCGGGCACAGAGACGACCGCGGACTCTCAGCGTGTCGCCGAGCAGGTCGACCGAGTCCGAGACGAACTGGACCCGCGGGTGATTCTCGGCGTCGAAGAAATCCGGCGAGCGCAGGTGACGATCTCGTTTCCGGTTACCGGTCTGCAGGCTTGCGGCGTCGATCGTCAGCTCTATCGCCGGGCTGGCGCCCAGGTCCAGATGCCCGTGGTAGTCGTCAAAGTGCCCCTTGACAGTCGCAAGGCCCCAGACGTGCCCGGCGCGGAACTCGACGCTCGAGCGCTGGGGATCGAGCTGCCAGGTGCCGCCGATCGTCTCGCCGAATCGATGCTTGGGATTGGTCGTGCTCATCGCTGTCTCTCCGAGCTCGTATGGGGGTAACCGGTACTGGGACCCGCCGGAGCGACGCAGATTTGTCACACCCGCGCCGCCTCGCGGGTCTGTAGAAAGGACACGCGGCGAGCGAGGTATGTGACATGGCAGAGCAAGATTGGCTGGCCGAGCGTTTCGAGCAGCACCGACCCCGTCTACGGGCGGTCTCCTATCGCATGCTCGGCTCGCTCAGCGAGGCGGACGACGCCGTCCAAGAGGCCTGGCTGCGTCTAAGTGGCGCCGACGCCGGCCAGGTGGACGATCTGGGCGCGTGGCTGACGACCGTCGTCGCTCGGATCTGTCTCAACGTCCTGCGCTCCCGTGCGACGCGACGCGAGGAGCCGATCGGCCCGCACATGCCCGACCCGATCGTCTCCGCGGTCGACGGCGTTGACCCGGAGGACGAGGTGCTGATCGCGGACTCAGTCGGGCTCGCGCTGTTGATCGTGCTCGATACGCTCGCCCCCGCAGAACGCCTGGCGGTCGTCCTGCACGACGCGTTTGACGTGCCGTTCGAGCAGATCGCTCCGATCATCGACCGCTCCGAGGCGGCCACGCGACAGCTGGCCAGCCGTGCTCGCCGCCGTCTCAGTGCCACACCCACCCCTGACGCGACCGTCGCCGAGCAGTGGGAACTCGTCGACGCGTTCCTCGCCGCCGCACGCGAGGGCGACTTTGAGGCGCTTCTCAAGGTGCTCGATCCTGACGTCGTGCTCCGAGCCGAAGGCGGCGCGACCGGCCCAGCCGCGTCGCGCGTCGCACGCGGAGCACGAACGGTGGCGTCGGGCGCGGTCGCCTTCAACACGCTCGGTTACAACTCGCAGCGCGCGCTGGTGAACGGTGCGCCGGGCGTGGTCACGTTCGCCGGCGAGGAGCCGTTCGCCGTGCTCGGATTCACGATCGCGGGCGGCAGGATCGTCGAGATGAACGTTCTGGCCGACCCGGCCCGGCTCCGCAAGCTGGACCTGGCCGTCATGACACGCTGAAAGAGGCTGTAGGTTGTCGTCGTGGAGCCGATCCAGCCCGTCGAGCCGCGGCTCGAGTTGATCGGGGGCTGCCGCGCCGACCTCGGCGAGCCCCTCGAGCTCGGCCACACGCCATGGGGGCGGCGCCCGGTGATCCCGATCCTCGGCGGTGAGTTCGACGGGCCGCGGGTTTCGGCGACGATTCTGGCCGGCGGCGCCGACTGGCAGGTGATCGACGAGGACGGGATGGCCGCAATCGACACGCGCTACACCCTTCGGACGCGCGACGAAGCGCTCACCTCCGTCGCCACTCGCGGAGTCCGCCACGGCCCTCCCGACGTCCTGCGCGCTTGCGCGAGGGGGAGCCGGTCGATCCCGCCGAGTATTACTTCCGCGTCGGCATCCAATACGAGACGGGTTCCGAGGCCTATCGGTGGCTCAACCGGATCGTGGCCGTCGCGTCTGCGGTTCGGCTCGCCGATCAGGTCATCTACGACGCGTACGCGCTGACGTAGCCGGTTGCCCCGGTCGCCGCCGGCAAGGTTTGACGGCCGGGTTCGCTAAGAAGATCCTTACGCTCCTCGCGGCCAGCTGATATCAACCAGGCTCCACGCGAGGGCAAAGAAACCGGGGCGCCACTTGAGCACGAGCACAATCAGCCTGCGGGTCGGCGCAGGCGCGGTCCGTGGCCGGGGGCGGATTCGCGCCTACTTCTGGTCCGACAACCAGCGCGCGGTTCAGACCGTGCTGGGGCTGATGTGGCTACTCGACGGCGGCCTGCAGTTCCAGTCGTACATGTACTCGAAGGGCTTTCTTCAGGACCTGGCCGCCAGCGGCGTGGGCCAGCCCGGATGGCTGGCCGGCAGCGTCTCATGGGGGGTGCGTCTGGCCGGCGGCGACCTGATCCTTTGGAACACGCTGTTCGCCATGGCCCAGGTCCTGATCGGCCTGGGGCTGCTATGTCGTCGGACGGTCAAGCCGACGCTCGCTGGGTCATTCGCTTGGGTGCTGATCGTGTGGTGGTTCGGCGAAGGCCTCGGCATGGTCTTGGCGAACATGGCGCAGCCGCTGACCGGCGCGCCCGGGGCGGTTCTCCTGTACGGCCTGGTCGGGCTCGTCGCGTGGCCGACCGGGCGACCCGGCGGTCTCGTCGGCGCGAGGGGAGCGAAGGCGATCTGGGCCGGGCTGTGGCTGGTGATGGCGTGGTTGTGGCTGAACGGCGCCAGCAGCAGCGCCAACGCGAGCCGCGACGCCATCCTCGCCGCCGACTCGGGAATCTCGTGGCTGAGCCGCTTGCAGAGCACGGTGGCGAGCGCGGCCGCCGGCAACGGCCTGCCGATCGCGTTGACGCTCGCGTTTCTATCGGCGCTGGTCGGGGTCGCGGTCGCGGCCGGCTGGCGGCCGAGGTTCTTCCTCGGCCTCGCGATCGTGCTGAACTTCGTTTACTGGGTGCTGCCCCAGGGCCTCGGGGGCATCTTCGCCGGCGGCGCCACGGATCCGAATACCGCGCCAATCTTCGTGCTGCTGGCCTGCGCCATGTACCCGCTGGTCAGGGGGGAGGACGCGCCGTCGGACGCCGGCCACTCGGCGGCGGTGGCGCTCCGCCGTGCGAGCCTGCTGGCGCTGTCGGCGGCGGCCGTGATCTTGGTTGCGGCGCTCGCCGGCGTTGCGGTCAAGGCATCCGCTCGGGCCGCCGCGCGGGCCGAGGCCGCGCGTCTGGCCTCGGTAAGTGGACGGCCGCTGGCCGAGCCGGCCGTGTATGCCAGCCGCGGTGGCGTGCTCAACGTCACATTAGTCGCATCGGAGAAGCGAGCCAGGATCGGCGGGCAGACGGTGCTAGCGAAGGTCTACAACGGCTCGTTCGTGGCGCCGACGTTGATGATCCACCCGGGTGACATGGTGCGCTTGAAGCTCGTCAACCATCTCGATGAGCCCACGAACCTCCACTTCCACGGACTCGAGATCTCACCCTCGGGGCACGCGGACAACATCTTCCTCTCGATTAATCCGGGGCAGTCGTTCCAGTACTACTTCCGCCTGCCACGCGACGCCCCGACTGGGACCTTCTGGTACCACTCGCACGAGATGGTGCCGGCCTCTCTGATGTCCCGGTACCCCAACGCCAGCTCTGAGGAGCAGGTGTTCGACGGACTTTCGGGGTTGATCGAAGTGCAGGGGCTCACCAACGACCTTCCAGCATCGATGCGGCGCCTGCCACAGCGGTACCTGTCCCTCCGTGACGTGCAGATCTCGGGAGGCCAGATCATCTCGACGGACATCGACAGCAACGCCCCGACGACGCGCCTGGTCAACGGGCAGGTCGATCCGAGGATCACGATCGCACCCGGACAGACCCAGTTGTGGCACATCGCGAACATCGGGGCGGACATCTTCTACGACCTATCGCTGCCTGGTCATACCTTCGACGTGATCGCGCAGGATGGGCACCCCGTTGTTCATGCCCAGCAGGCAACTACGCTGGTACTGCCGCCCGGCAAACGCTACGACGTGCTCGTCCGCGGGGGCAAGCGCGGAGTAACAGCCCTGCGAACGCTCTACTTCAACGAAGGGGACGATCACTATCCCCAGCGGACGCTCGCAACACTCGTGACCGCCGGGCGATCGCAGGTCCCACAGCGGCTGCCGCACGCGGTCTTCCCCGGGACGGTGAACCTCGCCCGAATGCACATTGTGCGCCAACGCATAGTGACCCTCTCGGAGAACTCCGACGGCAGCATGTTTTTCATTAACGGCGAATTCTACGATCCGTCCAAGATCAACTTCTACGCCCGGCTGAACACGGTGGAGCAATGGGTCATTGTCAACTCGACCGACGAGCTGCACGTGTTCCACATGCACACCTACCCGATGCAGGTGATGTCGGTGAACGGCGTCCCGACCCCATTCAATGGTTATCAGGATGAGGTCGACCTTCCGCCGCACGGCTACGTGGTGGCGCGGTTCGACTTCACGGGGTACACCGGTGTCACCGTATTCCACTGTCACATACTCGCGCACGAGAACATGGGCATGATGGCCAACATTGAGGTGACGGGATGATCTTCGCGCGGTTTGTGACGATGATGGCTGTGGCGGCGCTGTTTGCCGCGCCGAGCGCCGCGGCACGGGCACCGAGCCCAGGCCGAAGTTGCTCCTCCTTTCCCGCCCCCGGGACCATCGCACCCGCTGGAACCCAGACTCCGGCCGGTCTGGTGGCCGAGTACGGAGTCCTCGGGCAGCGACAGCGTCCCGTCGACCAGTTGAGCCCGGCGCAGCTCAAGGGTCTCCCGGCCAGCGGGATCGTGATGTCCGGGATCCGCTTTCTGGCCGTGACCCCGTCCGGTGCCCTCGTCTACGTGGTGCCGGCCGAGCACCACCTCACGTTCCGCCTGGCGCCCGATCGCTGTCTGCGGCCGGCGGAGCAAGCGATCGAGCACAGCCTGCGTCCCTTCCTGGAGCAGGAATACACGCACCACGCCGTATGCCTGCTCGCGCTCTTATACGGACGCGCCACCTCGACATGTAGCGCCGCCCCGGGGACCGCCGATCCGCTCGTCTATGGCCCCGGCAACCCAGGCTTTGGCCTGGTTCCGAACGGAGTGCCTCGGGTGCAGCTGTCCTTCATGTCCGACCCTTCGCTTTACATTGCCGTGCAACGCAACTTCTGGGTCGCCAACGTCGTGTGGGCGACCGGGGCGGCGCCGTGCGGGCTCGATTGGCTCGACGGTTGGGTCGTACTGCGGACCGTCAAGAGCTGCAGGAAGATCGACACCGATTAATCGTGGGCACCGAGCTCCTATCGCGTGAGGAGGATCCCCGCGAAGAAGCTCGTCAGTGCCTCGTGTCCGTCGAGTGGGAGTACATGTGACACGTACTGGTCAGGGCGAACAACGATCATGCATCCCGTCTCGCGGTTCACGCCTCGCAAGTCGAAGATGTCACTGGCATTCGGGTCCGGGCAGAACATCTTCTCGTAGTCGATCAGGCCGAACTTGCCCTTCCGCGGAAGCAGCACCGGGGGCATCTTGTCGACACCCAGGTCGCGATGGTGCTGCTGAAAGATCGCGCGGACATCGATCACCGAGTCGGGCTCGGCGCCGGCCGGCGTGAAGCGTTCGGTCGGGGATGCGTCCGATGCCAGGAACTCGCACAGCCTCCAGACGCGCGAGCCGTCGCCGGTCGGGTCGGTCCGGTCGGCGAAGATGTAGACGCGCCAGGCGCCGTCCGCCCGCGCGACGTGGCCCAGGTGGATCGGCTTGGCGTCGGCCAGCCGGACGACGGGGGCAGAGTGGAAGCGGCACCCGACCGGGAAGCCCTCCGCGAGGTGCTGGAACTCCGCTTCGGCGGTGATCATCGAGGGTGTGTAGGTGGTGGCAACTCCCGCGGTGAAGCGGCCTTGCTCGATGAAGTACCGCTGGAACTTCTCGGCTTCGTCAGCCTCACCCGACCGCGTCGCGCGCGCGCGAAACCTGTCCGAGAACTCACGGTCGAAATCGATGAGCTGCTTGGCGACCGCTTGCCGCTCTTCGGAGTAGGTGTGCAGGAGCTCTGGCCCGGCGGTCCCCCGGAGGACGGACGCCAGCTTCCACCCGAGGTTCCACGCGTCCGCCATCGACACATTCATGCCCTGGCCGGCCTTGGCGCTGTGCGTGTGACAGGCATCGCCGGCGATGAACACCCGCGGGGAACGTGTGGCCATCTCCTCCACGGGCACGTCGTCGAACTTGTCGCAGAGGCGCTGCCCGATCTGGTACACCGACCACCAGCCGACGTCTTTGATCTCAATCGTGTACGGATAAAGGATCCGGTTCGCGACCCCGGCCAGCTTCTCCGGGGTGACACTCCGGCTGTCGAGCATCTCTCGGTCGGTCATTTCGTCCAGCTCGATATAGATCCGCGCCAGATATCCGCCTTCACGCGGAATGATCAGGATGTTGCCCTGGCTTGCCGACGAGATCGCGCACTTGACCCGGATGTCCGGGAAGTCGGTGACCGCCAACACATCCATCACACCCCACGATTGGTTCGTCGCGTCGCCGGTGAGCTCGCGGCCGATTGCGGTCCGGGTGGCGCTGCGCGCGCCGTCGCAGCCGACGACATACTTCGCACGGACGGTCGAGGTGGCGCCGGTTTCCTCCTGCGCCGCCAGGTGATTAATGGTGACCGTCACCGGGTACTCCGATGAGCCGCCGGTGTCGACATCGACTTCACTCACACGACACCCGTAGAACGGCGCCAGCCGGCTTGCAGAACGCTCCATGCGATCGCGGAGGTAGGCGAGCATCCGCGCCTGGTTGACGATCACGTGCGGGAACTCCGACAAGCCGTCCTCGGTGTCCTGAATCCGTCCCGCCCGCTTGATCTTCGCCGGGTCGTCCGGGTCCGGCTGCCAGAAGCAGACCTCGTTCACCCAATACGCCTCGTTCACGAGGCGATCGGCCAGCCCGAATGCCTCGAACATCTCGACGGTGCGGCACGCGACGCCGTCGGCTTGACCCACCTGCAGCGGACCATCCTTGCGATCGATGACCGCCGTCCTGATGTCGGGAAAGCTCGCCATCTGGGCAGCCAGGACGAGACCGGCAGGGCCGCACCCGATGATCAGAACGTCGACATGGTCGGGGAGCTCTCCCGTCCGCTGGGCGACGGACGGATGCGGTTCCTCAATGAACGGGTCGCCGGGCCTGTAGCCGCTCAGATAGAACTGCATCGCTCCCGTCACGGTGGCTCGCGTCAGCCAGCTTCGATCGGAGGGCCTCCCTCTCGGATCGCGTGCATGGCCCATCCCACCGCGATCATCCCGATGCCATAGAGAATGAAGCAAATGCCCGCGATCACCGCCAGCGTGGCGTATCCGATGTGGGGCTCGGACACGATCACGACCCCGAATATCCCGAGGATGAGCGCCGTGACGATCCGCCAGATGCGATGGCCCGGGTAGGCAAACGCCTCGATCAGCCGCACGACGCCGGCAGCGATCAGCCAGATACCCAGGATGAGCGCCACCGCTCTCACGCTGCCGAGTGGATGGCGGATCAACAGCACGCCTGCGATCACGCTCAGCACGCCGATTACCGCCAGCAACCCCCGGCTCTCCGTGTCGCCGGCGATCGCGCCGACGAGCTCGAAGATCCCGTCGATCAGAATGAAGATGCCGAACACCACGGCGAGGGTGGACAGGCTGTTGCTCGGCTTCAGGATCACGATGATGCCCGCCGCGATGGCGAGGAATCCGATCAGCAGCGCCAGCCACCATCCCCAGGTCAGGGCGCGGAGCTCGCGGGACTCGAGCGACGTACTTGACAAGTCGACCTCCTCAGTCGGGTGACGACACGGCCGCTACGCGCGGCAGACATTACAGGCGGGTGCCGACCTCACTTCTCGACCGCTAGGGGAGCCCCGACGCGGATGAGGTCGAGGGTGTTCTGCTGGACGCGCTCGAGGCTCATCGTGAAGCTCGGGGAGTAGAGGGCGAGCTGGTCGAAGTCGGCGTCGCGGCGAGCGAGGCCGGCGCGGACCTGATCGGGGGTGCCGGCGACGCCGATCGCGTCGAGCATGTCGTCGCTGACCGCGTCGAGCATCGCCTCGTGGTCGCCGGTGGCGAATGCCTCGCGGATGCGCTGCGCCTCGGCTGCGAACCCGCTCGCCTCGAACATCGGCGCGTACGCTCTCGGCGCGGCGTAGAAGGCGATCTGCGCGGCGACCTCGCGGCGGGCCATGGATTCGTCGTCGTTAACCGAGCAGAGCAGCATCCCGAGGATCTCGACAGCGGCCGGGTCGCGTCCGGTTCGCTGCGCCCCCGCGGCGATCGCCGGGCGGACCACATCGTGGACATACTGCGAACTGAACGTGGGGTGGCAGACGAGGCCGTCCGACACGCGCCCGGCGGTCTCGATCATCCGCCGGTTCACGCCCGCGGTGAAGATCGGGATCTGCTCGCGGATGGGCGGCAGGACCTCGGCGGTCGCGGTGAGGTTCATCGAGTAGAACCGGCCCTCGTGCTTGACGGGGCCCTCGTGGAGCTTCCAGATCCGGCGCAGCAGCGGGACCAGCTCCTCGAGCCGCAGCGCGGGCGATTCGGGGTCCTTGACGCCGTGCCAGCCGATCTGCATGCCCTTCGTGCCCGTGCCGAGGCCGAGCACGAGGCGGCCGCCGCTGAGCTCGTCGAGGCCACGGGCGTCGTTGGCGAGGATCAGCGGCGAGCGGCCGACTGCGTAGGCGATCGCGCTGCCGATCCGGCACCTACTGGTGTTGTACGCCATCGCCGCGAGCGCGGCGACCGCCGAGCGGTCGTTGAACTCGCCGGTCCATGCGGCGTCATAGCCGGCGGCGTCGGCGGCCGCCGCGATCTCGACCGTGTCGGCCATCCGCCCGGCCAGCACGCACACCCCTCGAGTTGCCATGGCCGGACGCTACCAACGCAGAAGCCGGTGCGAGGATGTCGGATGATGCCGATGCCGCGACAGATCGCCAGGTGGTTGGGGTCAGACGAGGAGGAGCTCCTCGGGGCGCTGCTGGCGAGCATGGTCGACGCCGTGTATGCGGTCGACGACGCGGGCACGGTGCTGTTCGCGAACCCCGCGGCGGTGACCATCCTCGGCTACGACTCGGAGGGCGAGCTGATCGGTCGTCACAGTCACGCGACGATCCACTACCGGCACCCCGATGGCCGGCCGTTCGCCGAAGCCGACTGCCCGCTGCTTGCGCCGCGCCAGACCGGAGAGCCGGTGCGCGTCGAGCAGGACTGGTTCATCCGGCGCGACGGGTCGTTCGTCCCGGTGGGGTACTCGTCGGCACCGGTGACTTTCGAGGGCCGCCGCGGGGCGGTGGTGGTGTTTCGCGATGTGTCGGACCGCAACCGTGCCGAGGCCGAGCGGCTGCGGGCCGAAGCCATCCATGCCTCGCGCGCGCGTATCGTCCAGGCAACTCTCGACGAGCGCCGGAGGCTTGGTCGCGACCTCCACGACGGCGCCCAGCAAAGGCTGATCAACGTGATCTTCGCCCTCCAGGCGGCGGGCCGTGATCCCGGCGGCGAGGAGTCACGGCAGGCGATCGCCGATGCGCTCCAGGAGACTCAGCTCGCGATCAGAGATCTTCGCGATCTCGGCGCAGGCCTCGACCCGGTCGTCCTCGCCCACCGAGGACTGGCCGCGGCGATCACCTCGCTGACCGCGCGTACGCCGGTACCGGTGACGCTCGAGGTGCCAGAGGAGCGGTTCCCCCCACTGGTCGAGAGCACCGCCTACTTCGTCGTCGCCGAGGCGCTCGCCAACGTGGGCAAGCACTCGGGCGCGTCCGAGGCGGCCGTCGCCATCGCGGCCCGGTCTGGCCGGCTGGTCGTGACCATCACCGACGACGGCCGCGGCGGCGCGGTCGGCGACCTCGCTGGCGGCTCGGGTCTGTCCGGGCTCGCCGACCGGGTCGCAGCTGTAGGCGGGACGTTGACGATCGAGTCGCCGGTGGGCGCCGGAACCCGGGTGATCGCCGAGTTGCCGCTCGGCGAGGCGGTCAGCGAGCCCGCAGCAGGGTGAGCACGGCGAGGACGCGGCGGTGCTCGAGCGGTTCCTCGCCGAGCCCCAGCTTCGCGAAGATCCGCCCGACATGCTTCTCGACCGCCGCGAGCGTCACGTCGAGCGACTCGGCGATCCCGCGGTTCGATTTGCCCTCGGCCATCAGCGCCAGCACCTGGTGCTCACGAGCGGTCAGCGCCTCGAGCGGGTCGTGCTTGCGACGGCGTCCCACCATCAGCGAGACGATCTCGGGATCAAGCGCGGACCCGCCCTCGGCGACCCGACGAACGGCATCGGTGAACGAGTCCACGTCGGCGACCCGGTCCTTGAGCAAGTAGCCGACGCCGCGGGCGTTGTCGCCGATCAGTTCGAGCGCATACGCCTCGTCGCGGAACTGCGACAGCATCAGAATGCCGGTGTCCGGCTGGGTGCGGCGGATCTCGATCGCGGCCCGCAGCCCGTCGTCGGTGTGGTCCGGGGGCATCTGGACGTCGACGATCGCCACGTCAGGCCGGTGGGCGGCGACCTTGCGCCGCAGGTCGTCGGCATCCCCCGCCTGGGCGACCACGTCGAAGCCGGCGTCGCCGAGCAGGCGGCTGAGTCCCTCCCGCAACAACAACTGGTCCTCGGCGACCACGACTCGCAGCGGCGTCACGCGAGCAACGCTACTGCGCCGCGGGGGTATGGCTAACCGGACATCCCCGGTCGGGTCGGCTACGCACGACGGGCGGCACGCCGGGTCGAAACGAGCGCGCCGGTGGGCGATGCTGTTAGCGACATGAGTACCGAGATGGAACCGCCCGAGGAGCCCACCATGACCGAAGCGACGATAGCCCCGACCGAGATCCCCGATGGTTCGTCGCCCGGCATGCTCGTGGTCCGTTACGGCCTCGGCGCGGTGATGATCCTCGGCGGCATCGTGCTGCTGATCATCTCGCCGGCGTCGCTGGGCGTCGATGGGTTCGCGATGGCCGTGGGAGGAGGGCTGTCTGTGCTCTTGATCAACGTCCTCTTTCGACTGAGCGTCAGCAGCGAGGACGACCGAGCGCAAGAGGAGCGGGCGCGCGACTACTTCGATGAGCATGGCGAGTGGCCGGAAGAGGAGCCACGCCAGGGACGGAAGTGGGTCCTCCCCGCCGGCGTGGTCACCTACGAGATGGAGCAGGAACAGCTCAAGGCTCGCCAGAGCGCTGCACCGCGCTGACGACGTCCCGCACGTACACGAGGTGCTCGCGCATGGCGCGCTCGGCTACCGCGCCGGCGGGATCATTCTGAATGTGATCCGGATCGTTCGCGACTGGCCGCCGGCGCGGTCAGTCGCATGGATCAGCGCGGTGTAGCGCCCCGGCGCGAGGTGACGGAGCGACAGCTTGAACCGCCTCCGGCCCTCGCGCGCGTGGTAGCGGAGACGCACCAGCGTCACGCGCGCCACACAGGACCTCCCATGGTGGGCTGACACCAGGCAACGGTGATGGCTCATGTGGCCCTCGCGGAGGTCGGTGATCGCGACGATCACCGTCGCGGCCTCGCTCAGCGTCAATCGGAGCGTGGCGGTGTGCCCGGCCCTGAAGCGGCGCGGCGAGAGGGACGCGTGGGAGATGACCGGGCCCGGCCGGCCGACGGTCTGGGAAAGCGTTGCCGAGGCTGAGCCGGCGTAGAAGGCGTCGCCGGAATAAGCCGCGACTAGGCGATGGATCTCGACCCTTGCGAACGTGGTGTCGCAGACGGCCGCCCCGGCCGTCGCAGCCGACACCGGGATCGCGGAGCAGCCCGAAATGGCGGTGCCGTCGTTGGTGAACGTGACCGTGCCGGCGTCGGGCGCGGGATTGACGGTGGCGGTGAGCGACACCGCGGCTCCGGGCTGCGAAGGGTTGAGCGAGGAGGCGAGGGCCGTGGTCGTGACCGTGGTGGGCGGCGGCTGGGCGATCGTGTAAGCGGTTACCTGGTCGCCGCTCCCGACGAACAGCCGGCCACCGGCGGCGCTCGGGCTGGCGAAGTGGTTGACCTCGGATCCGGTCTCGGGGATGGCGAAGCGGGTCCGGGTCGCGCCCGAGGTCGGATCGAGGCCGTACAGGGTGCCGCTGGAGTAGCTCGTCACCCACACGAGTCCACCCGCGAGCATCGGGGGACCGGTAGCGTCCGAGGGCGCCGAGAAGCCGGCCTTTGCCGCGAGCGAGGGAGGCGATCCCGACCCCAGCGACAGCGCCCGCAGTCCGCCGGCGCAGGCCGCGTAGATCGCCGAGTTCGCCGGGTCGTACACCGAACCGCCGTCGCTGACGCCCGAGCAGAACCCGGATGCCTCGGCGACGGGCGAGCTGACGTGACCGAGATCGGCGCCGTTCAGCAGGTAGCCGTTGCCGTCCTTGCCCGATTGGAACACGAAACCGCCCGGCAGCAGCGTCGGCATGCTCGAGCCGAGATCGGCGTCGGTGGCGTCGAGCGACTGCCAGTTCGGTGGCGCCCACCAGTCGAGCGGCGACGCGAGCGCGTTCAGCTTCACCACCGAATCGCCGTACTCGGGGTCCGACGTCGAGTCGCCGCTGCCGTTTCCAGTGGCGACGAACACGTTGCCCGCAGCGTCAACGGGCGGGGCGTCGCCCCCGCCCCACAGCGCGCCTTCGTGGTAATTGGCGTCGACCTGGAAGGAGTCCAGCGCGGTCGAGCCGTCGGTCGGGGCGGAGACCAGCCACCCCCAGTACGTGCTGCAGTCGCCGTCGTTACCTCCGTACCCGATCAGGATCCGGCCGCCGTCGAGCGCGAGCCCCGGTCGCTGGAGTTGCCTCTCCGGAGCGCCGCCGCTCGGAAACGGCGGATCGACCATGATCGGGAAGCCCGCGACCGGCTGTCCGGAGTTCAGGTCGAGTGCGAACAGCTCGTGATGGATGGCTCCCGAGGCTGACACCGAGCCGACCGCGTAGATGCGATTGGTGGCCAGGTCGATGACCGGCGTGCTGGTGATCCCGATCGACGGGGAGATGTCGCCGCACGGAGCCACGGACGAGGGCTCGGGCGTCGCCAGGTGGCTGGACCACACGACTGCGCCGGTCGCCGCGTCAAGCTCGTACATCGTGTCGTTCTCGGTCGCGACGTACACGAACGACCCGTAGACGAGCGGCTGCGCGTACACCTGGCCGTCGAGCGCGGGCGTCCGCCACGCCTCCGACGGCGTCACCGGGCTCGTGCTATCGGGGTCGATCCCGCTGCGGGCGGCATCGTGCCGGTAGGTCGTCCATGCCGGGACCGCGGCCGCGGCGGACGCGCCGAACGTCGCTCCGAGCGCCAACGCCAAAGTCGGCAACAGCGTGAGGGACACTCGCCGGCGCATCAGCGTCACCACACTACCCCGTCGTGCGGCGCCGAGCGCCACCGGCGGCGACAGGTCGACTAGATAGGACTTCGGTAGCTGCTTGCAGGAGTTCTTGCGGTTGCAGGGAACTTGTGCGGGATGGCGAGGATTCGTGTCCGGGAGTCTGGGGTGAGGGCAGCTGATCTGGAGGCGCAGCGAGTT
>Ga0335076_10000813_pt1 | contig 29524 bp, 27 predicted proteins | sample Lox_Sample_25_FD_206717 | JGI IMG/M metagenome (GOLD analysis project Ga0335076, IMG submission 206717) | Soil microbial communities from Loxahatchee National Wildlife Refuge, Florida, United States - Lox_Sample_2.5 | ecosystem: Environmental > Terrestrial > Soil > Wetlands | place: USA... | reverse complement strand
GTCCCGGTCCACTGCATCCCGAACGCCGGCCTGCCGCTCCAGGGCCCGAACGGCGAGACGATCTTCCCCGAGGAGCCCGAGCCGCTCGCGAACGTGCTGGGCGAGTTCATCGAGCGCTACGGCGTGACGATCGTCGGCGGCTGCTGCGGCACGACGCCGGCGCACATCGAGGCCATCGCCGAGCGCGCCCGCGCCAACAAGCCTGGCGAGCGCCCGGCGCGGCGGCCGCCGCACGTGTCGAGCATGATCGCGGCGAACACACTCGTCCAGGACCCGCGGCCCACGCTGATCGGCGAGCGCGTCAACTCGCAGGGCTCGCGCAAGGCCAAAGAGATGCTGCTGGCCGACGACTACGACGGCCTGCTGACGGTCGCCGAAGACCAGGTCGCGGGCGGCGCCCATGTGCTCGACGTATGCGTGGCGCTCACCGAGCGCCAGGACGAGGCCGAGCAGATGCGCCAGGTGGTCAAGCGGATCTCGCTGAGCCAGCCGGCGCCGATCCAGGTCGACTCGACCGAGCCCGACGTGATCGAGACCGCGCTCCAGCAGATCCCGGGCCGCGCGATCGTCAACTCGATCAACCTCGAGGCCGGGCGCGCAAAGCTTGACAAGGTCGTGCCGCTTGCCAAGGCCCACGGCGCCGGCGTGATCGCGCTGACGATCGACGAGGTCGGGATGGCAAAGACCGCGGAGCGCAAGCTCGAGGTCGCCCAGCGGATCACGCAGCTGTGCTGCGAGGAGCACGGCCTCGACCCCGAGGTCCTGATCTTCGATTGCCTGACGTTCACGCTGACCACCGGCGACGAGGAGTGGCGGCCGAGCGCGGTCGCGACGATCGACGGGATCCGGGCGATCAAGGAGAACATCCCGGGAGTCAAGACGAGCCTCGGGGTCAGCAATGTCAGCTTCGGGGTCAGCCTGCCGGCGCGGAGCGTGCTGAACAGCGTGTTCCTGCACCACTGCGTCGAGGCCGGCCTCGACCTGGCGATGGTCAACCCCAATCACATCACCCCGTACGGGGAGATCTCCGAGGACGAGCGCGAGCTCGCCGACGATCTGGTGTTCAACCGGCGCGAGGACGCCCTCGAGCGCTTCATCGCCCACTTCGAGTCCAAGGGCCCGGCGGAGGCCGAGGAGAAGGCCGATCCGACCGCCGGGATGGAGCCCGAGGAAGCGCTCCACTTCCACATCCTTCGCCGCAAGAAGGACGGCGTCGAGGACTGGATCGACCGCAGCGTCGACAAGATCGGCGCCGTTCCGACGCTGAACGACGTGCTCCTGCCGGCGATGAAGGAGGTCGGGGACAAGTTCGGCGCCGGCGAGCTGATCCTCCCGTTCGTGCTGCAGTCGGCCGAGGTGATGAAGCGCGCGGTCGCCCAGCTCGAGAACTACCTCGACAAGATCGAGGGCTACACCAAGGGCACGGTGGTGCTCGCGACCGTGTTCGGCGATGTCCACGACATCGGCAAGTCGCTCGTCAACACGATTCTCACCAACAACGGCTATACGGTCGTCGACCTCGGCAAGCAGGTCCCGATCCAGACGATCATCGACGCCGCGGTCGAGCACAAGGCGACCGCGATCGGCCTGAGCGCGCTGCTCGTCTCCACCTCGAAGCAGATGCCCGCGTGCGTCCAGGAGCTCCACTCCCAAGGCCTCGAGTTCCCGCTGCTGATCGGCGGCGCCGCGATCAACCGTAACTTCGGCCTGCGGATCCTGTACCCGAACGGCACCGAGTCCGACGACGTCTACGAAGCCGGCGTGTTCTACTGCCGCGACGCGTTCGAGGGACTCTCGAAGATGGACCAGCTCGTCGACGGCGAGGCGCGCACCGCGCTCATCGCCAAGACGCGAGACGCCGCGAAGCAGTTGCGCGAGCGTCCAGAGGTGACCGACGACGACGCGCCGCCGGTCACCGACTCCTCAGTCCGGAGCGCCGCCGCCACCGACAGCCCGATCCCGGCCCCGCCGTTCTGGGGCGTGCGCGAGCTCGAGGTTCCGATGGACGCCGTCTACCGCCACCTCGACACCCACGTGCTGTTCAAGCTGCATTGGGGTGGGCGCGGCGTCAAGGGCGAGGAATGGAAGCGACTCGTGGGCGAGGACTTCAAGCCTCGCCTCGAGCGCATGTGGCGCGAGCAGACCTACCTGCATCCCCGGGCGCTGGTCGGCTACTTCCCCTGCAACTCGGACGGCAACGAGCTCATCGTGTGGGACCCGGAGGTCCCCGGCGAGCGTGAGCTTGAGCGGCTCGTGTTCCCGCGCCAGCCCCGCCACGACCGGATCTGCCTCGCGGACTTCTACCGCCCCGTCGGGTCGGGCGAGGTCGACGTGGTCGGGATCCAGGCCGTCACCGCCGGCGATGAGGTGACCGAGCTGATGGCGAAGCTCGAGGCCGACGGCGAGTTCGCCGAGCAACTCTTCGTCCACGGACTCGGTGTCCAGACCGCCGAAGGGATGGCCGAGTGGCTCCACTCGCGCGTCCGCTCGGATCTGGGCATCGAGCCGACCCAGGGCCGCCGCTACTCCTGGGGCTATCCCGCGTGCCCCGAGCAGTCGGAGCACGAGAAGGTGTTCAGGCTGCTCGACGCGCCGTCGATCGGGCTTCGGCTCTCAGGCGGCTACGCGGTCGAGCCCGAGCAGTCGACGCTCGCGATCGTCGCCCACCACCCGCAGGCCGTGTACTTCGGGATGAAGTCGGGCACCCTGCCGAAGACCGACCGGCAGGCGGCCGACGAGCTGATCGCCGGCACCGACAAGGATCCGACCCTCTTGAGCGAGCTGGGCGACGAGGAGCCCGAGCCCGTCGCCGAGGGCGAGCCCGCGATGGCGGAGGCGTAGTCGCTCAGGTACGGGTGCCGGCCACGCTCTGCGAGGCCGGGCGCCCAGCGATCGGTGAGCTCGGGCGCGCCGGCAGCTTGACCGGCGTCGTGTGCATCGCCCGCAGCCTGACCTCGCGCCATGACATGCCCTCCTTGAGCAGCGCCGGCATCCCCATCACGATCGCGGTGGTCACCTCTACGGCCTGCAGGATCACGCCGAAGGCAACGCCGTCGCCGTAGCCGACGTGCCAGCCGGTGTGGAGCACGGCGGCGCAGGCCGCCTGGAACACGCCGAGGTTCGCCGGCGTGGCCGGCAGCACCGCGGTGATGTTGACCGCGAACAGAACGGCGGCGGCGGCGCCGATGCCGGCGCCGTGCTTGTCGAGCCCAAGCGCCACCAGCAGCACCCAGCAGGACAGGCACTGGAGCGCCCACGCCGACAGCTGGGCTGCGGTCGCGGTCGCGCCAAGGCGTGGGCGACGGAACACGATCAGGCCCGCGCGGACGCGCGCCAGCGCTCCGCGCACCTGCGCCGCCAGGGCGTGCACCCGCGACGTGCGCGACCTGTTGCCGGTGCCGCGCAGCACCACCGGCATGATCAGCACCAACGTCAACAACGCGACCGGCGCGAGCGCGGCCACCAGAAGCGCGTTCTGGTGGCCGCTGAACAGATCGACCGAGGAGAACATGATCGCTCCGAGCACGACCAGGGCGACGATGTTCAGCAGCGTCTGCGACACGACCGTGCCGAGCACGATCGGAAGGTTCTCGCGCGGGCGTCCGGTCCGTCTGGCCACGACGAGCGCGCGGGACGGCTCACCGAGCCGGGCGGGCAGCGTCGAGGACATCAGCACGCCGATAAACGTGCCCTGGGCCGCGTCGGACATCCGGACGCGCGAGCGCGGCAGCGCGGCACGAAGGATCGCGTGCCACGAAACGGCACGGAGCACCATCGAGCCGCACATGATCGCGAGCCCCAGCAGCACCAGGGTCGGCTTCGCCGTGATCAGCGCCGAGGCAATATTGGTCAAGCCGATCTTCTGGAGCGCGAGGAACGCGAGCACGGCGCCGCCGATCGACACGGTGGCAAGGCCGACGCGGCGGGCGATGCCGAGAGCCTTGCTGTGGCGCTGGGCGACGGTGAGCGGCGGCTCGAGACTGGCCAGCCGCTGGGGCGGCACGTGCGGCTTGAGGTCGGCGGCGCGGGCGCCGACGCGGACCGCGGCGCGCTGGAGCCTGGTCGCCGGCTCGGGTACCGCGATTGCGTCCTCGTAGGCCTCCATCACCTGGGCCGCGACGCGCGTCCACGCGAACCGCTCGGCGCCGAGTGCGGCAGCCCGGGCCATCCCGGCGCGGCGCGCGGGCTCCTCGTAGAGGTCGCGGAGCGCCTCGGCCAGAGCCTGCGCATCTCCACGGGGCGCGAGGACCCCATCGACGCCGTCGCGCACGACGTCGCGATAGCCGGCGATGTCCGACGCGACCACGGGGGTGCCCGCGGCGAACGCCTCGGTCAGGACCATGCCGAAGCTCTCGCCCCCGAGCGAGGGAGCGCATAGCACATCGCTTGCTTCGAGCTCGGCGCGCTTGGTGTCGTCGTCGACCTTGCCGAGCACGCGAACGTCGCGCATGTCGAGCATCAGCGGCGAGAGCTCCTGCGCCGAGGGGCCGATCACGGTCAGCTCGGTCGGGATGTGCTCGCGCAGCGCCTCGAACGCACGCAAGAGGAGCGGGAGGCCCTTGCGCTCGACGGCCTGGCCGACGAACACGATCCTGAGCTTGTCCGACTGGGGCCGAAGCGCTCCGAGCGCTGCCTTCTCGGCGTCGACGTGAACCCCGTTGGGGATGATTCGGTAGTGGCCGCCGAAAAAGCGGCGTGCGGTCCAGGCCGCCGCCTCGGACACCGCGATCCGGACGTGGAGGCGATTGAGCATCCGTCGCGCTCCGAGCACGTTCGCCATCCCGTTCGAGATGCGGTTCTCGTTGTAGGTATGGAAGGTGCCGACCAGGGGGAGGCCGATCCGGTCGGTGACGAGCCACGGCGACACCGGCGCCAGCGGCTCGTGGACGTGGACCACGTCGTAGCCGCCCGTGCGGAGCTCCTGCACCGCGGTGGCGTACGCGTGCGGCGTGATCGAGATATTCGATACCGCCTGGTTGGCGTTCAACGAAAACGTCCTGCCCAGCGAGACCAGGTAGTCGGGCTTTTCCATCGGCTGGGGCCGCGCGCCGCGATGCAGGACAGAGCCGAAGCGATCGGTCAGGTCGAACGGCGCGAGCACGCGGACGTGATGTCCGTCATCGATGAACCGCTCCGCGAGCGCTTCGATATGCCTCGTGACGCCCCCCGGATACGTCCACGAGTAGGGCGACAGAATCGCTACTCGCATTGGGTGTAATGGTAGAGGTTGGGAGGGCAGACCATGGGAGCGCACGGGGCCGCGCGTATCATCAGATACACCGGTGCCGGTTAGACATTTCGTCAAATACACCTTTCTCAAGGCCGATCCTGCCTGGCGGCGGCTCGACCCTGACCGCCGGACCGCCGACAAGCGCGAGTTCATCGCCGCCTGCGAGGACTTCGCCGACGGCCACCTGCTGCGCGCCTTCTCGCTCGTCGGGACCCGGGGCGACGCCGATCTGATGCTGCTCAGCCAGGCGCAGAACCTCGAGCGGATCCACGAGTTCCATGTTGTGCTGGCCCAGAGCGGGCTGATGAAGTGGTGCGAGGTCCCGTACTCGCTGCTGGCCATGACTAAGCCATCCGAGTACTCCGAGGAGTCCCGGCTCGAGGTCCGGCCGGCGCACGGCAAGTACCTGTTCGTGTACCCGTTCGTCAAGACGCGCGCGTGGTATGCGCTTCCGGCCGACGAGCGCTGGCGGATCATGCAGGAGCACATCAAGATCGGCCGCGAGTACCCGTCGGTCGACCTGAACACGAGCTACTCGTTCGGATTGGACGACCAGGAATTCGTGGTCGCGTTCGAGACCGATAATCCCGCTGATTTCGTGGATCTGGTCCAGCGTCTGCGGACGACCGAGTCGAGCGCGTACACGCTCCGCGACACGCCGACATTCACCTGCATCTCGTCCTCGGTCGAGCGGGCGCTGGGCGCGCTTGACGGCGAGGCACTGCCGCGCGAGCGCGACCTGGTGGCGGAGGTCGCCGGGACGTGACGTCCGAGCCGGCCAAGCTGGCGCTCGACTTCGACGAGATCCGCGATGTGACCGTGATCGGCGCCGGGCCGGTCGGGATGTGCACCGCCTTCTGGGCGGGGATGCGCGAAGCCTCGTCGCGCGTGATCGACTCGCTACCCGAACTGGGCGGCCAGCTGACCACGCTGTATCCGGAGAAGTGGATCTTCGACGTTCCCGGCCATCCGCGGATATTGGCGCGGGACCTCGTCGAGTCGTTGCAGGTCCAGTCGCTGGAGGCGTTCGATGTCCCGGTTCACCTGGGCACGACGGCCGAGACGATCTCCTGGGAGGGTTCCGGGGACGACCGCGTGGTGGTGTTGCACACGGATCGGGGCGAACTGCGGTCGCGGACGGTGATCGTCGCCGGCGGGCACGGGGCGTTCGAGCCGAAAAAGCTGCCGGGATACGACATGACGCCGTGGGAGGGGCGCGGCGTGCACTACATCGTCGGCGACAAGTCGGTGTTCGAGGGCCAGCGGGTGATGATCGTCGGTGGCGGCGACTCCGCCGTGGATTGGGTCATCAACTTGCTCGATGTGGCCCAGTCGGTGACGCTGGTCCATCGCCGCGAGGGGTTCCGCGCCCACGAACTGACCGTCGGCCAGGTGCTCGAGGCCGCCGACCGCGGGGACGTCGCGATCCACGTTCCGTTTCAGATCCGCGAGGTGTCCGGCAACGGGGACGTCGAGCGCGTGCGGCTGTTCAATTCGCAGGACGAGGCGCACGAGATCGAGGTGGAGGTCGACGCCATCCTCCTGCAGCTGGGGTTCAAGACTGCTCTGGGTCCCCTGAAGGACTGGGGGTTCGAAGTGGTCAAGGGCGCGATCGCCGTCGACCAGCTGATGAAGACGTCGCTCGAGCGCGTGTGGGCGTGCGGCGACATCACCACGTTCGACGGCAAGCTGAAGCTCATCGCCACCGGTTTTGCGGAGTCGGCAATCGCGGTGGCGCAGGCCGTGCACGAGATCCGGCCTGAGGTGCGCATCCAGCCTGCGTACTCGACAAACACCGGCGTCCCCGGGGTCGTTGCCGGACAGCCGTAAATCAGGGGTCGTACCGGCGGAGGCCGACGCGGTCGCGGCTCTCCGCGAGTCAGACCCGGTGCTCCGCGAAGTGATCGACCAGGTCGGGACCGACGGGCTCGAGAACTTCCGGTCTGGTCTCCCAAGCGACAGCTACGCGACGCTGATCCGCGCGATCGCCGGCCAGCAGCTCTCGAACAGCGCAGCCGTGGCGATCTACACCAAGTTGCTCGGGCGGTACGGAGGCCGGCCGCCGACGCCGGCCGAGCTGCTCGCCGACGATCCCGACCAGATGCGAGTCGCCGCCGGCCTCAGCCACGCGAAGGTGCGCTACCTGCGCTCGCTCGCCGAACACGTCATCGACGGCTCGCTCGACCTCGACAACCTTGACGAACTCTCCGACGAGGAGGTCATCGGCGCCCTGGTGGCGGTCAAGGGCATCGGCCTGTGGAGCGCCCAGATGTTCCTGATCATCCATCTGCATCGGCCCGACGTCCTCCCAGTCGGCGATCTCGGGATCCGGAAAGCGGTCATGAGCCTGTACCGGTTGCCGGCCCTCCCCGGGCCGGTCGAGCTCACCGAGATAGGGGAGGCCTGGCGACCCTACCGGACGCTTGCCAGCTTGTTCCTGTGGCGTTCGCTGCACGCGACGCCGATCTGATCGCCGCCAGGATCTGAAAACGCGCGGATCAGACCGCGGAGACTTCTTCTTCTTCGGCGACGCGGAACGACGACCCGCAGCCGCAGGCCGCGATCACGTTCGGGTTCTCGACCTTGAAGCCGGCGCCCTGGAGGCCGTCGACGAAGTCGATCACCGACCCCTTCACGTACGGAAGGCTGGGTGTGTCGACGAGGAGGCGGATCCCCTTGTCCTCGAACACGGTGTCGTCGGCGCGCTGCTCGTCGAACGCCAGCGCGTACTGGAAGCCCGAGCAACCGCCGCCACGAACGCCGACACGAAGCCCGGCGGTCTCGGCCACCGCATTCTGCGAGGCGAGAAACTCGCGAACCTTCTCAGCGCCTTTGTCGGTCAGTGTGATCATGCAAATCCCTATCGGCAGCTTGCTTCATTCAGTATAGCGATGGCATCTCGCTACGCTAAGGGCATGGCAGCCACCGACGCACCGGCCACCCCCGCGGAGCTCAAGGAGCGAATCGAGGCGGGGATCCCCGGCGCCACCGCCGAGGTCAGCGGAGACGGCCATCACTTCAACGCGGTCGTGTCGGCGCCGGCGTTCCAGGGCATGTCCCGGATCGCCCAGCACCGGCTCGTCTACGACGTGTTCGGCACGGAGGTCGGGGACCGCATCCACGCCCTGTCAATCCAGACGAAAGCCTCGGAAACGGAGAACATCGCATGAGCGACGAGCAGACCACCCAGATCCGCGAGGCAATCCAGAGCGCGATCTCTGAGAACCCCGTGATCCTCTTCATGAAGGGGACTCCCGACCAGCCGATGTGCGGATTCTCGGCGCGGACGGTGGCGATCCTTCAGCACGTGGGCACGCCGTTCGCGGCCGTCAACATCCTCCCCGACCCGCGCATCCGCCAGGAGCTCTCGGGGCTGTCCAACTGGCCGACGATTCCGCAGCTGTTCATCGACGGCGAGTTCGTCGGCGGTTGCGACATCGTCACCGAGATGTACGAGTCCGGCGAGCTTCAGACCGCGCTCGGCGTAGAGGACGCGAACGGCAGCGAGCCCGCGCCCGAGCCCCCCGCCCAGGAGCCTGCCCCCCTCTCGATCGAGAACCGTCTCTAAGGCTTAGAGACCAGAAACGGCAGCGCCGCCCGCCCCGTGATCAGCAGCGACGGGTCGCGGAAGACGCGGCGCTTGCCGTGTCCCGCCACGCTCGCGTACAACCCGTCGTAGCTTGGGATCGCCGCGATCGCGGCCCGCAGCTCGGCGAGCGAGGAGATCGGCGACGAGCTACTGCCGGTCCCCGCGGATCCGCCCGGCGAGAGGGACACGACGAGCGTCGAGGACAGGCTGTTCGAACTCGCGGTCGTCGCCGCCGCCGGCCCGTGGATGGTCACGACGATTGGCCCGCTTGCTGACCGGGGGATCCGCAACGGGAAGGACACGGTTCGGCGCGGTCCCCGGTAGACCCGGAGATCGAGCCGCACCCGGGCCATCTGCCCCGCTTTGACCTGGAGCGGAGCGCGCGCCCCGACGATCGACGCCGTCGCCAAGCCGCGCAAGGCATGGAGGTCGGCCACCACCTGCGTGATGTGGAGCGCCGCGAAATCGACCTGCTCGAGGTCTCCAAACGCGCTCGTCACGTCGGTCGACGCGGCGTTCGCGAGCTCCGGCAGCGTCTCGCCCGCGTCGCCGGCGGTGCCCGTGCCCACGTAGCGGTTGCAGAACCCGAGCGGCTTGCGGGTCTCGCGCAGGTAGATGCGCAGGCACATGTTTCCCGACTCCTCAGCGGGCGGCCCGTCGTAGATCTGCGTGGCGGCCTGCGCGACCTCGAGCGGCGCGATCGTGTCGACCACCGAGCTGCCGAGCGGCAGGCCGACCCCGGTCTCGTCGGCCACCTGGGTATCGAGCGACAGCGACTGGCCGGTATCGAGATCGCGGGCGGTCACCTCGATCGGAACCGTCGGCGGCGGCGCTCCCACCTCGCCGATCACGCCGTTGGGCGTGTCGCTCGAGAGCGTGCCCTCGGTGTGGCCGGGAGACGCGAGCTTGTAGCTCGGCTGCGTTGTCGGGTCGGGGTTGTTGACCACGTAGTACACGTACGCGTCCTGGAGCAGCAGCGCCCGCCGGCCGGCGCCGTCGAGTTCGTGCCCGAACGCGTACACGGTCGGCCCGTTGACGTACGTGACGGTTCCGACCGCGCCCATCGGGACGGCGCCCGACGAGTAGCTGGCGGCCACCGACGCACCCGGGACGAGCGGCTGCACCGGGAAGTTCGTGGCCTGGCTACCGCCAGCCGGGGCGGCCAGGATCAGACGCCCGGCGCGCTCGCCGGCGCGCTGGACGAGGTCGAAGACTGCCGGAGACAGCCCGCCCACTGTCAGCGGCGCGAGCAGCGGCGTCGGCTTGACCGCGAGCCGCGGCAGGTCGGGCGGCGGATCGACGGGCTCGCCGAGCATCTGCTCGATCGGCGTCACCAGCACGACGTTGTTGCCGTACTGCCCGATCCCCTCGGCGATCGCGCCGATGTTCTCCATCGTTCCGAACGCGTCGGGACAGTAGACCGGAGACCCGGAAAACCCCTCGGCGACACCGGTGGCGGCGACCGCGGGCCCCGACACCTGGACGAGGATCTGCGGCCCCTCGCCCGGCGCCTGCACGATGTCGATCACCTGGACACCGAACGAGGTGATCGTCGTGCCCTGGATCACCGTATAGCCGGTGCAGCTCATCCCGGGCTGGACCTGCGAGAGCGGCATGATCGGCCCGCCGTCGGCGCGGGCAGCGGTCGCGGGAAGGCACAGCCCCGCCAGCACCAATGACGTCAGCAGTAAAACGCGCAATTCGTTGCCCCTTTCAAGCGCCGCAGGCCCCGCGCGGCGAGGACAGCATACCCCCGGGACCTCGGGATAGCATCGGTTCATGGCCACGACTCGAGCCAAGCCCGCAAGCGTCGTCGCGCTCCGCTTCGACGGCACCACACTGTGGGCGATCGACCAGACCGCGCTCCCCTGGGAGGAGCGCCGGCTCGAGCTCCGCGCCGCCGCGGACGTGGCCGAAGCGATCCAACGCCTGGCGATCCGCGGCGCCCCGCTGATCGGGGTCGCCGGCGCGTACGGGGTGGTCGTCGAGCTGTCAGGCGACCCTTCGGCGCAAGCGCTCGAGCGAGCCCGCGCGATCCTTCGCGACGCTCGTCCCACCGCGGTGAACCTGCGCGTGGCCGTCGACCGCGTGTGTGAAGCCGCGAACGCCGCGAGCGCCGACCGGTTCGGCGCTGCGCTCGCCGAGGCGCGCACGATCGAGGCCGAGGAGGAAGCCGCCAGCGCGGCGATCGCCGCCCACGGCGCAGACTTCCTCACCGGCGCTCGCCGGATCATGACGCACTGCAACACCGGCGCGCTCGCGGCGCCCGGCCGCGGCACCGCGCTCGCCGTGATCGCGGAGCTCGCCGGCCGCGGCCTGCTCGACCACGTGCTCGCCACCGAATCGCGCCCGCTGCTCCAGGGCGCCCGCCTGACCACGTACGAGCTCGCTCGCCTGAACATCCCCCACGAGTTGATCGTCGACAGCGCGGCTGCCGGGCTGATCGGGGGCGGCGCCGTGGACGCCGTGATCGTCGGCTGCGACCGCGTGGCCGCCAACGGCGACGTCGCCAACAAGGTCGGCACATACGGCCTGGCGCTCGCCGCCCGCGCCGCCGGCATCCCGTTCGTGGTCGCCGGTCCTACCTCAACGGTCGACCTCGCCACCCCGACCGGCCGGGAGATCACGATCGAGGAACGCGATCCGGACGAGGTGCGAAAAGCCGCCGGCCGGCCGCTCACTCCGTCCAGCACGCGCTGCCGGAACCCGGCGTTCGACGTCACGCCGGCTAAGCTGATCACCGCGCTCGTCACCGAGCGAGGAGTCATCCGCTCCCCGGACGCGGGGTCGATCGCGTCCCAATGAGGGTCGCGCGGTCGTTCGCCCCCGGCGACGTCCGGATCGAGGAGGCACCCGAGCCCGAGCCAGGCACGGGCGAAGTGGTGTGCGACGTCCTCGCCGTAGGCGTCTGCGGCTCCGACGTGACCGACTGGTACATCGCTCCCCGGCTACCCGCCGTGCTCGGCCACGAGGTCGTGGGGACCGTGCGTGCGCTCGGCGACGGGATCAGCGCGCCGGCCGTGGGCACCCGCGTGGCGATCCATCACCACACCCCATGCGGCGAGTGCCGTCGTTGCCGGCGCGGCCACGAGACCCTATGCGACCAGTTTCGTGCCACACGCCTCGATCCCGGGGGATTCGCGGAACGCGTACGATTAAGCGCGGCGCTGGTGACCGAGTTGCTCGAGCTTCCCGACGACCTCGATCCGGTCACGGCCACGTTCATCGAGCCGCTGGCGTGTGTGCTCCGCTCTCAGGATCGCGCCGGGTTGCACCCAGGCGACTCGCTGCTCGTGGTCGGCGCGGGCGTCAACGGTCTGCTGCAGATCGCGGCCGCGCACGCCCGCGGAATCGAAGCCGTGTGGGTCCGAGAGCCGAGGCCAGAGCGCCTGGAGCGCGCGGAGGCGTGGGGTGCCGAGCACCACGGCAACGAGCTTGTCGACGTCGCGATCGTGTGCACCCCCAAGCCCGAGGCGATCGAAGCGGCCGCCGAAGCGGTGGCGCCGGGTGGCACGCTCTGCTTCTACGCGCCGCCCGCTCCCGACGCGCCTCCAAACCTCGACGCCACCGCGCTCTACCTCCGCGAGGTCACCGTCACCGCCAGCTATTCAGCCGGCCCCGCCGACATGGGGGCCGCGCTCGAGCTGATCGCCGAGCGGCGCTTCGATCCAACCCCGCTCGTGTCGCACCGGCTCCCGCTGGAGCAGACCGGGCGCGCACTCGACCTCCAGCGGCGCGCCGGCGGGCTGAAGATCGTGGTGCAGCCGTGAAGGCCGCGCTCCTGTTCGGAACCGAGTCCGTACGCGTCGAGGACGTCCCCGAACCGGGCGGCGCGGTGATCGTCGAAATCGAGGCGGCGACCACGTGCGGCACCGACGTCAAGATGTGGCGGCACGGGCACCGGATACTCGCGGGGTATCCATGCGCGTTCGGCCACGAGACCGCCGGCGTGCGGACCGACACCGGCGAGCGCGTGCTCGTATCGGACTCGGTGGCCTGCGGGGCGTGTGATCCATGCCGAACCGGCCGAAGCCAGATCTGCCGCAATCCGACCTGGGTGCTCGGCGGCTTCGCCGAGCGGATCGGGGCCCCGGAAGCGGCACTCCACCGCATCCCGGATGGCCTCCCGGCCGCCGCGGCGGCGATGGCCGAGCCGCTCGCCGCCGCCGTCCACGCCGTCGACCGCGGCACCACCGCGACGGACGTCGGCGTACTCGGGGGCGGCCCGATGGGATTGATGCTCACATCGCTGCTGGTGTCGCAAGGGCGGTCCGTCACCGTCGCCGATCCTCACGAGGAGCGACGCCGGCAGGCAGTGGAGCTGGGTGCGCAGGCGGTCGAGATACTGACCGGCCACGACCTCGTGTTCGAGGCCGTCGGGCGCCCCGAGACGTGGCGCGCCGCCGCGGCAGCCGCATCTCCCGGCGGCGTCGTGGTGCTCGTGGGCGGCTGCCCCGGCGGGACCGAGGTCGCGCTGCCGACCGGTCCGCTCCACTACGAGGAACTCGAGCTCCGCGGGTCGTTTCACCACTCGCGGGGCGACGTCGACCGAGCGCTCGAGGCGCTCGCGTCCGACGACGCCCTGTGGCGGACGCTGCTCGGGCCGACGATCCCGCTCGGGCAGCTCCCGGCCGCGCTCGCGACCCCTACCGGGGGGCCGGCGAAGAAGTGGGTGGTTGACCCTCGGATCTGACGCGACGGAACTCGAGGTGCTCGACGATCCGGCGCGAGTCGCAGATCGCCTCGCCGTCGATCACCAGCACCGGCACCCGCCGCTGACCGGTGAGCGCCACGACCTCCGGGCGGCGGGAGCGGCGCTGGGGCACGACGACCTGCTCGAACGAGATCTCATCGTTCGCCAGCGCCCGCGCCACTTTCCCGCACGGGCACAGCCAGTTGGTCGGAGTCGAGCAGCGGTAGAGCGTGGCCACCCGCGGCCGCTCAGCGACCGAGCTGCCGGCGGCGGCCGCGGCCGAACGTGAGCGCACCGAGCGCCGCGAGTCCACCCCCGAGCACGAACCCGGCGACCCCCGCGCCGACCAGGAACTGCGTCTGGTGTCGGCGGATCTGGCCTCGCCAGTCGGTGAGCTCGGTGACCTCCGCCCGGAGCTTGTCGAGCGACTGGCCGAGCTCCCGGCGGTTCTGCTCGATCGAGGCGCGGATCTGGTCGGGCGTGCGTGCCGCAGCCATCAGCTTCCGATCTCCGTCCTCGAGGCGACCGTCTCGCGGATTCGCTTGGCCTCGTCGATCGCCATCGTCGGCGCCGGCGGCGCCCCGGCCTTCAGTTTGGTCCAGGCGAACAGGAACGACGCGATCGCGAGCACCGCGAGCACCCCGAACACGATCAGGAATCCCTCCCAGATGCTCCCAGCGCCGGGAACGAGGATCGCGTTAAGGGCCCACGCCGCGGCCTCGAGCCCGATGAAGATTGCGAATACACCAAACACCGCTCCGGCGAACACTGCGACCGTTCCCCGCAGCAGGCTCCTGGCCTTGATCGCGACCTCGGCCTTCGCGAGCTCGAACTCCTCCCGAACCAGGCTGCTGACGCGGTCGGAAACATCGGTAACCGCTTGGACGAGGTTTTCGGACGAGGCGTTGTTGTTAGCGGGCAAGGCGCTTGAGGATCATGGCGACCAACAGGCCGCCGGCGAAAGCAGCCCCCATCGCCACCTCTGGCCGATCGTCGGCGACTGCGGCGGCGCGGGCTTGCAGGGGAACGCTGTCCGCCGCGCCGGGCGCGGCGTCCGCTGTGGGCTGCGTACTCGAACTCTCGATGTCTTCGGTCACTCGGGCGGATCCTCGCCGAACACGCGTGTCCAGATCATCGCGGACAGGCGTGTCGACAGGAGCGTTGCGAGCGCGCCGGTTCCGGCGAGCAAGCCCGCCCAAAGCAGTCGCTTGACCAGGGGACTCTCAGTCATCACGAGGAGGATTCAATCAGACATTGAGGCGACGCTCGAAGCCGCCGGTGCGGTGTCCCGCTCGAGCCCGCGGCAGATGGTCTCGACGATCATCCGCTTGGCGCCCTCGAGCTCGTCCTCGTCGACCGCGTCACGGTCGAAGATCCAGCGGGTCAGCACCTGCTCGATCGACCCGTAGAAGGCAAGCGCCCCGAATTCCGGCGAGATCTCGGTCCGGAACAGCCCGTCGGCCTGGGCGCGCTCGACGATCCCGGCGATCTTGGCGTAAGCCTCGCGGATCTTCTCGAGATGGGTGCGGCCGAACGTGTTAGCCGCGCGCGTGACCTCGACCACGATCACCTTCATCAGCTCGGGCTCGTACCGGTAGGAGTCGACGATGAACCCGGCGATCGCGCCCAGCTTGTCGCGGGGCGAACGCTCGGTCCGGTCCGCCTCGGCGATCGCCGCGAGCATCACGTTCCAGCGCTCGAGGAACATCGTGTCGAGGATCTCGTCCTTGGATGAGAAGTAGTGGTAGACGAGCCCGTAGGCGACCCCCGCCTCGTCGGCGATGTCCGACACGCGGCAAGTGTGGAACCCCTGGCGCGCGAACACCCGCATGGCGGCGTCGAGGATCACCCGGCGCTTGTCGGCGGCTGCGGTGCCTGATGCTGCCATCAGACTTGCCAGCCGTAGACGTCGGGCCGGCGGTGGGTGAGCGCCGGGATCCGCATCCTGACGCTCTCGAGCGTGTCGAAATCCAGGTCGGCGACGATCGCCGTCTCCAAATCCGGCGCGCTGGCCAGGACCAGCCCCCACGGGTCGACGATCAGCGACCGGCCGCCCGCGCGATGGCCGGGCGGATGGGCACCGATCTGGTTCGGCGCGATCACGAAGCACTGGTTCTCGATCGCGCGGGCTCGCAGCAGCACCTCCCAGTGGTCGCGCGTGGTCGCGAGCGTGAACGCCGCCGGAACCAGCAGCACGCGCGCGCCCCGGATCGCGAGCATCCGGTACAGCTCGGGAAAGCGGACGTCGTAACAGATGCTCATCCCCAACCCGACGCCGCCGGGCAGCTCCGAGACCACGACCTCGTCGCCGGCATCCTCGTGGGCGGACTCGGCGTAGACGTCGCCGTCGACCTCCACGTCGAACATGTGGAGCTTGCGGTACACGGCGCGCACCTCGCCGTCGGCGCCGACGTGGACACTCGTGTTGGCCGCCTTGTCGCGGCCGTCCACGCGCTCGACGATCGATCCGGCGACGAGGTCGATCGAAAGCTCGCGAGCGATCGATCGCGCCCACGAGATGCAGCGGCCGTCGAGCGGCTCGGCTCCGGCGGTCATCTGCTCGTCGGTCCCGAGCACGCTCCACTTCTCGGGAAGCACGACCACCTCGGCCCCGCGCGCCGCGGCTTGCCGGGTGAGCCGGTCGGCGGTCTCGAGATTCCGGTCTGTGTCCTCTGTGGCGTTAAGCTGAACGGCGCCTACGCGCACGGCCCCTCCCGGGCTCGATTGACCAGTCAGTCAGCTCGATCAGTGTAACCCACCAACCCGCGCTGCCGGCGCAGTGCCGCCAACAGCAGCTTCGAGTGCATCGCGCCGATCAGCTCGCGCAACGGCTCGGCCCCCGACGAGATGATCTCGACCGCGCGGTCGACGTCGACCTTGCCGGCCAGGCGGTCGAGTAGCACCCTCACCTCCTCCTCCACGAGCGGCTCGAGCGCCTCGCGGTACCGGAGCGTGTCGTACACCGTGAACCCGATCGCCTCCTCGTAGCCGCCGGCCCGGAACCGGGAGATCGCCTCGATGATCGCGATGTCGTCCCGGTCGTAACCGCGCGCGCTCGGCGCGAGCACCCCGAGCTGCTCGAGCCGGTCGAGCACGTTCTGCGGCAGGTCGTAGGTCTCGCGCACCTTCGCGCGCGAGATGCGGCCGGTCTCGCGGGCCTCGATCGCGCGATCGAGGATCCGGTCCTCGAGCTCGATCATCCGCGCCGCCCGCTCGGGATCGGTTCCGATCAGCTCGCGGATCACCCGCAACGGCATGAATCGCTCCTCCTGGAGGCGCTTGATCAGCTGGATCCGCTCGACGAACTTCGGCGGGTAATACGCCATGTTCCGTGAGGTGCGGACGACATCGTCCTCGGAGCCGAGCAGCCCCTCGCGCAGGTAGTGCTTGATCGTGCCGGCGCTGACGCCCGAGCGCTCGGCCAGCTCTGAGATGCGGAGGTAACCGTTCCCGTCCGCCACCGCGCTCACGCCATGAACGAGCTCTGCACGGTGTCCGGGGCAGGCCCCGCGACGGCTCCGGACTCGAGCAGCGCGTCGATCTCCTCCGGCGTGTACCCGGCCTCCGCCAGCACCTCGTGCGTGTGCTCACCGAGGGCCGGACCTGGCGCGCGCACCGGGTCGGCGGGGGTGCGGCTCAGCTTGAACGGCACGCCGAGCAACCGCACCGGCTGGCGCGCGCCCGGCTGGTCGAGCTCGACGACCATCTCGCGGGCGGCGACCAAATCACCGTCGAGCGCCTCGTCGAGGCCCAGCACCGGCTCCAGGCAGCAGTCGTGCTCGCCGGCGAACGCCTCCCACTCCGCCCGGGTGCGCGCGGCGAACACATCACAGACCGCCCGGTGCGCGTCCGAGCCGGGCGGATCGAAGGCGTGGTCGAGCAGATCCTCGCGGCCGGCACCCCGGCAGAACTCGGCCCAGAACTTCGGCTCGAGCGCGCCGAGCGTGACGTAGCCGTCCGCGCATCGGTACGGCCGGTAGCAGACGAGACCGCCGGCGAGCCGGAGCTCGCCACGGCGCGGGATGTTCCCGTCGGCAAGCATCTCGCCGGCCAGCATCGCCAGGAACGACAGCGAGCCGTCGAACATCGAGCAGTCGACGAGCTGGCCCTGGCCCGAGAGCGCGCGCTCCCGGAGCGCGATGAGGATTCCCGCGACACCCATCAGCGCGCCGCCGCCCAGATCCGCGATCTGCGCGGCCGCCGACACGGGCGGTCCGTCGGCCTCGCCGGTCAGCCCGAGAATTCCGTTCAGGCCGAGATAGTTGATGTCGTGCCCGGGCCGGCCACGGTTCGGACCGTCCTGACCGTAGCCGGTGATCGCGCAGTAGACGAGTCCGTGGTTCTCCTCGGCGAGGCGCTCGTACCCGACGCCCAGGCGGTCCATCACGCCCGGGCGGAATGACTCGATCAGCACGTCAACCTCGCGGACCAACCGCAGCAGCACGTCCTTGCCCGCGGCCGACTTCAGGTCGATCCGGATCGAGCGTTTACCCCGGTTCAGCGACAGGAACAGGGCGCTGCCGGCGCTCGGCTCGGCGCCCTCGTAATGGGGCGGCGCCCAGCGAACGTAGTCCCCCGCCCCGGTGTCCTCGACTTTGATCACGTCGGCGCCGAAGTCGGCGAGAAGCAGCGAGCAGAAGCCGCCGGGAAGCAGCCTCGTGAGATCGAGCACTCTCAGCCCCGCGAGCGGGAGCCCGGTCACGCGTGCGCCCCCGCGGGGATTCCGAGCAGCGCCCGGGCCTCGTCGACCGTCGCCGGCCGGCGCCCCGCGTCCTCGGTCATCTGCCGGGCCTTGGCGACCAGGTCTCCGTTCGAGCGCGCCATCTCCCCGCCGGGCAGGTAGAAGTTGTCCTCGAGCCCGACGCGCACGGATCCGCCGAGCGTGAGCGCGGCAGCGATCAGCATCCACTGATCCCGCCCGATCCCGATCACCCCCCAGTGGTGCTTTCCTGCCGGCAGGTTGTCCGCCATCGCCGCGACGTTCCGCGCGCTCGCCGGGATCCCCCCGACCACGCCCATCACGAAATCGGCGTGCAGAGGGGCCTCCAGCAATCCCATGTCGACCAGCGGCGCCAGCGAGCCGACATGCCCGACGTCGAAGCACTCGTGCTCGGGCTTGATCCCGAGACGGCGCATCGCCTCGAGCAATTCGATGATCTCGTCGAACGGGTTCGCGAACACGAACTTGAATACGAAGTCCTTGCGGCTCCGCGAGTACTTGGCGTAGTTCATCGAGCCCATGTTGAGTGCGGCCACCTCCGGCCTGCCGGCCTCGAGGTAGGCGATCCTCTTGTCCACGGGGACGCCGACAGTGCCCGTGGAGAAGTTGACGATCACCGCGTCACCGACGGCGCCGCGGATCGCATCGCGGATCGCCAGGAAATCCTCGACCTCGTAGCTCGGCGTCCCATCGGGCGTGCGCGCATGGATGTGGATGTGCACGCCGCCCTCATCGACGACGCGTCGCGCCTCCGCCGCGTATTCGTCGGGCGTGTACGGGATCGCCGGGCACTGCTCGCGGTTCGCGATCGCACCGCTGATCGCACACGTGATGATGACGGGATCGTCGGCGGCCATCAGACGGGAACGACTCCCGAGCGCTTCCACGGACGCTCGACCTTCTTCCCCGCCGCAAGCTCGAGTGCGCTGCAGATCGTGGCGCGCGTCTCGCGCGGGTCGATGACGTCGTCGATCATGTCGTTGCCGGCAGCCACGTACACGTCGATGATCTCGCGGAAGTTCGCGATCAGCTCGGCGCGCTTGGCAGCCGGATCGTCGGCCTCCTGCACCTGCTTGCGGAAGATGATCTCGACCGCGCCCTCGGCGCCCATCACGCTGATTTCGGCCGACGGCCAGGCGACGATCAGGTCTGGCTCGTACGCGCGGCCGCACATCACGTAGTAGCCGGCGCCGTAGGCCTTTCGCAGCACGACCGTGACCTTCGGAACGGTGGCGTTCGCGGTCGCGTACAGCATCTTCGCCCCGTGGCGGATGATCCCGGCCTCCTCGACCTTAGTCCCGACCATGAACCCTGGAACGTCCATCAGGTACACGAGCGGCAGGCCGTAGGCGTTGCACAGATTGATGAATCGGGCCGCCTTGTCGGCCGAGTCGTTGTCGAGGATCCCGCCAAGTTGCTTGGGCTGGTTGGCGACGATCCCTGCGGGACGGCCGCCGAACCGGGCCAGGCAGGTGATGATCGTCTTCGCCCACTGCGGCTTGAGGTCGAAGTAGTTGCCGTCGTCGACAATCCGGCGGATCACCTCGTACATGTCGTACGGCTTGCGATTCGACTCGGGCAGGATGTCGAGCAGGTCGTCGTCGGCGCGATCGACCGGATCGGTCGTCGGCTTGATCGGCGGCGGTTCCTCGCAGCTCTGCGGGAAGTAGCTCAGGTATTGCTTGATCGCATCGATGCACGCCTCATCGGACTGCACCTCCAGGTCGCCCACCCCCGACTTGCGGCAATGCACGCGTGAGCCGCCCAGCTCCTCCTGGGTGACGTCCTCGCCGACCGCGGCGCGCACCAGGTGCGGGCCTGCCAGCGCCATCGATCCCCGGCCCCGCACCATCGGCACGAAGTCGGCGAGCCCCGGGATGTAGGCGGTCCCGGCCGCGCACGGCCCCATCAGCGCCGCGACCTGCGGGATCACGCCGGAGTTCACGACCTCCTCACGGAACAGGTGACCGCTGCCGGCAAACAGCGATCCAACCGCCTCCTGGATCCGGGCGCCGGCGGAATCCAGCAGCCAGATCAGCGGGATCCGCTTGGTCACCGCGAGCTCACGCAGCCGCGTCACCTTGAGCTCGCCGGTCATCCCCATCGACCCGGCCATCACCGTGAAGTCATAAGCGGCGACCGCCGACAGCCTGCCGTCGATCTTGCCGTAACCGGTCACGACGCCGTCCGCGGGCGCGTCGCGGCCATCCATCGCACGCTGCGAGAAGTGGGGCCGGCCGTGAATCCCGAGCTCGACAAACGTGCCCGGGTCGATCAGCAGCGCGATCCGCTCGCGAGCGGTCAGCTTCTCGGCCGCATGATGCACGGCGATCTTGTCGGGACCGCCGCCGAGCTTGATCCGCTCTCGACGCGCGCGGAGATCTTCGGCCAGCGGACGAAGGAGGCTCGTGGATGGGGCGTCGGTGGCCATCGCCGAAAGTGAGACGTACTACTGCTTACTTTCCCACGGTTGCGTGACGCGGTCAAGCCGGGAGCTGTTTGCGGGCTCAGCGCCCCTTCCACTCGGGCTCGCGTTTTTCGAAGAACGCGCGAACGCCCTCCTGGATGTCCTCGGTTGAGAACGCGATCGTGAGCTGCGAGCGCAGGAAGTCGAGCGCGTCGAGGAACGCCATGTCCTGCTGGCGGAACATCGCGTCCTTCCCGAGCCGCATCAACACCGGCGACTTGCGCGCCAGCTTCTCCGCCCACTCGCGGACGCCGGCCTCGAACTCCTCCGGTGCGAACACTTTGTTGACGATGCCGATCCGCTCCGCCTCGGCAGCCGAGATCTGCTCCCCGAGCAACAGCAGCTCGTTGGTCTTCTTCCGCGGGACGTTGCGGTAGATCAGCGCCATGATCATGAACGGGAACACGCCGACGTTGATCTCGGGCGTTCCGAACCTCGCCCCTTCGCGCGCGAGAATCAGGTCACAAGCGAGCGCGATCCCGAGCGCGCCCGCGAGCACGTGTCCGTTGGCGGCGCAGATCGTCGGTTTGCCGAGCTCGCCGATGGTGCGGAACAAACGGGGAAAGCGCGTCGTCCCGAGGTGTTTCTCAACGAGCGTCGTCTCGCCGGCGAACCCTCCAAGGTTGGCGCCGGCCGAAAAGATCCGCTCGTGCGTTGACGTCAACACAACACAGTGCACGCCTGGGTCGTCACGAGCCGCCTCGAGCGCTGCGATCAGCTCGTCGAGCAGCTCATCGGACAGAGCGTTCCGGGTGTCGGGTTGGTCGAGCGAGATCGTCGCCACGCCGGCCTCCGACGTCTCGTAGCGAAGGGTCGCGTAGGGCATTCGGAGCGGAAGCCTACGCGGCTCACGAGCGCATAGCGCGTTACTGGAGCTGCGCGCCGCGTCACCGAAAGTGGCCCCGCCTCGGCGCCGCCTCCGTCAAGCAGCAGTCCGTCCGGCCCATACAGGAACGAGCCGCCGCCGCCCGACGTGCATGCGCCTCCACTGGCGCCACCGCCGCCAGCTGTGCCGCCGGCAGCAGGCGCGTTGCGGTTTGACGCTGATACGCGCCGATCCCTCAACGTCAGCCTCTCGTGTTCGTCGCGATCATCGTCCCGGCTATTGCGGCGTGATGATCTTGAGCTTCTGGTCTCCCAGGTAGTAGCCAGGACCGTTTGGGCCTTCCTGGTCATAGGCGTCGTACGACGCCATGTAGTTCTTCCCGGTGACCGGGTCGGTGACGATGTCCACGCTGTTGAGCGCGTCATCGAATCCGGCCACCTGCTGGCTGAACGCCTGCATCTGCTGGCTGGCCTGGGCGATCTGCCGGAGATCCTGGACGAAGCTGTGCTGGATCCCGCCCGCGATCTCGATCAGCACGCCGCTGAGCGAATTCCACGCGCTGGATTGCGCGATCGCCAGGCGGATCACGCCGCTTGTGAGGCCCGAGCCGGTGGTGTCGTTCACCTGCACGACCGCGTGGATGGCCTCGTTGCCGTTGAGGGTCCCGGTGAACTCGGTGCGTTCCGACTCCGAGACTTCGCCGGTCACCGTGCTCGTGGCCGGCGCCGTAACCGTGTAGACGGTGTTCGTGACGTTGATCCCTTCGTGGCTGAACAGGTATTGCAGGAGGGTCTGCGCGCCCGTCGCTCCCTGGCTCGTCGGCACGTCCTCGAGGAAGAAGAAAAATGCCCCGGCGGTGTTGCCATCCTGCACCGCGAGGGTGTTGAACCCCTCGTTGACCTGCCAGTTCGGCGGATACGCGTAGCTGAACTGCTGGCTTTGGACGATCTGCAGGAGCATGGCCGGCTGCGGGCCGAAGCACGCCGGGATCGCAGCCAGCGTGGCGCGTTCGGCGCCCCACTGCTGCCGCGGCGCCCAATAGCCGTAGAACACCGCGAGTTTGGAGCCGTGGGCTGTCCGGTGCGCCAGCACCGAGACGCCCGCCTTCCCCGTCAGCTGCGCGCCGCCCGCAACGCCGCTGACCGAAGCCTGCACGATCCCGCCGCGACGACTCGTGACGCGGAAGGACAGCGAGTTTCCGCCCGCTGCCACCTCTTGCTTCAGCGTCGAGGTGACGCTCGAGAATACGTGCCCGGAGGTCAGTCCGCGCGTCAGCACGACCGGCTCGACGACCGCCTCCACCGTCCCCGCGGCGTCCTTGTTCACCACGGCCATGCCGTTCAACCTCCCGAGGTTCCAGCCGCTCGGGACGCCCACGTGAAACCCGTAGTACGGGTCGTGCGTGACCGGCAGCGTGCAGCGACCGCCATTTCGCGCCGAGGCCACCGCCGGAATTGCGAGCGCACTCGCGCAAACCGCGAAGACGGCAAATACGGATCGGAACCTCATCGTCTGCCCCCTTTGAAGGGTCGCCTTGACCAGGAAACGTTCGGCGGGCATGGTCATCGGAGAGCGTCACACGAGCGTCACACGAGCTCGAATGCCTCGGAAACCGCCATCGAGCTGATCGTCGCCGCGCTCCAGATCGCCGGCCACTGAGCGCCAAACCTAAGCGACCAGCGACTCCTCGAGCTCGCGAAGCTGCGCCGGCAGCGGCACGCCCAGCTCCGACAGCGTGGAACGGGCGCGGCGCAGGACGCTCAGCGCGGCACCACGGCGCCCCTGCTCCTGAAGGATCGACGCAACCTTGAAATAGCGGTCGTCGTCGTAGGGCGCGAGCTCGATCGTCCGCTCCACCATCCGCCGGGCCTCGTCGAGGTCGCCGCGCCCCGCCGCCGCGGCCGCGCACAGGTCGAGCAGATCGAGCATCGTCCGCCGCGCGTCCTCGCGCGGGTAGTCCGCCCAATCCTCGTACAGATCGTGCGGAAGCAGGTCACCCCGGTAGCGGGCCATCGCCGATCGGGCCAGCGCCACAGCGGCATTACCTCCGGCCACGCCGAGCGACAGCGCCTGGCGTCCGTCCAGCTTGAACTGCGCGAGGTCGAGCCGCACGTCGGTTTCCAACGCGAGCAGATCGCCCTCGCGCACGATCACATCAGAGGCGGCCTCGCGGAGGCGGCCGAGGACCGTCCGCAGCCGGTTGCGACCGGCGTCGGGGGCGACGTCCGGCCACAGCACCTCGATCGCCCGCTCGGCGTTAATCCGGCCCCCGCTCACCGCCACCAGCTTCAGCAACTGCGCCGACTGGCCGGGGACCAGGGGCACCGGCCGCCCGCCCCGGGTCAGCTCGAACCTCCCCAGCACCGCCAGCGCCACCGGCAACGACTCCGCCTGGAGCGCCAGCGCCGCCGGCGAGCCGGTCTCGCACGCGAGCGCAAGCATCGATTCGGTCAGATCGCGCTCCCGAATCAGCGGCAGGTTGGGCTGCCCCAGCCGGGCCGCCTCGTCGAACGCACGCGCCGCCAGTGCGCCGGCTCCGGCCTCACCCCGGCGCCACGCGGCATAGGCCCGCAGCAGCGTCACGCGCCAATACTCGCGCGGGAATATCCCGTGGCGGTGCACTTCGCGCAGTCGTTGCTCGGCCAACACCGCATCCCCGTGGCGAGCGAGTAGAGCGCACTCGCTCATCGCGATCGATGACTCCGCGCGGTCGGGATGCTCCTGGGCGCGCGCGAGACGGTTCCACGCCTCCGCTGTATAGCCCACGCGGCCCAGGCAGTCTCCGGCCTCCGCGAGCACCTCCGCGCCGATGACGTTCCACCAGTCGCCGCGGACGGCCTCGACCTGATCGGCGTGGTAAAGGGTGCGCTCGCCGTCGCCACGCAACGAGGCAACCGTCATGCGTCCCCAGTGGGAGGTGGCAACGATCAGATCGTCACCGATCCTGCGGCCGATCCCCTCGGCTTCCTCGCAATTGGCTTGCGCTTCGTCGAACCGGCCCAGCTCAGCGAGCACCTCCGCTCGGTGATAGAGCAGGCGACCGACGCGCACCGGGCGGGCCGCACAATCCGTGAGCGCCGCGTCGAGCACCTCGAGCGCGACCAGCGGCCGGCCGGCGCCGAGCTCCGTCCAGATGGCGCGGGGTGCCACGGCCCCTGTCGCCCCCTCGCGGTATCCGAGGCCGACGTACAGCTCCGACGCCTCGGCGAGGTACCTGCCCGCCTCCCGCAGGGATGCCTCGTGGAGCACTCCATCCGCGTCGCGAGCCCAGCACAACGCGAACCCGATCACGGTGAGGGCCCGGGCTCGAGTGAACTGTTCATCCGCCGCCAGCGACTCGAGCACGCGCCGGCCGAGTACTTCGGCCTCCGAGGGATCACCCCCGTTGAGCACGTCGATCGCGAGCTCGATGTCGATCGCTCTTCGGAGCGCTGCGTCGTCCTGCTGGCCGATGCGCGCATCCAACCGAGCCAGCAGGTTCGAACGCGGGCCGATCAACGCGGCCACCGCGCACGCGCGAGCCGTCTGGAAGGTGGCCCATGGGTGGCGATCGGCCACGCTCTGCGGGATCCGCTGGAACAGGGCAAGCAGCTCGAAGGCATTCACCGTCTCGATCGTCGGCACGTCCGCCTCTGCCATCAGGCGTGCCGCGAGCTCGGCCTCTCCCGCGCCGAGCAGCAGTTGCAAAGCCGTCGCAAGCCGTCCGCGCCGCTGGTAATGGGTGGCGGCTCGCACGAGTGCACGCGGGTCGGGGCTCGCGAGCCTCGCAAGGTGGTCGCGCACCGGACCGGGCAGTTCCCACCAGCCATCCGTGGCCGGGGTGATCGGCAGCCCGAGGGCTCGTGCACGGTCGAAGAAATCGGGCTCGCCAGTAACCACGGCACACAGATCCCGGTCCAGCAGCGGCAGGGGCGCGATCTGTGCAAGCAGATGACGATCCGGGCCGAGCGCCACGAGCGGCTCGTCGAGGATCGCCGCGACCGACGCCGAAAGCTGCCCGGATTCCCCGCCCACACCGGCGAGGTCGCGAAGCGGCGTGTCGGTGCGCTTGGCGCGCGATGCCGCCAGGACCGCCGCCGCCGTCCACCCGCCGGTGGCGGCGTCGAGTATCCGCGCATCATCCGCGGACACGTCCAGGCCGAACCCCGAGCGGCACAGTGCGAGTGTCTCGTCTTGTCTGAGCGCCAGATCGGTGGCGGTCAGGCACAGCGTCTCCGCGCGACGCAGGCGCTCGGCGCCCGCCGGGAGGCTGCGAGCCAGCACCATCAGCCTCTGGGGCGGCGCGATCTCGGTCGCAATTCGATCGATCATGACCGCGGCGTCGCGGGTTGCGTTGTGGGCGTCATCGAGGACGATCGCGCACGCCTCGCCCTTGAGGGCCACGAGCATCGCGTCGACCGCGCCGGCCGGGTCCGCGCCGGCGCCGGCCATCAGCTCGGCAGCATCCATAAAGCCGGCTCGTGCCACCGCCGCACGCAACCGGGCGGCGAGCAATTCGGCCGACACGCCTGGCTGCTCCATGAGCGTCTCGATCGGGACCACCCCCAAGGCGGCAACCAGCTCGGCGGCCAGCACCGACTTTCCGTAACCGGCCGCTGCCTCCACCACGATCACTGCGTCCCCGCCCGCGCATCGCTCGGTCAACCGAGGACGCGGGATATGGTGAGGCGGCAAGCGGCTCATTTCCAGGGTGCGCGAGGCCGAGCCGTCGAGCGCCCTCGCCCCGGGGCCTCGCTTCCGATGGGTAAGTCTTGCACAGGTTTCGGAAGCAGATCACGGCCCCGCCGCGCCAATCCTGACTATGCCGGGCATCGAAAGTAGAAAGTCCTACTGTTTACTTTGCGAGCCCGCTCCGATAGCGTCCAGCGTCATGGCTACCGCAGATGTCCTCAAGCCCGATTTCGCCTCGCGGCGCAAGCATTTCATCTTTACCGACGACCACGAACTGCTGCGCGAGTCGATCCGCCGGTTCGTGATCAAGGAGCTACAGCCCCACGCCGAGGAGTGGGAGGAGACGACGTTTCCGGATTGGGTGTTCGAGCGGATGGGCGAGCTCGGGTTCCTGGGGCTGGACAAGCCCGTCGAATACGGCGGCCAGGGCGGCGACTACTACACAGCGCTGGTGCTCGCCGAGGAGCTGGTGCACGCCCACTGCGGCGGGCTGGGGATGGGCATCGCGGTCCAGACCGACATGACGATCCCGCCGATCCTCGCGTTCGGCACCGAGGAGCAGAAGCAGGAGTGGGCCGTGCCCGCAATCGCCGGCAGGAAGATCCTGTGCCTCGGCATCACCGAGCCCGACGCCGGCTCGGACGTCTCGGGGATCAAGACGCGCGCCGTCAGAGACGGCGAGGAATACGTGATCAACGGCTCCAAGACCTTCATCACGAACGGCCACCGCGCCCACGGGATCGTGCTCGTGACCAAGACCGACCCCGACGCCGGATACGACGGATTCACTCTGTTCCTGGTGCGGATGGACTCGCCGGGCGTCGTCCGCGAAAAGCGCCTGCAGAAGCTCGGCATGCACGCCTCCGACACGGCGCTGCTCGCGTTCCAGGATGTCCGCGTGCCGGAGGCCGCCGTGCTAGGCCAGGTCGGAAAGGGCTTCTACCACATCATGTGGGAGCTTCAGGGCGAGCGCCTGATCGGAGCCGCGGGCTCGGTCGCGGGCGCGCAGCACGTATTCGATCGCACGCTCGAGTACGCCAAGGAGCGCACCGCCTTCGGTCGGCCGATCGGTCGCTTCCAGGCCATCCGGCACAAGTTCGCCGAGATGGCGACCAAGATCGAGACCGCGCGCCAGATGGTCTACACGACCGCCTGGCGCTTTCAGAAAGGCGAGTACCCGGTCCGGGAGATCACAATGGCCAAGCTCTATTCCGCGCGGATCGCGGTCGAGGTGGCCGACGAGTGCATCCAGATCCACGGTGGCAACGGGTACATGAAGGAATACGGGATCGAACGGTCCTGGCGTGATCTGCGTCTGAACCGGATCGGCGCCGGCAGCGACGAGATCATGCTCGAGGTCATCGGGCGCTCGTACGGGCTGTAGCGACCGCTGGACAGACGTCCCATCGCCGCGCGCGGAGTCGGTCGGTACGCTCGCGCGGCGGAAGTGACAAGGGGTCGCGATCGTTCGTAATCGGGGGCAGGACGCACTTGTGACGCGCGGTTCACTTCGCGCGCCCGATGGTGAACGCGGGTACCATCGCCTTCACTCGGGCTGGGCGATCGCGTTGGTGCTGCTCGCCGACTTCCTCCCGGGCATCGTGTTCGGCGCGCTGGCCGACCGGTTCTCCCAACGCAGCCTTGCGGTCGACGCCGAGGTCTGACCGTCGGCCCGGCGCTGACCGCGCTCGTCCTGCTGTTCGGCTCGGCGACGGTGATGCTTGCGATCAACGGCGTGACGTTCCTGTTCTCGGCGGCGCTGCTGAGGACGGTTCCGTTCGGGTCGAACGCGCCGGCGGAACGCAAGGCCGACTGTGCCGAGGAGCCAGAGTCCTTCTGGTCGCCGATGGTAGGTGGAGCCCGGTCGCCGCACAGACGCCGGGGGTGCAGACGTTGCTGCTGATCGGAACTGGTTCGGCCCTCGCCGGCTCGCTGATGAACGTCGCGGAGCCGCTGCTCGCCACCGGTCCGCTCGGCGCCGGCAGCTCCGGTTATTCGATCCTGGTCGCCGTTTACGGCGGCGCGATGGTGATCGTAACGGTGGCACTTTCGCGCGCTGGTTCGAGCGTCGGGGGCCTGCGCTCCCGGCTGCTCGTCGGGCTCTTGTTGCAGGGGGTCGGCATGATCGGATCGGCGACGGCCCCGAGCCTCACGTGGGCGCTCGCGAGCTTTGCGGTCACCGGCGTCGGCAACACGCTCGCGGTAGGACCGGAGATCCGCCTCGTGCAGGAGCTCGTCGACGAGCGGCTGCTCGGCCGCGTGTTCGGGCTTCGCGACATGCTCGTGAACATTGCTTACGTGGCCGCGTCCCTGAGCGCGGGCGCGGTGCTGGCCGAACTCGGAGTCCGAGCGGTTGTCGCGCTCGGTGGCGCGGGCCTGGTTCTCCTCGCAATCGCCGGCCTTCTCGGTTTCCGTCCCGACCGCTCCGGCGAGCCGTTGGCCGCAGTGGCAGAGCCGGCGGGTGCAGCCTGATGTGGTCTTCGACACAGGGAGGTGTCACCATGCCCCGTATGAGCTGCTAGTCGCGTGTGGTGCGGTGTTACCGCCCGAGGTGACTGCACTGACTTACCGACAGCCAAGGGGGCCCAAATGCCGCGTTCGATGCACCGTCGCTAGCCAAACGCCGGCGGCGGCAGGGCCGCCCCCGAACGACTAAGTCCGCCCCGCACACCAGGTGCGAGGCGGGCTTATTAGTTCGCTGGTCGAGAGGTGACAGGTGCCGGGCGGCTTCCGGCGCTGACGGTTACGCCTTGGACATGTGAGGGTCGATGTATACGTCGTCGATCTGCGACGACCCGGTGACCGCGGTGAAGCGAAGTGCGACCTGCGGCGTCTTGCCGGTGAGCAAGCCGTTGACGATTCCCTGCACGGCCGACAGCGTGAACATCTGCGCCGACGGAGCCCAGCTCGGGCTCAGCAGGACGGTGCCGATCGGCACCGCCACCGGCCCGAGCAGCGGTTCCTTGTACACGATCGAAACCGCGACGATCGAGAGCAGACCGTTGTTGCGGCCGAAGAAGCGGAACGTCGGATACGCGGCGTCGACGCACGTGTACGGCGACTGCACGCTCGCGCCCGCGCGGAGGTAGATCGACGACTTCCCGACCGAGCCGGTTGCATCGAAGGTTTCGCTGCCCGACACGCGCGTGGCGCCGCCGGTGAGCGTCCAGCCGGCGAGGCTTCCCTCGAAGTCACCCCCGGGGACGATCTTGTAGGTGTTCGGGTCCCCCCACGGGAGGAACGGCTGGGTCAGCGTGGCGCTGTCACACGCGTCGGTTTGAATCAGCGGCGCCGCGTGCGCGGACGCGACGGGAATGCAGACGAGCGC
>Ga0335076_10000811_pt1 | contig 29563 bp, 26 predicted proteins | sample Lox_Sample_25_FD_206717 | JGI IMG/M metagenome (GOLD analysis project Ga0335076, IMG submission 206717) | Soil microbial communities from Loxahatchee National Wildlife Refuge, Florida, United States - Lox_Sample_2.5 | ecosystem: Environmental > Terrestrial > Soil > Wetlands | place: USA... | reverse complement strand
TGGCTTCCATGTCTCCTGACTTAAATTTGAGGGCGGCAATTCCCATAAAGAAGGGGATGGCGGCGATTATCGCGCTGGGTCCTCATCACGGCTGCATGCACGGGCTTTGACAAGAGTTGGCGATATTCCCCGAGGGCAGGATGTCGGAACCCGCCGACGGCCAACTGGCCAGACTGCTGCACGGATTCTCCACCCAGTGTCTATTCTCCATTGTAGGTCTGCGAGGTGAAACTCAAGCCCCCCACTTGCGGCATAAATAACTCTACAAGAGCCAGGACCACTGGCTGGAACCTGGCATCCAGAGTTCGGCGATCTCAGCGCCGTCAGCCGCGAGGATAATCTCGTGGCCTGCGGCCTGAAGGGTAGAACAGGCGAGGAGTCGAGTATCCTGGTCGCCCGCGATGACGAGGATTCGAGCCATCCGGAGTGGGGTGAAAGGTCTCGTCAGAATTGCCAGTGTAATCTCGCGCCGAGGACGGAGACGGGGCCGCGGTCGCGGTTGAAGGCGGGGTGGTTCACGAATTGGTAATCCAAGGTGACGTGAACGGTCTTCCAGACTTGGAGGTCGTAGTAGGTCTCGAGGATTTGTTCCCAGCCATAGGTGAGGGCGCCGTCGCCAGCAAGGATGCCGAGGCCACCGGCGGCGAAGAAGTCCTGGTGGACTTTGGAGATGCCGTTGAGGGCACCGGCAAGACCGATGGTGTCGTTGGGCCGGTGCCAAGGCTCGCCTTTGACGCTGAGGCCAATGGTGGCGGTGCGGTCCACGTCGCTGAAGACCCAGGCTTCGTTGTTGCCGTCGCTCCAGCCAAGGCGGGAGAAGACGCCGATGTTTTGGGTGATTTCCTGCTCGATGTTGAGGCCAATGCCGTATTTGTAGCGGTAGTCCCTGGTGGCCACGATGTCGGCGGGCCGGATGGGGCTGTCAACGGCGGCCTGGTAGCTGCCCATATTGGCGCGGTTAACGAAGGCGAGCAGTCGGACGGTGCCGGGGTGGTTGTTCAGGTAGTAGCGGCGCTCGAACTCAGTGACCATTCCCCAGGCCAGCAGGAACGGGCCGCTACCCGCCGAGTTGTCATAGGGCCACTTGAGAAACTTGTCTTCCCACGAGAGCCCGTTTGCCTGGCTGGGCATTTGGAAGAAACCATAGCGGAGGGTCCATTTCGGCTGGTTGAGCTCCGCGGCAAAGCCGGTGATGTAGCCGAGGCTGTCGCCGGGATAGTCCCAGGCTTGATTGGCCATGAATGCCCAGCTCATGAACTGGGAGCGAGAATCGTTGGCGTAGGCGTTGTTGTCGAAAATGTCTTTGGCGCTGATGCGGCCGAGGGTGAGGGTGATGCGGGAGACGTCGCGCTTGCCGGCGAGTTGGAATTGGTCGTCCTGGACGGTTTCCTGCTCGCCGCCGAGCCCGATGGTCTGGCGGATGAAGAGGCGGGAGAGGGAGCCGTTCGGGACGTCCGTTCCAAGCCGGAAGGCTTCACCGTTGGGGAACCCGTCGATGCCGTGGGCATCGGAGAAGCCGAAGCCCTGCCACATCAAGCCGTCCACATGGAACTCAGCGCCGGACCAAAGGCGGAGGCCGAAGATCAGGTCGAGGGAGACGGTCTCTTTGACCTCGCTGGCGCTGCTGAGGCTGTTGGGACCAGAGTAGGGAGAGGTAATGCCAGGGTGGTATTGGATAATGTCGGTGTTTTGGACGTGCCAATTCCACAATTCCTCTCGGCCTTCATCGCCAGCCTTTGCCACGGCCTCGGGAAAAGGCTTATCACTGGACGAGCCCGGAGCCCCCGCCGCCGTGTCGGCCGCATTCGTTGCCCCGCTCAAGGCCGCCGCACTGCACGCGACCGCGGCCATCGTGGCGATGGAGATAAGGGCACCGCTCCGTCTGAGCCGTCGTGTGGTCATTTCAGTTGCGTTGTTGTCATTCGCGCAGCCAAGGCGAACGTCGGTGCACATCCTACCCCGCCCTCCAACCAGGTGTTACTTAAGCTTTCCTGAAGATAACTTAAGCAGCCGCCGCAGACCAAGGCACGCGGTTATTCGCCTCTCCCCGAGGGCAACAGTTGCCAGTTCAGGCCAACGATGTTCTTCTCCAGGCTCAAGCGGCTATCCTATCCCGCACCAGTTGCAACCTCCGACACCTCCGACATCTCCGACCGCCGCCTCGAGCAAGGCCGACGAAAGCCTCAAAGTCGCGGGAAGTCTGAAGAAATCTTAAGGCGGTTGCGGCTCGCCGAAGTGTATGTGGTCTGGCAAGTTTGCCTTCCGGTATTGCCATGCGACTGCTCATCGTTGAGGACGACGAAAAGACCGCCCGCGCGCTCGCTTCAGGATTGGAGCGCGGCGGGTTCTCCACTGCCACGGCGCATACCGGGGAGGAGGGCTTTTTCCTGCTCAATGCCGAAACGTTCGATTTGGTGGTGCTGGATTGGATGTTACCGGGCCGTTCAGGAATCGAGATTCTAAAGACCCTCCGTTCGCGCGGCAATAAAACCCCCGTGCTGCTGCTGACCGCGCGCGATGCCGTGGACGACCGGGTGCTTGGGCTGGAAAGCGGGGCCGACGATTACCTAGTCAAACCGTTCGCGTTTGCGGAGTTGATAGCGCGGATTCGCACGTTGCTACGCCGAGCGGCACCGACCGAGACGCTAAAAAAAGCGATTGCCGATTTAGTCGTGGATCTGGAATCTCGTCGTGTCTGGCGAGCAGATAAGCCGATTGACCTGACGCCTCGCGAGTTTGACTTGTTGGCGTTTCTGCTGCGGCAACCCGGCCAGGTTGTTTCACGTGAGATGCTGGCAAAAGAGGTCTGGCGCGAAGCCAGTCGGATCACGCCGCTGGACAACGTGATTGACGTTCACGTGGCGCATTTAAGACGCAAAGTGGATGAAGGCCATGGCCTCAAGCTCATTCACACAATTCGCGGCGTAGGGTTCGTGCTCCGCGAGGAGGCGAACGGATGAAGGCCTGGTGGCAACGGCGTTCTCTGAGCGCACGTCTGGCTTTTTGGAACGCGGTGGCTGCGGGAGCGGCAAGTGCGATGTGCGCCGTGGTGGCGGCAGGTCTGGGGATTTGGAAACCAGCAAACTTTCCTGGCCTGCTTGCCATGTTGCTATTGCTCTGGGTTTGTGTGGCATTGTTGTTCGGCGTGGGGGCTTATTTCATTGCCCGTCGGATGCATGCGCCGCTTCTCAAGATGGTCATGCACACGCGGCGTTTATCCGCTAAGGGGTTGAGCGAGCGCCTGCCAGTGACAAATCCTCAAGATGAACTTGGCCAACTGAGTTCAACTCTAAATGGTCTCCTGGAGCAGCTCGAACACTCTTTCGCGGAGCTGGACCGCCTCACGGCTGATGTTTCCCACGAGCTGCGCACGCCGCTCACGGCAATGCGTGCGGTGGGTGAAGTGGCGCTTCGCGACCGCAATCCCGCGATTCTTCATGACACCGTGGGCAGCATGCTGGAGGAGATTGCCCGTATGAACCAGCTCATCGACCGGCTGCTGCTGCTGACGCGCCCCGATAACAGCGAGATGCCGCTGCAAATGGAGGCAGGATTGGTGCGGCCGGTGCTCGTGGCGGTGAACGACGCGTTGAGTTTGGTGGCGGAGGAAAAAAAGCAAAAGCTCCAGGCGGACTGCCCGGATCATTTGCTGGCGGTCTTCGATCCCGCTTTACTTCGGCTGGCGCTCATGAATCTGACTCAGAACGCCATTCGCTACAGTTCCAGCGGAAAAACGATCAAGCTGCGCGCCTTTTCCGACCAAGGCAGAGTGGTGGTCGAGGTTGCGGACGAGGGTCCTGGCATTGCGGCGGAACATCACCAGAAGATCTTTCAGCGTTTTTATCGGGTGGACAAAGCCCGCTCGCGCGCAGAGGGCGGAGTAGGCCTGGGTTTGGCAATTGTCAAATGGGCGGTTGAGCGGATGGGCGCCACGGTCCAGCTCGACAGCGAGATTGGACGCGGCAGTGTCTTCCGGATCCATTTGCGCACCCTCCCTTCCTACTAGATCATCTCTCTCGGTTGTTACCATTGCGACGCAATTCTTAAGGATTCTTCAGGCAGTCTTCAGTAACGCCATGCCTTAGCCTTGGGCTACGCTTTCCAGGCAGGCTGAGTTGCAGCCCGTTGCATGAAAGAAATACACCAAAGTCATGACTGGTCGATGAACCCGCAACCGTTAACGATCGCGAGGGGAGAACGGGGGAGGGTCACTTCTGAACCGCAGCCGCAGACCAGTGGCGGCTGGGTGCGACACAAAGCTGCTATCGCCCTGCTGCAAAAGTCCAAGCTGGGGACAGAGGTGCTGCTAGTCCGGCAGGCGAATGGACACTGGAGCCTGCCCAAAGGGAAACGCAAGAAGGGGGAAACTATCAAGCAAACCGGTCTGCGCGAGTGCCTGGAAGAAACCGGTCGCGAAGCACAGGCGCTGCAATTTGTCGGCTGGAGAATTAATCGCCGCAAGCGTGTGCGCTTTTACCTCTGGAAGTCGGAAGCTCATCAGTTCGTGAGCCAAAAACGCGCAAATCTGCGCCGGGAGGAGATCCTCAAAATGGCCTGGGTGGCCCTTAAACCGGCAATACACATACTTAAACCGTGGCAAGCGAACTTGCTGGCGAAAGTGACCCGCTGAGCAAACAGGAAAGGATTTTCACGGCGGCAACAGCGCGAGCGAGGGGTGGCCAAATTGTCGGGTCTCACGAACAATGCGGGGGAACGAAAATGCGCCGCGTCCGCGTCCACAGTGGTCTTCATCCTTAAGAAATCTTCAGATAACCTTAAGTAACACTGTTTACTAGGTTCACTTATCTTCGTCGGAAATTTGCCACGTGCGTTGAACATCCGCTTGCCGGATATCCAGCAGCCCGTGCAATGAAAGCGATTAGGAGCCTATGCATGTGAAACAGAACCGCCTCAGCGCGGTATTGCTGATTGGCCTGGCTATCAGTTTGACGGGGTGCCACCGCGCCGCGACAAGCAATTCCGACGCATCGCCTGAGTTTGAGCGACAGGGTAACCTTGTCGTCATTCCGGAAAAATCCTCATTACGCTCCCGGCTCGTCTTCGACTCCGCGCGTGCTGACGGGCTTCAACGCACGCTTACCGCGCCGGGTGTAATCGAAGCGGATCCACAAAAATTCGCCAAAGTGTTCCCACCGCTCTCGGGCCGGCTGCTCAGGCTGCACGTCCAGCTTGGCGATAGCGTCACAAATGGGCAATTGCTGGCCTCTTTGAACTCCCCGGATTTTTTCGCAGCGCAGAACGATTTTGTGAAGGCGAAAAGTGCCGTGCAATTGACCAGCCGCGCCTTGAAGCGGCAACAGGAGCTATTGGAGAACAAGATTGCAGCGCAGAAGGATGTCGAACAGGCCACCAGTGATTACGAATCGGCGCAGAGCGACCTGGATAGCGCTAAAGGCCGTTTGGCCGTATTCGGTTTCGATCCGGACAAGGATAAACTCGGAGAACCGCTCCATGTTTTTTCGCCCTTGCCTGGACGCGTGGTGGACATGGCGTCGGCGCATGGAGAGTTCCGAAATGACGCGACGGCCCCCCTCATGACTGTTGCTGATCTGTCCACCGTCTGGCTGACGGCGAGCATCCAGGAGAAGGATTTGCGCTTCCTGACCAACGGTCAGAGTATTCAGGCCACTCTGGCGGCGTACCCGAACGAAGGGTTTACCGGCAAAGTGTTGTTCATAGGCGCCCTGGTCGACCCCGATATTCGTACCGCCAAAGTTCGCATCGCGTTCGCCAATCCGAACGAGCGGCTTAAGCCGGGCATGTTTGCGACGGTGAAATTCCTTGGATTCCCCGAAACGCAACTTACTGTCCCCGCGACTTCAGTGGTTCAAAGCGGCTCCTCGGCCTTTGTTTTTGAACAGATCAAGCCATGGAACCTTCAGTCCCAGGAAGTTAAATTGGGCGCCCTGCAAGGCGACAGAATCATCGTCACGGAAGGTCTTAAGCCTGGTGCATCCGTCCTCGCAAAGGAAGGGGTTTTGTTCCAATGATGGTCCACTTTGTGGCTTTTTGTCTGCGCCGACGCCGCTTAATGCTGGCGGTCTTTATCGGCCTTTCGGTCTTCGGTCTCTATTCGCTGCGGGAACTCAATCTCGAGGCGTACCCCGACATTGCCGCGGTGACTGTGCAAGTCATCACCCAGTATCCGGGCCACGCTGCGGAGGAGGTCGAACAGCAGATCACGATTCCGCTGGAACGGGAACTCAACGGGCTTCCCGGCCTGCATGTCATGCGTTCAAAGAGCACGTTTGCGTTGTCGTTGATCACTTTGGTTTTCAACGATGGGGTCGAATATTACTTCGAGCGGCAGCGGGTGTTGGACCAAATCAACAACGTCACCCTGCCCCAAGGGGTGCAAGCGGGTCTGGATGCGCCGACCTCTCCGATCGGCGAGATCTACCGCTACACGGTTCAGTCTCATCTGCGCTCCCCGCGGGAATTACGCGATTTGAATAACTGGGTGGTTATGCCGCGCCTCAAACAGGTTCCCGGAGTCATCGATGTCAATCCGTTCGGAGGTGAAAACCTCCAATTCCAGGTCTTCGTTGATCCGAACAAGCTGGCCCAATACAACCTTTCTCTCGCGCAGGTGGAGAATGCCCTCACGGCCAATAACATCAATTCGGGCGGAAGTTTGATCGTGCGTGGGGAGCAGGGCTTCGTGGTGCGTGGTTTGGGTGCAATTGGCAAGGTAGAGGATCTGGACAACATCGTGGTTATGCAAAAGGCCGGGACGGCCATCTTCATCAAGGACGTGGGACACGCGGAAATGGGCGTCCTGCAACGCCAGGGGATCTTGGGACTTGATAACAATGACGACGCCGTCTCCGGCATCACGTTATTGCTGTTGGGAGCCAACCCCTCGAAAGTTTTGGACGGCATTCACCACAAGGTTCAGGAATTGAATGCCAAAGTTCTTCCGCCCGATGTGAAAATCGTGCCCTACCTCGACCGCACCGAATTGGTGCACACCACCTTGCATACGGTTACCAAGACCTTGCTCGAGGGCATGGGCTTGGTGGTTTTGGTGTTGATGCTGTTTCTGGGAAGCCTCCGGGCTGCGGGGCTGGTGGCCCTTACAATCCCGTTCTCATTACTGTGGGCATTCGTGCTCATGCATTATACGAAGGTTCCGGCTAACCTGCTGTCACTTGGCGCAATTGATTTCGGCATTATTGTGGACGGGTCAATCGTACTCATGGAGGTCATCCTGCGCCGGCGCGAGCAGAATCCCGAGCATGGGTGGTTGGAGGCTACGGCGCTGGATGCGGTGCTGGAGGTGGCCAAGCCAATCTTCTTTGCGACACTGATCATCATCACGGCATACCTGCCTTTGTTCGCGTTTGAATCGGTGGAAAGGAAACTCTTCACACCGATGGCATTCACGGTTGGATACTCGCTTTTGGGCGCGCTTCTTTTTGCGTTGGGTGCGGTGCCGGCACTCGCTTATGTGACCTACCGCCGGCCAGGCAAGACCTGGAAGAATCCAGTCTTTGACTGGCTTCGCTGGAGATATGACGCAACCCTTCTGCGAATCTTGGAGCGTCCCCGAATGGCATTGTATTCCGGCCTCGCGGCAGGCGTGGTTGCCCTGGTGCTGGCCTTGACCATTGGCCGGGAGTTTTTGCCGTATCTCGATGAAGGCTCGATTTGGGCGCAAATCCAAATGCCGCCGGGCATTTCAATCCAAAAGGCGACGGAGATGGCGCGCAACTATCGACAGGTCATACGGAGCTTCCCGGAGGTTTCTTATGTTGTCACGCAAACGGGGCGCAATGATGACGGCACGGATCCTTGGACCTTTTCGCATATTGAAAGCTCCATTGGGCTGAAGCCGTACCGGGAGTGGGGAGGCGATAAGCAGGCATTGATCGCGCGGATGAGCAGAAAGCTGAAGGTTGAGTTGCCGGGCATGAACTTCGGGTTCACCCAGCCCATGATCGACGGCATCTATGATATGATTGCAGGCGCGCACTCCGAACTGGTCGTAAAGGTGTTCGGCGTTGACTTGGATGAAAGCCGCCGAATTTCACAGGATATTGTCAAAGTCCTCCAGAATGTGGCAGGCGCGGTGGACGTGGTCGTGGACCAGGAACCGCCGTTGGCCCAACTCCAAATTAAGGTAAACCGAACGGCCGCCGCGCGCTATGGCATCAACGTCGCGGACGTTGACGATCTGATTGAAACAGCCATCGGGGGCAAACCGCTGGGAACAGTCTTCGTTGGCGACAAAAGTTACAACGCAAACATTCGGTTTATCGAGTCGTCTCGGGACAATGCGCAGGCTATTTCGGATCTGACGCTCACTTCACCCAGCGGGGGGCGCATTCCATTGTCTGACGTCGCTGACGTCAAAGTCGGGCCGGGCGAAAGTACCATCGCACGCGAGATGGGGCGCCGCTACACAACTGTAAGACTGAACTTGCGAAACCGCGCACTGTCTTCGTTTCTGCAGCAGGCCCAGCGAGACATAGAACAAAAAGTCCATTACAACCACGAAGCGTTTGAAGTTGTTTGGGGCGGACAGTTCGAGAATCAACAGAGGGCACAGGCCCGTCTCGCTTTAATCATCCCGGCCGTGCTTGCACTCATTTTTCTCATTTTGTTCGCCGCATTTGGAGAAATACGGTTTGCCGCCATCATTATGCTAACCGTGCCATTGGCTCTCCTCGGTGGCTTGGCTGCCCTGCATCTGCGGGGCATGACTCTAAACGTTTCAAGCGCGGTCGGTTTTATCGCGCTATTTGGTGTGGCCGTTCAAAACGGCGTCATCATGGTCTCCAATCTGAACCGGTGGCGGCAGCTCGAACCGGATTTGAAGGAATCGGTCCGGCGTGGCGCGCGCGAGAGACTGCGGCCAGTGCTAATGACTGCATCGGTGGCTACACTGGGTTTGCTCCCGGCCGCCATCTCCCACACGGTCGGCAGCGATGTCCAACGCCCCTTGGCCACGGTTATCATTGGTGGATTAATCACGGCCACCGCCCTGACCTTGATTGTTCTGCCGGCAGTCTATTTCGTAGTTGAGCGGTGGCTGCTTGCCAAAATCCACGTGTCCCCGGCCCAGGGCCAATAACCACCTCTCCCTATGAATCAAAAGGCATCTTCACGACTCTTCATCGCCATGTCGTTGGCGTCCTTCATTTTTTTTATGATTTGGGCCGCATGGGGCCAGACGCTGGCTAAAACAAACGCGATTTCAAGTGGACAACCCTTCTGGATCGTAACCAACTCCATTCCCGCCACTAACGAAATTACATTCCCCGAGTTCCTGAACGAGGTCGCGCAGGCCAACCTGGATTATGCGGCCCAACGCTACAACGTTGACATCGCCAAAGCAGCCATCGCTATCGCGAAGGAATTTCCGAATCCGACCCTGCAGTTGAATGGCGATCGCGATCTGACATTTCACAACAAGTACGGCGTTGGGACGGATGGCAAGCCGGCGTTGCTTCGCCAGGTCGAGTCTCGTGGCGTTGGCCTTACTCAGACCATCGAGTATTTCGGCAAGCGCAAATGGAGAATTCGCACAGCCGATCATGCTTATCATGCTGCCGCCGCCACGCTGGAGGACTTTTTGCGCAACCTCAAACTCGACGCCTCCGAAGCGTTCGCCGAAGCTCTAGCCACGCAGCGCACGCTTGAACAACAACGCAAGGCCGCTGACTACCTTAACAAACTCGTCGCCGCGCAGCGCCATCGCCTCGCGGCGGGTGATATTGGAGAAACAGATTTGACGCAGTCTCGCGTGGACGAACTTCGCTCCGAGAACGATTTGCTTAACGCGCAGAACGACGCGCAAACCGCCCAACTCGCCTTGGACACGTTTCTTGGTCGAAACCGTGGTCAGACCACGTTGGTGCCGCGTGGCAAGCTTGAGTTGGAACCTCGTTCCTTTGATGCGAGCCGGCTCGTCGCCAGCGCACTGCAAAACCGTCCCGATTTGGTGGCCTTGCGTCACTCGCGTGACGGCGCACAAAGCGGCGTCAGGCTCGCCAAGGCCAATCGCCTTCCGGATGTGGACGTCGGCGTCACTTACACGCACAATGACGGAGTCGCGCTGAATCACCCGATTGATCCGACTCCGGCTTTCGATCAATTGGCTTTGAGCCTGTCATTTCCCCTTCCGCTGTGGAATCGCAACAAAGCCGAAATCGCCACGGCGCGGTTCGCCGCCGAACAATCGGAGAAGCAACTCGAAGCTGCCGAACTCAAGGCCGAAGTGCAAGTTCGACAGACATACAGCACCTACCAGCTCATGCAGGAACGCGTCCGGAAGTTCCAGGAAGAATTGCTCAAAGGGGCCGACGACGTGCTGAATGCCAAGAGGTTCAGTTACGAGCATGGGCAGACCACGTTGCTCGACCTGCTGGACGCCCAACGGGCCGATAACGACATCCATCAGAGCTACAATGACGCGCTGGCGGACGTTGCCAAAGCGCTCATCGAACTCGAACGCGCCGTCGGCTTTTGGGATGTCGAGTTGTGACGGAAATCTTAAGAAATCTTCAGGAATCTTTGGTAGCACCTCCTCGTGTCGATGCCTTATGATTCCACCAGATTGCTCGGCTCGTGCGCCGATACATTGCTCTACCCCAGTGAACCTCTGGTTGGGGAGCCACCCAATCGCTCCCCATCAGCGTGAGGGTGTAGATGGCGGTCGGACATAGCAACGTAAGGCAACCATGTATTGGCTCAGCAAATGTCTTCACCAGGTCCGGCGACTGAACCGCCGGACGCTTATTTTTCTTGCCGCTCTCGGGCCCGGCATTATCACCATGATCGCCGACAACGACGCCGGCGGCATTTCCACCTACGCTCAAACCGGGGCCAAGACCGGTTTCAAGCTCCTCTGGGTTTTGGTCATCCTCTTGCCGATGGCCTATTACGTTCAGGAAATGACCGTGCGGCTTGGTGCGGTCACCAAACGCGGTCACGCGGAGGCGATCTTTGACGGGTTCGGGAAATTTTGGGGCTGTTTTTCCATTTTCGATTTGGCGGTCATCAATTGGCTCACGCTCGTGACTGAATATATTGGCATGACCCAAGCAATGCGCCTCTTCAACATTCCACCGTGGATTACCTTTTTTGGGGTGACGTTCCTGATGCTGGGTATTGTGATCAGCGGCCGGTATTGGACGTTCGAGAAGATCACGCTCTTCTTTTGCCTCTTCAACCTGGTCTATATCCCCGCCGCCATCTGGGCCATGCACACTGGCAACGTCAAAGAAGGCTGGACCGCGGTCGGTCGAGGTTTTTTTCACCCTGACTTCAACTTCGGCATGTCGGGTGTGGCGCTGCTGACACTCATCATGGCCAATATCGGCACCACGATCACCCCCTGGCAGATTTTCTTCCAGCAGTCGGCCGTCGTGGACAAAGGAATGGATATTAAAGACATCAAATATGGAAAGTTTGACACCTTCTTCGGTTCGTTCATGACCTGTGTCGTCGCCGCCTTTATCATCATTGCCACGGCCGGTGTGTTCCATTTCAACCCGGACCAGAGCCAGGGCTACCGAGAAATCGATTCTGCGGCCAAAACGGCGGCCGTCATGCCGCAGGTCCTACACGGCCAGTGGGGGCAGTGGGCCAAGGTGCTCTTCGCGATCGGCCTTTTTGACGCAGGATTGTTGGGCTCGCTCTGCATTTCGCTCTCCACAAGTTGGGCCCTAGGGGAGGTCTTTGGCTGGGCACACTCCCTCAACAAGACGGTGCGCGAGGCGCCCTGGTTTTATGTGGCTTATGTGTTGATGCTCATGTCCGCGGGGGTTGTGTCGTTGGTCGCCTCGGTGGATTTGCAGAACATTATAACGATCTTCGTCCAGGTGGTTGCGGTGACGCTCTTGCCGGCGGCCTTGATGTTCCTGATTCTGCTGTTGAACGACAAGCCGCTCATGGGTGAGCACGTCAACACGCGCTCACAAAACATCGCCAATTGGAGCATCACCGCTTTTGTCATCGTCATCTCGACCGCCTACGGTGTTTCGGTCTTGTTCCCTGAATGGTTTGGGTCACTTAAATAGGCGCGATACGTTATGAATAACGCGAAAACCCAGAACGTGATTGCCCGCAGGCAGGAAGCTACCCCTGCCGGCTACGAGGGTTACCAGTTGTTGTGCTTTTCCAAGCTGCTCAACCGGCGGATTCTGATCGACAAAACTAACAAAAAGAACGGCCGCCTGACCGATTTGGTTTTTCGCCTCTCCGAACCTTACCCCGAAGCCGTGGGGATATATATCGAGCATGGGAAAGGGTATCCCTCGGAACTCATTCCCTGGGAAAAGGTGGTGAGGATCGAGGAGGAAGCCATCTTTATCACGCCCGCCGAAAACGGGGGGCCGTATCCGCGGTTTGTGGATCAAAAGGGTTGGATCCTGCTTAATGAGCACCTGATGGGCCAGACGATTCTGGACATCGACGGCCGCCGCACCGAAGTCGTCAATGACGTGCACCTGCTGTTTTCCAAAGGCCGGATGATTCTGGTACATGTGGACATTTCCTTCAACGGCTTTCTTCGCAAATGGCACCTGGAACGCTTTGCGTCCGGCAAAGACCAATTGATCTCCTGGCGCTACGTCCAACCGCTCTCGGTTGAAGATCACACCAAGGACATTGTGACGCTATCAGTCGCGCGTGAGCAGGCGCTGGAACTCCCAAGCGAAGATTTGGCCGATGCGCTCGAAGTGCTATCTGGGGACGAACAACAGGCTATGTTCGCCGCGCTCGCTCCCGACAAGGCCGCCGAGGTATTGGTGGAAGCGGAGCCTAGAGCCAAGCGGCAGCTTATTGCATTCCTGCGCGATGAGAAAGCACGGTTGGTGCTGGAGAAGCTCTCAGTGCCGCAAATAGCGAGCCTGCTATCGGATCTTCCGCACCAAAAGGCGCAGGAGATGCTCAAAATGTTATCCCCGCCCCGGGCGGAACGCGTTCAGGCCGTGATGGCCAATACAGACGTGTTGGCGTCCACCTTAATGGGCAAGCGGTTCCTGGCTTTCACCAGGGAAACTAAAGCCGGAGAGGTAATACGAAGCCTGCGGTCGGGCACGCGCGACCACCGGAACATCTTCTATTTCTATGTCGTAGCCGGAGAGGAGAAAGCCCTGCTTGGTGTTGTGGATTTGCGGGACCTCGTCGCCGCCCCAGAGGATGCCGTGCTCGGCGACTTAATGATTTCGCCGGTAGTTACCGCGCCGGCGGATGCGCTGCGCGAGGACGTTGTCGCGTTGTTTGCCAGATACCAGTTCCGCATGTTGCCCGTCGTCAACGCGCAGGACCATCTCTTGGGCATCGTGCGTTACCGGGACATCATGAGGGGAGCAAAAATCGAGTTCCCGAGCTGATTTGAGTTATGCCACGCATCAAAACAACACCCATGGTGAAGGCCGCCTTGTGGGCCCTGCGAATTTACCTTTTGGTCCTTCTGTCCCTGATTATTTTGAAATTCACCCGGGTCTTTTCCAGTTCGCACAAGCAAGACAGTGGCGCCGCAAGCCCTGCGGCTGCAAACGTGGCAACCAACCAGCCAACGGCTGACATCAAGCCATGAGCTATGCATCTCACCGATCCCTCCCGTTGGAAACATAGTCACGATTTTACTGCTGACTTCTCGACCGCTGAGAAAAACACGCGGCGCGTCCTGCTGCTGACGGCCGTGATGATGATCGCCGAGATCATCTTCGGCCTGAGGTTTCATTCCATGGCTCTCTTCGCCGATGGCTTGCACATGGGGACCCACGTCGCGGCCTTCCTTATAACCGTCCTGGCCTATTTCTTTGCCCGGCGCCACGCCGCCGATGCCAGATTCAGTTTTGGGACGGGCAAATTCGGCGTGCTGGGCGCATATACCAGCGCCATTGTGTTAGGCGGTGTCGGTTTGGCCATGGCTGGCGAATCCATCGACAGACTCATCCATCCCGTTGCCATTCTGTTCAGCCAAGCCATCGCCGTCGCGTGCCTCGGGTTGGCGGTCAATATCGTGAGTGCGTTGATCTTAAAGGACGCATCTCATGGCCACCATCAGGACCACGACCATAGCGACGGGCATGAACATTCGCACGATTTGAATTTGCGGTCAGCCTATCTCCACGTCATCGCCGATGCCGTAACCTCGCTGCTGGCCATCGCCGCTTTGGTCTCCGGAAAATTCTTCGGGTGGTATTGGATGGACGCCATCATGGGCCTGGTTGGCAGTGCCGTAATAGGTCAATGGGCTTATTCACTTGTGCGCCAAACGACGGTAATTCTTTTGGACCGGATTCCGGCCAGCTCGGATTTGCCGGTGGTGATCCGTGAAGGCATTGAGAACGACGGTGACTCGTTGATCACCGACTTGCACATCTGGCAGGTGGGCGTCAATAAATTCGCCGCCATCATCGGCGTTGTCGCGCACCATCCAAAAGCGCCGGACGAATACCGGCGGGCGCTGAAAATTCACAAAGAACTCGTGCACGTCAGCGTTGAAACCCGACTCTGCCAGGAAAAGGAGCATTCCCAGGCCCGCGCAGGCAGTTGCTCCTAATTTTATGAATACGCGATTAGGCGACATCTTGAGCGAAGCTCAAATCGTCACCGACCTACGGGCAACGACCCGTTGGGAAGCCATAGACGAGTTGATCGACCATCTGGTCAAGATCGGCAGTGTGAAATCCCAACATCGCGCGGCGATCGCGGCCGCAGTTAAAAAACGCGACCTGGCCATGAGCACAGGTATCGGTCTTGGCGTTGGGATTCCACACGCCTCGACGAGCTTGGTTCGCGAAGTTGTTACCGCGTTTGGCCGGGCAAATCGCCAAATCAACTTCGAAGCCCTGGATGGCCAACCGGTCAGCTTCGTAATGCTCGTCCTTCTCCCAAAGGGCCAGTTGGAAAAGCACCGTCCTGCAATGATCGAATTCGCCAAGGTCCTGCAGAAACCAGATTCTTGCCGGGCACTCATTCAAGCGCCCGATGCTGGTGCGATGGTGCGAATTATTAAGGGACTCCAGTCATCCTGATAGGTGTCGCAATGAACACGGACCTGGGCAGTATGTTCAGCGAAGCTCGAATTATCGCTGATTTGCAGGCAACGAACCGCTGGGAAGCCATTGACGAGTTAACGAGCCAACTGGTCGCAACCGGCAGTTTGAAATCCGAGCACCGTGAGGCCATCACCACCGTCGTCAGAAAACGTGAGTCGTCCATGAGCACTGGGATCGGTTTTGGCATTGGGATACCACACGCTTCGACAGATTTGATCTCTGCGGCAGTCGCATCCCTGGGGCGCTCGAGGCACGGGATCGAGTTCGACGCCTTGGACGGACAGCCAGTCACGATCGTGATCCTCTTTCTTATCCCGCAAGGACAGTTTCAAAAGCATCTGCATACCTTGGCCGAAATTGCCAAGCTCCTGCACAAGCCGGAACTCCGCCACGCCCTCGAACAAGCCCCTGATGCCGGCGCAATCCTTCAAATCATCAAGGGACAACGTTCATCCGGCCCCGAGTCGGCTGACTCCGTTTGAATTTCGATGCGTTTGGGCCGCGCATTGCTTTGTGGCTCGACCGTCGGGGTGCGCGCCAATGACCCCAGCGCACCACTGGCTTCAAGCATAAGTAATAAGCGCCGAGGCGGGGACGCTACAAAAAGATCCGGGCCGAGGTTACGAACACCGGAAGCGGGCGTTCCCGGTGATGATAGACACCCGACCCGGAACCACGCGGTGGGTCGCCGCTGTTACCGTTTGGTCTTTCCGCGGAGGCCCGTCAAGGAGAATTAATTCAGCCCTCAACCTTGTTGTCAACGCTGTAGGGGATGCTGCCGCTCGAACTGGTCAATTTGCCCGTCGCTTCCTTAACGTCCAAGACCTTGCCTCGTATCAGTTTCAAGCGGTGTAACCGGATTCCTCAGAATATGCGATGCGTCCCGAGAGTCTGAGGGTAACCGCATCTGGCACAGGTTCGGACCTTACCGGCCTCAAGGCGATGCTGCGCGGGAACGGATGCCAAGGGTTTACGCGCCATATTCTCAATTCGCGGCGGACTAGGGTTCACCCAGGGGTGCTTTAAATCTTCGGGCAGCAGACGCCAAGGAGGTGGGGGTGGGGAACCCCGCAGAAGAAACGTGCTGCTGCCCGAAACTGACCTAAATTCCGGGCTCATTTATGGCAGAAATTCCGGTTGTGGTCCAACCAATTCGATCCCTCGCGAACGGATTTTGATCCTGCTTATTGGCCGGATTAATAGCCATCGGGATCGTGTTGATCGGTCCGCCCAAGACCGAGTTGTTGAACGGCGGAAGCCGCTCCCGCTTGTGCTGTGACGAAACGGCGCGTGATGAGCGAGCTGCGGGAGCGTGGCTTTTTCGAAGCCTCCCCGCATGCCCAAGGGAACTCGAAGCTATTTGGCCGCCCAAGTGATAATCACCTCCACTATCTTCGGGACCAGGAAGAGCATGACGGAGCCCCCGAGGTTCTTTCCCATTGCTTCCATGTCTCCTGATTTGAATTTCAAAGCGGCGATTCCCATAAAGAAGGGCATGGCGGCGATTATCGCCTGGGGTAGCTTTGCGCCAGCACTCGGATTACCCAGCAGATGCTCATTCTCCATTGTAAGTCCTCAAGGTCTCAGCGCGACGCGGGGTCGATCGTTCCCAGAGTTCCACGAGTTGCTAAGTTTAGCGGTGGTGGTGAAGTTCCGGGATGAGCATTTGCGTCTCCCATTGTTTCCCCCATCTTTGCAGGCAGCTCTGAAGAATGTGGAAGGGATGCCGGGGCAAGGGCAGTCGGGGTGTGCAGGAAGGACTCCCATCCTGGAGAAGCCGAACACCTTCAGTTGCTCAAATAAACCCGGCTTGTGTGCGGTGCGGGATTGCCGTGCTGCCTAGGGTCTGGCCTGGAACAGCAGGACGGCAGCCGAAGCGTTAGTGGTGTGGGGAGCCGCGACAGTTACAAGATTCAGTTCGGGGATATACAGCCCCGTGCGGGCACGCGGCTCGGTGGGCAGATGTGCCAATTGCGCGGGCTCGGCCCCTTTCTCGGGAACCTGGAAAACATCCACGAAGCCATCGCCGCCGATTATATATAGGCGGCGGCGCAGGGCGTCGAAGAAGAGATCGTCGGCGTCGCCGACACAGGGGACTTGTAAGACGGCGCGGCCGGTGGCGGTGTCGTACTCGACAAGGCGCGGCGGCTTGCGGGTGGCGATGAAGAGGCGGTTGGAAGCGGGGTCCAACGCCATGGGGAAATTTTTCTCGCCGGCGGTGACCGGCCAAGTGGCGGACACGGACAGATTCGTGCCGAGGGAGAGGACTGCGATTTCGTGCTCATCGGGCACGTTCACGAACATGCGATGGTTGGGCTGGTCCAGCTGGAAGGATTCCGGGTGGGAGGGGAGCTGAACCACCATGGACGGATCAGCCTGCCGTAGGCGGTCGAAGAGAAAGTCGGCGGGTGAGTGAGGCGGTGAGGGTTGGCCACCGCCCGCAACCGGGAGGAGCGGAGCGAGCGGAATGGCAGTAAGGGCGCCGGTGCCCGGCTCGCCGCCGTAGGCGACCAGAACAAGTTTGGTGGCGGGGTCGAAGCGGATATTGTCAGCGTTGCGGCCGACATCGGCCCAAGCACCTTCGGTCCAAGTGCGGGTATCGAAGGTCCGGCAGGTGCCGTCGCCGCGACAGCAGACGAAAAGGCGATGGTGTTCGGCGAGGAAAAAGAGGCCCTGGGGTTCGTTGATGCCTGTCAGCGTATGAACGCGGCGGCGTTTGGCGAGGTCTATGACCTCAACCGAGTGATTCTCGAGGGCCGAGACGAAGAGCTTGCGCGAGGCGAGGTCAACGCTCAGGTGGTCGAGGCGTCCTTCGACACCTTTGAGCAGGACTGTGCCGATGAGGGTGAGCGGTCCGGGCTGCTGGGCGGCGGCAGCGGGGAGGCGAGCCCAGGCCAGAAGCAGGGCCAGGCCGGCAAGCGTTTGAAGGTATCTGCCAAATTGTTTCGTCACGGTCGGAGAATTGCAGCGGAGCGGGACGCGGTTGTCACGCCGAAAGGCGGTGTGACGATGGCGTGACGGGATGGTCCCAATCGGTAATCATGAGCACGTTGGCGCGGACAAGAGACATAGAAGGCTTTACGCTGATCGAGCTGCTGGTCGTGATTGCAATCATCGCGATACTGGCGGCGATGCTGTTGCCTGCGCTGAGCAAGGCGAAGGAGAAGGGCCAGCGGGCGGTCTGCGCTTCGAACCAGCGGCAACTGGCGGTGGCGGCAATGACCTACACGGTGGACAACAACGAGTGGATGAATCCGCTACAGGACGTGCGGAAGGGGCCGGAGGGCGGGGACGACGAGACGACGTTCCGGGTGATTTTGTGGGAGCATGTGGGCCGGGCGCCGGCCGTGTTTGATTGTCCGGCGGAGAGAGTGGCCGTTTATGCGGATGGGATTTCGGCATCGGATGCGTCGCTGGGTGGGTTCGACCCGGCGAGTGTGCCGGATGCGAACCGGCTCTATGGCTACCCGAGCCCCTATGAGGTTTGGAACGCAAGCGGGATCGGCGTGGCGGGGGCGCATTGGATCCCGGTGAGAAACGATCCGAACGCAGCGTCCAGGGTGAGCACGATGCCTTTTGGGAGGCCGAAGGACCAGGGATACTGGGAGGGCCTGCACCGGACCACGGAGATTTCTGCGCCGTCGAAGCTGATTTGGTTCGGAGACGGCGGGAGCGGAACGGCGATGTGGAGCGATGATAATTGGTGGATTAAGGACGTGGTTGATGGAGCGGAGGACGACAAGGGGTTTAACCGGCTGCTGCAAGATGATTATGGGTGTCGGCGGCACAGCGGGAAGGCGAACTACGTTTTTGCTGACGGCCACGCGGGGCTTTACAACGCGAATGACATCCGATGCGACGAAGGGGAATGCTGGTGGTCACTCCAGTTGAACGCGCACAGCCGCGGGGCGGCGGCGGCGAGGTAGGCTTATGAGCGGGCAGGCGCGATCGGTTTTGAAGTTCAGCGGCGCGGTGGTGCTGGCAGCCGCGGCGATTTGGTTTGCGGGGGCTGGTTGCGGCCGGCGCGGGGAGAGCGGAGCGCGGGTTTGGTTTTACGACCAGCAGAAGAAGCAGTTGTATGCGGCGGCGCGGGACACGATTCCGCCGGATGGGCACGGTGTGCGGGCGATCGTGGTGGCGTTTCGGGGTGAAGAGAAGGACTCGGCGAAGCGGCGGGTGGCGTATTTGGAGACCTATGGACAACCGCTGAAGGACGCGTTGGAGAAGGCAAAGGCGGCGCGCGGCTCCGGGAAGGCGGCGAAGGAAGCGCCGCCTTCGCGCGAAAGCGAATTGTTTCGAACGAACAACCTGGTCAGGCGAGTGGAAGAAGCGGAGTGGCATGTAGCGGGCAGTGCCGAGGGCCGCCAAGTTGTGAGCGAGTGGCGGACGTGGCGGGGGCCCGACGGGCGGGAGCCGGTGGTGTGCATGCCGTAGGCGGACTCAACCGATTGCCCAATCGAGCGCTCGCGCGGGCGGGTTTCAGCGCAACACCCTCCCCTGAATCAATGAGCAAGCATCAGCGTTTGCCACCTCGACAGCGGAACATCTGATCCCCGGCAACGCCATTAATGACCGTCGAACTCCCAATTGATGTCTGGGCGTTAGTAGACACGACGACAGAACTCACTACCGGCGTAGCGCCGACTGGCAGTCGGCTTTGTTGCCGATTGGTAATCGGCGGGGCATCCGGACTTATGACGCTGTGTATAGCTCGTGATCCAACACCACGTTCTGTCCAGGTTTGCTTCCCTTTTCTGAGCTGATCATCGCAAGCCCATCACAGGAGAAATACGTTCAGGCAGGCTCTGCCTGCAGGCCTGCTGATCCCCCCAACTCCAGTCCAAGTCCACCGGCGATCACGGCACGCGTTGGCCGTCGTACGTCCAGTTGATATCCGGCCTCCCTGGGTCGGCGGCTTTGGTCACCGCGTTGGAGCAAACGTAGGCGTACTTGAAATACGCCACGTGCCCGTCGGCAAAATTAAGGTTCTCTCCGGCGTCGTGTCGCGAGGAGAGTTGGGCGACCCAGCAATGAGAGCATCCGATTTCATTCATCGGGTTTGAGCCGTAAAACGGGTTTTCGGTCGAACTGGCGCGGACATCCGAAAGGAATACAAAGGCGGAAGGATGCTGAATCACGTCGGCCTTGAAATTGACCCCGTATGCTGATCCAGAAAGGCCGGTGATTCCCTTATAATTCATTCCGTAATTGAACACGATGCGGGTTGTTAAATCGAACTCCGGCGGCTTTGCCGCGGCTGTGGGGCAAGTGAAGATGGTCCTGCCTTTCACAAAAACATCTGGGCTGGCCGCATATTGCCAGAGGGCTTTGCTGCCCACGTAGGCCGGAAGGCCGTTGTACCAAACATTGTCTCCCTGGCCAGCGGCATGGAATGCGGCCAGATCGCTCCAGCGAGGCGAATCTTCATTATAGTCTCCGGGGGCGCCAGGGGTGCCGTTTGGAATCTTGGCATATGGAAACAACTGCCGGTTGTCATCCAAATACATGGTTAGAGCAATCCCCCACTGCCGGACGTTGCTCGCGCAGCCCGTCCGCTGGGCTTTGGCTTTGGCCTTGGCCAGTGTGGGCAAGAGCATGGCGGCTAAAACGGCGATGATGGCAATCACGACCAAGAGTTCAATCAGTGTAAACGCGCCGTTCCTGTATTTTGTTCTCATCAAACCCGACGAGGATAGCATAAAGGGACGAGTTTGCTGTTGGTGCTTTGCCATTTTTTAACGGAGAATTGCGAATTCAATTTCAGTGCTGCTTGTCCACAACAACAAAAACAGCCATTATGCCGGGCTTGGCAAAACACTGCTTTCGACAGCCCCAAATGAGGGTAAATTTTACGGGAAATAAACCTCAGAAGAGCACATCCCACGTCCCGGCGGCACGTTCCAATTCGATGAGCGCCTTGGCTGCGTCCGCCAGCGCATCGTTGTAGCTCTGGTGAATCGCGTTGTCGGTGCGCTGGGCGTCCAATAAATCGAGGAGGCTGGCCTGGCCGTGTTCGTAGCTGAAGCGTTTGGCGGCCAGCACCTCGTCGGCGCCTTTGAGCAATTCGCCTTGGAATTTTCCCACGCGCTGCTGCATGAGTTGATAGGAGCTGAACGTCTGGCGCACGTTCACCTCGGCCCTGAGTTCGGCGGATTGCAAGATGGCCTCGGCTTGTTGGGCGGTGAACCTGGCAGTGGCAATCTCCGCGCGCTGGCGGTTCCAAATGGGCAGCGGGACGGACAAACTCAGGCCCAGCATGCTCACAGGCTCAGCCGGGGCGACGAAGTTCTCCGAACCGCTGGTATAGGTGTAGGAGAGCCCGACATCCACGTCTGGCACGCGGCTGGCCCTGGCCAGGCGCACGCCGCTATCGGCGCCGTCACGGGCGTGCCGCAGGGCAACGAGGTCCGGACGGTTTTGCAGCGCCTGGAAAACAAGGCGGCTTACCTCGAAGGCGCGGGGCTCCATCTCGAGCCTGCCGCGCGGAATAAGCGTGGTCTGACCTCGCGCCCGGCCGAGAAAAGTGCTCAAAGCCAGTTGCGCCGTCTGGGCGTCGTTCTGGGCGTTGAGCAGGTCGTGCCCGGGTACTGGGTGATGACTTGCGCCGTGACGTCGCCCACATCCGGGTAGGCTTCGAGGGCAAGCTGTTTGAGCGCGAAGAGGCCGAACATCGCAATGCCGGCGAGCGTGCAGAACACCAGCCAGCGGCGATGCAGGCAGGTCTTAACCCAATGCAAATTGAAACGGGATATCCGCTCGGGTGTGATAGCCCATAACGTAAGGGGCTCTTGCGCCTTCGGCTCTACGAAGAGCGGGCAGCCAATTATCCATTTTGCCTCGATTCCATGACTCATGTTGCACGGGCCAGGAATGGTTGGTCGAAGGTATCTTCTGGGCGCTCGTCTTACGGGTGTCCAGGTGAAAGGGAAGCAAATACCCGTTGGGGTTCTCGGGATCCGGCTGGTAAAAGACCGATTTGCCGTCGGGCAAGGTCATCGCATTCGGATCGCCAAAGCCCCGAACCCCCGAGCTAGGGTTCCAAAATAGTGGTCGAAGGAGCGATTCTCCTGCATGAGCAGCACAACATGTTTTACGTCTTTGAGCGAACCCGAGCGGGGCTGGTCCTGGGCAAGGATGCGGTGCAGGTTCGGTGGCAGCACCGAGGACGCGGCGGCGAGCGCCGCCAGTCGGGCAGCAGATCCAAGAAGTCTGCGGCGCGTTATGAGATGGCCTGTGGGCTGGTGATTTGGCTTTCTTACGCCGGAGCAAGCGTCCATAACGTTTTGAGCCTAGATTGTGGTTAATGGTTAAGACGGGATGCGATCTCCGACGCAACAACCCGCGGCAGCATTCAATATTAAGCGTTGCAGTCGCTTTGACCGAGCCATTGTTGGACCTTCGGAGCAGCCTAATTATCTCTACTACACTCAGCTCAGCGGATTGGCGAAAAAGAGAACTTCACGCGGCCCGGCCACTGCCGCCAATCGGCGGCGGCATCTTCAATCATGGCTTTGGGGAGACGCGCCGGAATTTGCGCCTCGAGATTCGTTCTGACTCCCAGCGGAATGGCGACCGCCACTTCGAGCGTGAGAAAAAACTGGCCGACATCCTGGTCCGCTCGGAAGCGCTCCGGCATTTGTGGCATGCCTGTGCGCTGCACGTCGCGGATGAATTCCGCGCTCGGCACGCCGACGAACCATGGTGTCCTCAGGCCAATGATGTTACGGCCCGCGTCCCACTCAAGCCACGCATTGGCGAGCGTGTTGAGCGGCCCGGGGCCGGAGGGTGGGAGGGGCCCCAGCACGAGCATCGCCACGCCCTCCGCGTGCCGCACGAGCGGATCGGTGACGACCCCGGCCGTGCGAATTCTTTCACAATTGGCTTCCATCGAAGTCCAGTCAATTCTTGAAAAGTCGCGTCCCCCGACGAGGCCCACAATCGGCAAATCGAAATAGAAATCCCCACGCACGAGAAACGCATGGGGAAACACAACGCCGAACGTGCGCACGATGGCTGTTAGTTGAGCGCGCGTCAGTTGAAACAACGGCAGCCATTGGCAATAGATGCCGCCCGGCTTGAGCGCACGCCGCACATTTTGAAAATGGTTCATCGTGAACAAACGGCCTTCGCCCGTGCGCCAGGGCAGAAACAGATCGCCCACCACAACATCATATTCGCTTCGCTTTCGGGCCATTACCCAACGCGCGTCCTCGGTGATGAAATGCACGCGCCCATCGCGAAAAATGTCGCGATCGAACGGTTCGAAGAATTCGCGCGCCTGCGCCAGCACCAGCGGCGAGAGTTCGATTGCATCCACCCGCTCAATGCCCGGAAACAACGAAGTGCCAGCGACCGTTCCTCCTGTGGCGATGCCGAGTGTAGCGACGCACTTCGGATGGCCGTGCAAGAGCAGTGGCAGCAGCCCTTGGCGCTCCTGGTTGAACTGCGCCTTCGAGCCACCCAGCGTGTAGCTGTTGTTGAACAAAATCCGCCAGTCGTCCGGCGCGCACTCAACTGTGGCCACTACGCCTTCGCGTCCGGCCCGCACGGCGGCAAGATGTTCACCAGGAAGAATCGTCGCCTGTGGCAAGTTTCGTGAACAGGCAAACCCGGCAAGCAGACAGGCAAAACCGATTCCCGCCTGGATCCACTTCGCGGGCCCACGGAAAATGTCTTTCGCGGTAAAGATGAGCCAGACCAGAAAATAAACTGCGCCGACGATTTCGACGCTCTGCCAGATTCCGGCCAGTGGCGCGAGCGCATTTTGAGCGAATTCCGTGCCCAGCCACCCGCCGATGCCGTTCCACGCAAGCAAGTTTCCGGCGGCGCGCGCGTTGCGGCGCAGCAGCAGCGGAAAAATCAAACCCGCGGCTGCGAAGACCGGGACGGTGGCGATCGCGCCAAGTTTGATAATTTCCAACGTGTAAGGAAGCAGGGTGAGTTCATAAGGCAAAATCGTCACGCCGTGACGCAGCCAGGTAAAAGCCAGCGGCTGCGTGGCGGCGCAAATTGCTGTGCTGAGCAAGGCGAATTGCAATCCGCGTTGGTCGCCCCACCTTTTGACGAGCCAGGGCAGCAGCAGCGCGGCTATTCCCAGCGCGAGCAGCACGAGCGCAAGCACCGTGCCGGCGGAAAATTGCGAGTTGACCGTGACCTGCGCGAATTGATGCTGCAGGACGACTTCCAGTGCCAGCACAAGAAAACCGGAGATGAACGCGAAGAGCTTCTGCTGTGGGAAATGGATTCCCACCTCGCGTACTCCAAGCGCTGCAGAATGTTCCGTGGTGGTTCTTGGACTGAACAGGTGAAGCGCCAATGCGAACGTGGCGATGATACAATTCAATGCGCAAATGAGCAGCCCCAGACTGGTCAGGCCCAACGACGGAATCGGCGACACCAGCACGCCGGCGATGCCCGCGATGCCGCCCAGGATGTTGGCCGCGTAAATCCACACAGCGAAGCCGAGGGGTTGGATTTCGTCCCGTTCGAGGGCGTTTAGCAACCAAGGCAGTACAAGGCCCATCGCCAAAGCCGGGGGCAGAAGAATGGCGATCGGCAAAATGAATTTCAGCCATGGCGCGAGCCCGGCATTCACGAACAGCGGCTCGGTCCACCACGGCGCGAATATGACGGGCACGGCGAGCAGGCTGATGGCGAGTTCGGCCAGCGCCACGCGGCGCCAGGAATTTTGTGGCCAACGGGTCGCGCACCATGCGCCGAGAGCGAGACCAAAGAAAAACGCACCGACGACTTTGGAAAACGTTTCCGCGCTCGCGCCGAGCACGTCCACGAGGCGCCGCGTCCAGAGCGTCTCGTGGGCGAGGGCCGCCGCGCCGCTGGCGAAGGTCAGCGCCAGGGAAAGCCTGAAGCGCGGGCGGGACATTTTACGGTGTTGGCGTCAGTTGTAGACGATAGAAGCGCTGCGAGGCGTTCCAATTATCGTCGGTCAGAACTTGAAAGTGATCATTGCCGGAAACGGGACCGGCGACCGTTTCCCAGCCGTTCGTGTCGGCGAGATCTGAAGTGGCCTGCAAATAATAGTCCGTGCCGAGTTGCGCGGGGAACGACACCACCACTTGATTGACACCCATCGTTAAGGCGGAAATCTGGGGGCCGGCCTGAAAATAGATCCGGAGCAGGCCAGTCGGCGTTTGCACGGGGCCGCCACTCCCTCCGTTTTGAGAATTGTCGAAAGCCTGAACGGTGACGACGTACAGTCCGGGCTTTGTCGCTGAGAACTGGCGGCCGTGAATGTGGCCGAACGGATCCGCGCCCGCAGAACCGTCGTTTTCGCTGATTTGGATGGAGTTGGGCCCGTTCGTCAGGCCGACGGGCAGGTTATAAGTGAGAGACGGAGCGTCGTTGCCTTCTTCATTGTAATCGTCGCCGACAAAAAACTCAGAAACGTCCCACACGCCGAAGCTGCCGCCAGGCGGGCCAGCGACGGCAACAAACCGCAGACACACCTGCACGCCGCGACAAATCGGATCGTAATTCAAACCGGGATCGCTGTCCGTGGCGGTGAAAGTGATTCCATTCACATCGGTGGTGATGTAATAGCCGGCGTAATTCGGATCGCTGCTCGTGGCAGGATTGGTGCTGGCGTTTGGGTAAGTGTCCTCATTCAACGTGAGCACGAAGCCGGAATTGGTCACAAATGCATCCCCGTTCAAAAAATAAAGCGGCGTATTGGGGACTTGTTGCAATGCACCGATGTTGCAATGGTAATGCGCGCGAGCATCGGGCACGAGCGCAACCGCAGCGAACATGAGTGCGGGGAGAGTGTTTTTCATCGCTGTCAGCAGTTGGCGGTTTTAAGTTAAGCGCGGGACGGGGCCGCGAGGCCTTGTAACGGCTTGTCCGCCGGACAGTCCGGAACCGCGCGGCTCCCGTCCCATAGTTTTTCAATTCGGGTCGCCCTTGCCCGTGATTTTCAGTCGATAGAACCTCGCTCCGGCAGAAGTGTTGGAATCGGTCAAGGTTTGGAAGTAACTATTGCCCGTATTCGTCGCAACGAGCGTCCAGTTAGATGCATCGAGCAGATTGGTCGAGACTTGCAGCGAATAAATCGCATTCGTGTTTTTACCCGCCAGGTTGGTGATGCTGGTCAGCGTTGGAAACCTCACGCTCGCGCCATTGGAGTTGAGGGTAATGGCGTTGATGAAATTGCCGGCCTGAAACGTGGCGTAATAAATCTGTGACGGCGTGTGAAGCGGACCCTCGCCCGTGCCATTAGTGGACAGATCAACCACCTGTAGCCCGAGAGTGTAAGTTCCGGGCTTGTCCACCCCATAGCGCCGCCCATGTATGTGGCCGAAAGGATCGCCTCCTGGTTGACCCGCCCCGTAGGTGGGATCGCTGAGTGCAAACAAATAGTTTGTCGGCGTGTTGCCGACGGCGATGATATACGTCGGCGCATTCGTCGCTGTGTGCGCGCTATGGTAAACGTCAACGTCATAGAAGTAAAAATGTCCGTCCGCCGGACCGGCCAGGCTGACAAGATTATTCCACAGGAATGAACCGTTCGCGGCGGCATAAGGCGAACCGGTATCATCACTGTTACCCGAGGTGCCGTTGCCCAGCGCCGTGAACGTCGGACTGCTGCCGTTGTAGAGGTTCGAGTAAGTGCCGCCGTTCGTATAGGTCAGCCAATAGACGTAACCCGACGACGCGACGTAACTGCCCGCATTGGTGTATTCCATTAACTGCGCGCCTTGATTCGTGCTGAACGCGCCAGCATACCAGTGCCCCTGCGCCTGACTTCGTGGCGCGGCCAGAATTGCGCCTGCCGCCAGCAGTCCGGCGCTGCTCTTTATCAGTTTATTCTTTGTTTGCATCATTTGTTTGGTTTTTGCCTCGTGGTTGGTTTCATTGCCCCAGCGGATTGACGAAGCGGGAACCCGGCTGGAGAAGCTGGGATTTGATGACGAGCCACTTCAAAAGTTCCGCGTGGCCGTCCACGAAAAGGTAGTTTGCGCCCGACCCGTGCCGTGTGACCGCGACCTGCGCGGCAAAATAAACCGACGTGTAACCGCCGTCGGCGAAGTGAAAATGGTCCGAACCGTCGTTCGAAGGATCCTCGGTGTATTCACCCATGTAGAAAGTCTGCGAGATGGACGGAACGGAAGTGTATTTGGAGATGTTCAGGGTGTTGGCGCCGAACGGGTGCGGTGTCAGAAAGTCATTGATATCGTAGCTGTAGAGATGCAGGGCATTCGTATCCAATGGGCAGCGATACATGTTCGTGCCGGCCAGAAGCGGTTGCAATGTGGCGACCCACGAATCGCCCTGGTGCTGGGATTGCGGCAGGTAGTCGGCGTTATCGCCCTCGTAAATTACGCAGGCGGTACCGATCTGCTTGAGATTGTTCAAGCACGTGATTGCCTTGGCCTTTTGCTTGCTCCGGGCCAACGCCGGTAGCAGCAGGGCCGCCAGAATCGCGATGATGGCAATGACCACCAGCAATTCGATTAACGTAAACGCACAACGGCGCTTCATTTGAATTCGCCGGGAGATCTCTGCCCGGCCCAGAAGAGGAATTACTCCGGAGGCGTACTCCGGTTAAATGACAATAAGCCTGGAGAGAATCTCCGAGGCCAACCTGGGGAGTGAATCAGCCAACCCGAGGAGGCGGCAGGAGTGGCTTGTGACCCAGCTCATGCCATGTGACATGGAGGTCAGGTAGGAACGTGAAGGAATGAGGCGGCTCAAAGATGAACGCCATTTCGGAAGGAATGAATTCAGGCTGTTTCCACGAAGCGACAAACTCCTTTTTCTTTTCTGATTTCTTGCCGGTGGAAATCGCCTTGCAGAGACGGCAAGGGTGTTTGCCGTCAAACGTCTCCACCACGGCTTCACGGACAGACTTCGACTCGAGATTCTGAACGAGCATCGTGGTCCAGGCGAAGGATTGGAGAATGGCCCAATGCGTTCCGCTCGCCGCCAGTACGGCAGCGATCATGAGCATTTGGCCAAGGCGCTTGAACACAACGGATACTAACACAGTTCTGCCAAGCCGCAACTTACGAACGACAGTTCACCAGCGAGCGGGTCCAAACTACGGAATTGGCGGGGTGATGGCGCTCGCGCGATTGGTAGCCCGCAAAGCGTTCAGTTCGCTGACGACTTCGTTATAATTGGTCACCAGTTGATTGAACTTCAAAATGGCAGAGGATGGTGGTGCCCAGGCCGCAGGCCGCGGCGATGAGAGCCTCGGCGACACCATGCATTGCGGCTGCCAAATGCGATTGAAAGAAGTATCCGACAACCTTGAATCCCGCTTTCTTGGCTGGGCCGGGGGCTTCCCCGGGCTCCCAGGCGTGATGAGTCGAGGGGGAAGGAGCAGTTGGCGTCCGAGCTACGGGGTGCGGGGCGATTGGAGCCATTTCCTTTGGTGGTTGAGTTGAATGCTCGGAACATCCGGAAACGGAATGCAACGCCGTGGGGGCCGAACCGCGCAGTTGCGCCAGGGTGGGAAGGAGCCGGAAAGCTGGCATGGGGTTTATGGCGACACCTGCTTCCGGTTCAATCAACGGGTGGAGAAGCCTGGGGTCGCCCAGGAAGAGGGTGTATGGGCGCTCCTCTTTGCGCATTTCCCTGTCGGCTTTGACCCGTTCCAGAATCTAGACGCTCACCTGCCGCCTCCTGCCCCTCGGTGGGATTTTAGGCTTTCGGCAGCGCTGGGGCAGGCAACGGAGCACAGTCGTGGTTGTTATTCTGCCAAGATGGCGGTGAGCGGAGCGCCTTCGAAGTTGGGAACAGTGAGGCTCAGGAGTCTGGCGATTGTGGGGGCGACGCTGAGGTTGGAGACTACGCCAAGGCGTGTGCCGGGCTTTATGCCCGCGCCCCAGGCTACAAAAGTAGCGTGAAGGTCGGGGAGGTTGGCGTCGTGGCCGTGGCTGCCTTTGCGCTCGGGCTTCTCGTTGAACGGTAGTTCACCGGCGGCGGTGTCCCCGAAGGCGCAACCTTCTTCCGCGAAGAGGATCAGGTCGGGTGCGTGGGGGTCGTCCTTGGGGTTGGCCACACCATAGTCGGGAAACTGTTCGGCGCCGATGATCTTCGACACACCGCGCACGCCGCTGAAGGCTTTGCGTGTGCGCTCGATGAGGTCGGCACGGTGCGCGTCGTCCAGCACGTAAACCATGGCCGAACCGCCTTGAACGACTACGTGAACCGCACCCTTGGTCTGTTTCTTGTTCGAGGTTTCGATGAGCTTGGCGTTGCGGAGGATGATGTTGGGAAGGATTAGGCGTTTGGTGGGAGAAAAGCCATGATCGGAGACAACGAATAGTGTCGCTTGGCCGGGAAAGTCTCTTTGGAGTTCATCCCATACTTCGCGCACCTGCTGATCAGCGGCCTTCACGGCGGCGTAAGCCGCAGGGCTCTTGGGTCCTTCGAGGTGCTCCGTGTGGTCCACGTGAATCAGGTGGAGCAAGGCCAGGCTTGGGCGGTGCTCGTGGAGGATGAGGTTGAAGACTCGGGTGGCGGTTTCATCCGTGGGCTTGGGTGCGGCATTGGTTGAG
>Ga0335076_10000810_pt1 | contig 29569 bp, 33 predicted proteins | sample Lox_Sample_25_FD_206717 | JGI IMG/M metagenome (GOLD analysis project Ga0335076, IMG submission 206717) | Soil microbial communities from Loxahatchee National Wildlife Refuge, Florida, United States - Lox_Sample_2.5 | ecosystem: Environmental > Terrestrial > Soil > Wetlands | place: USA... | reverse complement strand
CATAGAACGCGGCCGCCTCCTGGTCGTCTGGATACTTCTGGTAGATACCCTTCATCGCGTCGGAATAGGCCAGGGCCTTGGCAGGAAACTCGATCTGTCCCGATATTCCGTAGAAGTTGCTGATGGCTTGGAGGTAATCTCGCTCGCGCAAAGAGACAGAGTTGAGCGCCTTCGCGAGTGCCTGCCGAGCAGCTTTGACATCATCATTGCTGGGCCAGTCTCCGGCAACCTGCGACCAGTAAGTCATCGCTATACCCCAATAGGCCATATCGCAACGAGGATCCTGCTGAGCTACGGATTCGAAATCCTTGCGAGCTTCCTCGTACCAAAATGAGTGAAGCAGGGCCACGCCTCGCTCAAAACTCTTTTGCAGATCTGGCGAGCATGAGATTGGAAAATGGACTACCCCGAGCCTTTCTATGTCAGTTTGGTGTGGCAGGTCAGATGAGGTGGCCCGCATGGTCTGACACGACATCAACAACACAACGAGGAGCGCGTGCACTGAGCGCGGAGCACTGAGCACTCGTGGCACAAAGCGGCCGGTATTACTTATGTATGTGCAGTAGTCGTCTCCGAACTTCGCCATCAAGGCGGCCTCCTCTAATGGAATCACGAGCAACCGCACAAAAGCATTCACAATCAAGGCAACCATCAGAATGAGCCAACTGGCATCAATTAGGCTCAAGGAAAGGAAAAGTGCGATCCCGGCTGTATAGAGTGGGTGCCGCACCCATCGATAAGGCCCTGTTGTTACCAGATGGTGGTTGCCCTTCGTCAAGACGGTTTCCGAGACGTTCTGACCTAAGGAACGCAGCACCCACGCTATGGCTGGGATCGTCGAGATTCCCGCGACGACGCCGAGCCAGCGACACCAATACGGCAATGCCAATGAAGCCCAGGTCATCGACCGCGGAGTGGCCACGTAGCCGATGATTGGGAACACAAGCAAAGCCGCCACACTCAATCGCATGGCAACGAGTGAGACTCCTTCCTGACTTCGCGCGATCGTTTCATTACTGAGACGGGCCCGATGGCGGTAGTAGGACGAAGTCCCAACTGCGCCGAGCAAAATCGCAAGACTTAACCATGGAAACATCCGATTCTCCCTCGCGCTTCCCGTTTGATACCCTGCGTGCTGCAACCAAAATTAAAATCTCGCACAGATACCTCCGTCCGATTGCCACAAATGGATGGACTTCACGACAGAACATCAGTCACGCGATGCTCGCGACGCATTGTCCTCTAGGGCGTTGGCTTGATGTTCTGGTTCACGGAGAAGAAGTTTGTTGGGTCGTACTTCTTCTTTATGCTGGCGAGGCGCGCGTAATTATCGCGGAACGAGGCCTGAACGCGCTCCTGTCCTTCGTCCATCATGAAGTTGACATAAGCTCCTCCGGCTGAGTAGGGATGCAGCGCGTCGTAATAGTTCTTGCACCACTCCGTGATTTTGCCTGCATTGGCGGGGTCTGGGTCTACCCCGACAATTACCTCGGCGAACAAAGCTTCGCGGAAACTGTAGGCGGTTTCGTTCTTGCCCACTCGTTGTGCAGCGCCATTGACCGGGTAAAGGTGCATCGTTGACAGCATCGTCGGTAGCTGTGAACCGTGCTCAACGTGCTTGGCGATGGCGGCATCGGTCAACTCCGTGAAGTTGTCCGCACGCCAGTACCACTGCAACCCAGGAACAAACAAACCATCAAATGTGCTCTGCACCGCTGGGAATGGCGCAGGGCCAACCGCGTCGAGCAAGCGCTTTCCCACACTGCGCATAGGGCGGGTCGCCTTCTCGGTTTCCTCAGCGCTTCCGGTGCTGCACCAGACGATGGCGCAGACCTTTTTCGTGTGAAGATTTTCGGGAAACATCGGCGCCGGAGGAATTACCAGAAAGGCAAAGAACCCGTTCACCTCCTCTGGGGCCGTGAGAATGAATTTGCGATAGGCCTTCAAAACGTCGGCCGCCTGCTCGAGAGGCCAGAAGGTTGGCCCGAACTGGACTGTGCTCACGGGATGCGCACGGAATTCGAACGAAGTCACGACTCCGAAGTTTCCGCCGCCACCTCGTACCGCCCAAAATAGGTCGTCATTCTCCATGGCATTTGCGGTGACGAATCGTCCATCCGCGAGAACCATGTCCACGGAGAGTAGATTGTCTATGGTCAGCCCAAAGCGGCGCGTCAGATAACCAATGCCTCCACCAAGAGTGAGTCCGGCGACTCCGGTGGTTGAGATGAAACCGCAAGGCGTAGCTAGTCCAAAGGCATGTGTGGCGTGGTCTATGTCGCCCCAGACGCATCCAGCGCCGGCGCGCACTGTGAGGGCTGATGGGTCGACCCGAATTCCTTTCATCAGGGACAGATCGATGACGAGCCCGCCATCGCAAGTTCCGAGACCGGCGCCGTTGTGGCCGCCGCCGCGAACCGCGGTCAGCAATCGGTTCTCGCGTCCGTAATTGACTGCGGCCATCACATCAGCCACGTCGACAGCGCGCACGATTAGCGCTGGCCGCTTGTCGATCATGCCGTTGTAGACCTTACGCGCCGCATCGTACGCAGCGTCCGTTGGCTGGATTAGTTCCCCTCTGACAGCAGATTTCAGCTGTTCAATAGACTGTGTCATTGAGTTCTCCTCCCTTCAAGTTGTTTCTTCGAACGACCGCTACAATCAAACCGGGCTGCCAACAGAAGAAGTCCTTACTAGAGCTCGTGTCACCTCGAAGCATCTGACGCTTCCTTTCGCGTGGCATGAATTGTGACGAACGGGCGCAGATCGGGAGCGAAGTGTCCTTGATAGAGGGTCTGCGTAAAGGAGTTCTCGGTAATGTCGGAAAATACTTCCTTGGAAGTCAGCTTTTTCCCATCCACTTCCGATTCATCCTCAATCACGAGTTGGCCTGCGTCCCATTTCGCTCCCCCCTTCATCACGGTGCAACCATTCGCATTCGTACTGTCGCACCACAGAGCTTGCATGGTTGATAGTTGTTTGTCCGGCCAGCAAACTCCCAGGCCGGAAACTTCGCCTTCGTCACCGGTCGAGTGGTACTCCTCAATTACCGAGAGACCGCCCGGTCCTGCGCGCCACGTTTCCTGGCCGGTTCCCGATCCTCCTTTTGGCATCTTTTCGTTGGGAGCAAAACTCAACGCGATCGACCAGGACCCGGAGAGTGCCCGGATCAACTTATCGATATCGGGGTGAGTAGACGCAGCAATTGGTGGCGCGTTGAATGTCATTCGCGGGGGATCGGCCTGTAGCATCGTTGCTTTCGCAATCCATGTTGACGTGGGATTCTTACCCAGCGGTCCACTCAAGACCGTTTGTAGGAAAGAGCGCTCGGTGATGTCCGAAAAGATTTCTTCGTGTTTCGTTTTCTGCCCTTGGACATCCCGGTCCTCTTGGTAGATGTAGCGATCGCCCTCCCATCGCATGACATTGTCAGAGACCACGCAGCCGTCTGGCTGATTGTTCGCACACCACAGGAAGCGCTGCCCCTTAGCAGAGGCATCCCACCATGCCGGACCAAACGCGTCGATCGGTCGTCCTTGATGACCAGCACTGTGCAACTCTTCGATCAGCGATTTCTGACCTGGTCCCGCATACCAGAGTTCCACTCCCCTTCCACTTGCGAGATCCTCCCTGCTGGGCGAGCCCTCGGCGAGGATCGACCAGCTTCCGAGTAGTAGGTTCTGAACATCCGGCCCGGGAAGCTTCAATTTCTCGATCGGAGCCGCGGATTTGTGAGAGCCTTGGAGTGTGCTGTCGGGATCTTCGAACCACGACATCAAATGGAGGGTCAAATCTGATAAGGCGTAGTCCAACGTGTAGTCCGGATAATTGCTGTTGGCGAAGACTATGGCTCCGACGTGAGTTTCGGGATTGAAATGGAAAGCCGTAGCGTACGAGCGATCATCGCCCAGGTGTCCCCACAATTGGCGACCGCGTAAATCCTCCGGGCCGTTCAGGCCGAGACCCTGCACCCACCCGTCCAAGTTCCTGTAACCCGACGGGGAACACATCAGGTTGACACTGGTTGGGCTGAGGATTTTCGCCCCGTCCACAGTTCCGCGGTTATGGAACATCATCATCAACCGCGCATAATCTGTGGCGGTTGTGTAGATTCGCCCCACGGGATACGGCGCATACGAAATCTGATTGTCGCTTACTATACCGGTAGGGGACACGTGTTCGAGAAACGTTCGCTGGAGCAGGTGGGAAAACGTCCCATCTGATTTTCTTTCGGTGACATATCCGACGGATAAGCGATCCACGGGCAAGGACGCCAGAAAATAACCCGTGGCGTTCATCTTCAGTGGAGCAAAAATCGCATGCTGCGCATAACTGGCAAACGACTCGTGCGCGATGTTTTGCAATGCGAAAGCGGCGAGTGCAATGCCGTCATTGGAATAGATACGCTCACTTCCTGGCTTTCCTACCCGAAAGAGATTCGGGGCATAGTATCGGCCATTTGCCTCAAATCTGTTTTTCATGTAGTCGTCGAAAGTTTCAGGGTCATCTTTCCCGTACACGTACGTCGAATCGTTGGTAGCCTGATCAATGTCGCCGATGCTCGATGTATGCGTCAGGAGCATCCGCCAGGTGATCGGAACGTCGGGCCAGCGCGGGTTGCGAACCGGGAAGGAAACGTATCGATTGATGTCGTCATCCAGCGACAATTTTCCTTTCTCCACCTGCTGCATGACAGCAATGGCTACGACGATTTTTGACGTGGATGCGATCTGGATGATGGAGTCATCACGCATCGCTCGCCGCGGCCCCGGAACGTCAAGCACGGCATCTCCGTAGCTTCCTGACCAGACGATCTTGCCGTCCTTGACGACGACCGCCTGAAGCCCCGGCATGCCCGCGTTGTCCATGAGTTGCCGGACGAGAGCATCGAGCCCTCTTGTGGGAATTGCAGCCGAATTGTTTGGACCAGACTGTGCCGAAGTCGGAGTGGACGCCATTGCGACCAGTATTGCCAGTGACAGCCACCTGAACAGCTTCCTTATAGGTTCACGCATCGTTACTCCTCTACCGATCCTTCACTGCTTTGACGCAACTTCCGAATCCTGCCGGCCAGTAGTTTCTGTAGCGCACGATTTCGCGGAAGCCGAGACGCAAGTAAACTGGCAACCCCATCGTTGTGGCCTCCAATGACGCTAACGTAGCTCCAAGCGTGAACCCCGCACTGGTCGCTGCGGCCGTCGCCAGGCGGCCCAAACCGCGACCACGGAGGTGATGGCGCGTCGCGACCCAGCCGATCCAGGCAACGTCGTCCTTCACCATCGCCAAAGCCGTGGCGGCCGGCTCGCCGCGATAGCGCACAACGAATGCAGCAGTGTCGGAAGCGACAAGTGAGGCACGCTCCGAAAAGATGGCGCGTATCAGGTCTGGCAGTCCCGGCGCTTCTTCTCGGAACCCGTCCGCAGCGACACTCACAAAATCTCGAATGCCAGACGTGTCTCGTACCCGGCAAAACTCGACATCGCGGGGCACATCGCCAAGTTCCGGGTTAGAGTCAAGTACCATCCCGATCAGCTCCGGGGCGGCCGACAAGCCCATCGTCTCAGCAACTTGCTGAAGGTCGACATCTGTGCCTTCACGAATCCATGTTTCCCAACCGCGACCGAGTTTTCCGAAAAAAGCCTGGGCTCGTCGCAGAATTTCCCTCGCATCCATGGAACCGGTGCGCAAGGCGCTGTTTACCAGCACGGGACACGGATGATTCGCGGCAACGAGCAAGAGTCCATCTTCCTCGCGGGTCACACCTCCACAGCGACTTGCCGTTTCTTTCAGAACCGCCGCGAGCGCTCTTTGCGCACGATCCACTACTTCTGCGTCCACTCACGCCCTCCGTTCAGCCCCTCTCTGCGCAGATACCGCCACGTGATCTCATCTGTGCTCGCCGGATCTGAGTCGATAGCTGACATCGCGTCAGCGCTCGCGTTCTGAGGCCGAGTTGACAGTCGACCTCTTCGACGGACGAAATAGAGCACTGCACCGCTCGCGAAGACGAAGGCTACCAACTCGATCTGGCCGACAAAAGATCGCCAGTCCCGTAGAGTCGCAAACAGCACGACTACACAGAATGCGAGTGGAGCAATGCAGACATAAGCCAATCCAAACCACCCTCCAGGAACTCGGAAGGGACGATAAGCATGTGGCCGCCGGAGGCGCAGAATAACAAGCGAAAGAAACTCAAGGGCGAGCGCCGCTGCGTAGAGAAGACACTGAATAACGGCCAGGTCCCCGAAGGAAAAAGCAGCAAGAATTGCAGCGATCAGTGCGCAGAAGACCACTGCAGCTGTCGGAGCTGCAGAGCCCGAGGATACCTGCGCTAACCCGGCGGGAAGCCAGCCGTCACGTGCCAAAACCAACGGCATCCGCGAAACGTAGAACAACTGGGCGTTCACCAGTGCCCACACGGAAACGAGGCCCGCCCCGGCGATCAACATGCCAAGCCACTTTCCGCCAATCAGCTGAGCAATGACCGGCCAGCCGGCATCTGTGGTCCACAGCGCACGATCGGTAGTTGCCCCGATGCCGGCTATGACAGGAAGGAGGTAGCCAAGAATCACAACTACAAAAACCACGGCAATGGCGCGCGGATAGTTGCGCTGCGGCCGATCGACCTCTGCGGCGTAGGTCGACGCGTTATCCCATCCTCCGTAGTTAAAGACGATAATGGACAGGCCCAACAGCAGGAGGTCCGAGCGGTTCGAAGCGAGATCTTCTTTGACGATGCCGATGACGTGTGACGATTGCGAATACTTCAGCAGCCACACGAAGAACATAACTGCGAACGCCCCAACTACAAGGGCGGCACTGGCCTTCGACGAATTGCCGACATCACGCGCGCCGAACAGGTTTACGATCGCCGCGGTAAATATGATTGCCGCGGCGAGTACCCAACGGAAAACGGGCACGAGAGCGATGTAAGTGGGACCAGTTCCGACGCCGGCCAAACGCATGAAAAAATCGAGATAGCTTACAAAGAGCAAAGGCAGCATCGCCATCAAAGTGATGGCATAACCCATCGTCCACCATGCTTCCTGTACGGCCCAGAAATTCCCCAAGCTTTCTTTGACCCAGACGTAGTAGCCGCCTTCTTCGGGAAGCAGGGTTGCCAGCTCGGCCACCATCAGAGCCATTGGTAGGCTCCAGACGAATGGCGTCACTACGATCAGCAAGACCGCTAGACCGGGACCAACTGCTCCAACAAGAGGCTCAACTCCGAAAGCCCCTCCAGAAACGGTGAAGTAAATCACGCACACTAGAGCGAACAGACTCAGGCGCCGGCTGCGCGCAAGTTGTATCGGTACAGTACACTGTCCGTCGTAGTCCACGCTCGTCCCTAGTTTCTATCCACGAACCTGTGCTTGCCCCGGCACAGCTTGCAGTATCGCGGCGGCTCCGTGTTGTCCACCCGGTGCTGCACCGGCTTTAGCGTTTGCAGGTACGCGAAGATAGCTTTCAGATCGTCATCGCTGAGGTTGCGGAAAACTGCCCAGGGCATGATGTTGGACAGCTGCCGCGCCTTCACCGTTCCCGTGCAACGAGACCCCACCAGCAAAAGGCATGCCCGGAAGCGGGTTGAACTGCTCATCTACTGGCGTATGGCAATCGTTGCAATGCCCCGCCGCTACAAGGTATTTTCCGTACGCCACCCGATCCGAGCTGTCGGGCTCCGGCACACGCTCCAAGGGTGCAAGCGGTTGCAGAGTCTTCTCGATGTCGTCCGTCAGGATCGTCTTCGGCTGATTGATGTGCACCGGCGCAATCGAGCGCACGTAAACGATTACCGAGGCCAGGTCGTCGTCTGAAAGATTACGAAAATAGGGGTACGGCATCAGGGGATACAGAGTCCTCCCGTCATGGCTAATCCCTTGGCGAAGCGCGCGAACAAAGTCGGCGTCCTTCCACTCCCCCGCGCCATACTCGGCATCCGGCGAAATATTCGGCGCCACCACCCGGTTGGATTCCGGCAGGTTCAGCTCGATATCGGGAAAGATATGGCCGCCGCCCTTCGTCCCCGGCTTCAGTTGGAACGGACGCTGCGTGAAATCGAGCTCGGAGTGGCAGGTGAAGCATTGCAGCACGCCCTCTACCAAGTACTTGCCCCGCGCCAGCCGCTCTGGCGTGCGCGGGATAGTCTCCATCCGCAGGAGCGATGCCGTCGGCTGTGTCGCCGATACACTTGACACTTTTTGGCAGCCATTACCGCAGCACAGTAGAAGCAGTGGCAGCACCTTGCAATAACGAGTCATCAGACGCTCTTCTTGAAGTCGATCAGGGACTTACCCTTCGCCGTTTATGTCTGTGGCCCACTCCGACTCAGCCTATGACCAATGGGAACTACCGCACGAAGCTGATTTCGCTTTGTGGATGAAAGCTGCAGCGACATTCAATACTCGGCCATTCCGTGACCGCTATGCCGCTACAATGTCGGGGAAAATGCGCTTTCAGTCGGAGTTATGGGTTCTTCTCAGATCAGAAATGTACAGAGGAGTTTCTGGATGGAATTGGAGTGCGAAGCGGACCGCTCCGGCACCGCGTGAATTCGGGGGAAGAGGTTTTTGGTTGTCAAATCCTCAGCGCACGAAACTGGCTTAGGTAGGTCGAGTGAATTTGCAAGAGGCGAAACTGATTTGATGCTTGGTTGTGATCCCACCATGAAGACTACCTGGAACTCGCTCTCATCGATCGCTGTATCAGGGTCATCGACCCGGGGCACACTAGCTGCACAAAGCACAGATCCCAGCAGAACGAAGACCAGCATCCAATGAGTTTGCTTCAAGGAATAACACCCCAAGTGCGAACAAGTTATCTTTCGTCAGCCACTGCTGTCAAGTGAAACGGAGTGGAGCGCCGCTGTTTCTCAGAGGGTTCTTAGCGAAATATCAGGGTTGCCAAATGGCATTATCGCCACTGCGTCCCAACCTTCCATATCTCACGGAGCATCCATGGCGAGAGCCGGCCAGAATGGCTTTCCCATAGGCGCTATCCTCTTGTTTGGACCTATGCCTTTGGCCGAGGAGCAAGCAATTTCACCGAAACTGCCGCAACAACTCCTAGCTTGTTAAGCTCCCTTGCGCCAACGTTGTTAAAGGTTCGGCGTTGAGCAAGAGAACTGAAGCGGAGACAATTATGCGGAAACCGAGACTAATGGCCGTGCTCGCGCGCCCCGATGACGAATCCCTTGGGGCGGGAGGCACGCTTGCGAACCGCAGCACTCGAGCGAATCGGGCAGAGCAGCAACAAGAAGGAGCTTCTGCAGGCACGGGCCGCCGTCCTCGAAGTGAAGCTGACCAGAGGTGAGTGCCGTTTCAAGGAGTGCGATAGAACGAACTCCCGCATTGACAAGTCCCACCTCAGCGATCGTTTGGAGAAGTGGCTGAGGTTTCGCGAGGCTCCGCACTAACTCCCATCCAGCCTCAATATCGCCTCCGCGCTTTCACACGTAAGAACAAGCTATGAGATAGAGCGCATCCCAATCGATATCGGTTTCTGCAAGGTAAAGCCAAGAATTCTTTTCGGGCATTGGCACTTCCTCGGTCGCCACGGTCATAGTCAGCGACGGACCGTCCAGATCTGTGAATGCAAGCCCCGTTGCAGGAGGCAGCGTAGCAAATAGAGGAGTCGCTGAAGATCGCTCAAAGACACTACTTTTTCACGATAAGGTCAGTAGATCGCCTTCTGGATGGAACGAGTCCAGCAGCGGAAGTGGTCCCTTGATGAATCCTGTTTGTTAGAGCAGGAGCCGCGCTGTCCCGCCTTCGTTATTCAATTTTCTTTCCTCGCCGTCGCCGCACTGTGCTACCGACTTTTTGGGAAACAAACTAGTCCCTCGATTGTATTTCCACAATGAGATCCAATCCGTACGCTGGGTTGCAGATTGAAACTACCGACGACACACAAGCGATGAGTGAAGCAAAGGAAAATGCGAATCACGGGAAGACAGGCAGGGCCGAACTTGCATTGCTTGTGTTCGGCGTAGCGCTCCTTGCTTTCTGGGGAGCCGCGCAAGTGGAAAGCATCATCGGATCGCGCTCCGCGGTAGGAGAGTTCAACGCCCTCGAGTCGCGCGCGTTCGTCTCGGCTGATTCGACACACGAGCAGGGAGGTGCTAGCTGTGCACTCGAAACCATGTTGAGGCCTTGGGACGGAAAGAGGGTTCAAGCGCAACCTGAAAGCTCCACTGCGCAGAGCGATGCACCGCTGGCGGTGCTTCGAATTCCGAAGATCCGACTTGAGGTGCCAGTTCTTGAAGGGACGGACAACCTGACTCTCAATCACGCCGTAGGCCGAATACCCGGCACTGCGCGGCTGGGAGAAGCCGGAAATATTGGAATAGCAGGACACCGGGACAGATTCTTCCGTGGGCTCAAGGATGTGAAAGTGGGCGACACGGTTGAACTGAGGAGCCTGACAGGAACCGTCGCGTACAAAGTCGACCAAGTCAGTATCGTCGCTCCACAGGATGTCTCGGTGTTGAATGCCAAGGCCGGTCCGTCTCTGACACTGGTAACTTGTTACCCCTTTCACTTTGTCGGCAATGCACCGCAGCGCTACATCGTCTCCTCTTCTCTGGTACAAGGGCCCGAACAAGCTGTGCGATTGGCTTCCATCAAATCTCGTCAATTCACTAGGAGGAACAATGAATAGCTTCAACGCATTTCGCAGTCTAGCCGCGCGTGCGGCTGGGTATTTCTTCGTGTGTGCAGCGGCTGTCGCCGTTGCCTGGACCCAGGACGTAACCACAAGCACCGTTCAACATGGCCCCTCCTCTTTCGAGACCAAGGTGCGGAACGCAGAGGTGGTCTATGTTGAAGGCAACGATCTGGTCATCAAAGTGGAGAACGGCAGGGTGGAACACCTGGTCGTTCCCGAAACCGACAAGTTTCACATCGACGGTCAAGTGAAGAGCGTGTACGACCTCAAGCCCGGAATGAAACTGACCGAAACGATTACCACCAAAACGACTCCCAGGTACGTCAAGACCATCAGGACCATCGAAGGGAAAATTTGGCGTGTGCATCCTCCGAACAGCGTGATCGTGAGCTTGCCGGACAACACTAACCTGCATTATCGAATTCCCGGCCATGCCACATTTAACGTGAACGGCGAAAGCGCCAGCAGGACAGCTTTCGACCTGCGTCAAGGAATGAAGTTCAAAGCAACAATTGTTCAGGATGAACCGTGGACAATCCTCGACACGACCAAGCATGTGGTTGCTGAGGCACCAGCGCTGGAAACCCCGCAAGAGGTCGGCACCTTGCTGATCGAGGAACCGACGGCTCCTGAAACAAAAGCAGAGGAAGCCAAGTCTGAAGAGCAGGTCACGATGGCAAAGGCAGATCTTCCCGAGGAACTGCCAGAAACCGGGAGTTCGCTACCTCTAATCGGTTTGATGGGTGCGATTGCCGCTGCGGCGTCTTTGGGGCTGAGGCTACGTCGCCGAGTGGCATCGTAGCTGTTTCCAGTACGGGAGCCTGGACAACTCAGAAGGAGGCGCGATGAACGTTTTGAACAAGCATCGATTCTTATCAGGAGCATCGAGCAGGTCTTGGGCGGGCGTGTGGTTTTGTGCCGTCCTTCTATTGAGTCTCGTTGGGGCAGAGGGGGGATGCACGAATCCTCCCAATGACGGGCGATTGACTCAACAGATTCAATCCAAGCTCAACCAGGATTCGGGCCTGCAAGACAAATCGCTGACAGTCGAAACTTCAGGTGCAGTGGTCACGCTCTCCGGTACGGTCGACGATGAGGCACAGCGTGCAGCCGCAGCGCGCTATGCATCTACCACTCCGGGGGTCAAGCAAGTCGTAAACAATCTACAGGTCGCGGCACCGTTGTCCGGCGCTCTGCCTGCCGTACAGGCCTCCGAGGTTTCTGTTTCAGCACCTAACGTGCGGGAGCCAAAGCCGCGAACAAATGTCAGGCGCGAGCGCACAAAGTCCCGCTCCTCTGATCGGAGTTCATCAACACCGCCGGCCGTTGATGCGGACTCATCTGGAACAGCTGTGTTGGCGAAGACCCAGGATGGGCCCATGCCAGCCGCGCACGATGTTCCAACCGCGAGAGAGATACCACCGTCGAAGCGGGAAAAACTGACAATCGAGGCGGGAGCCGGGGTCGTAGTCCGGTTGGTGGAAGCTCTGGATTCAGAGACTGCCGAACTTGGTCAGATTTTCCACGCGACCCTGGATTCGCCTTTGCAATCAGATTGGAAGGTGGCAATCCCCGCGGGATCCGACGTGGAGGGTCACGTCGTGGACGTGAAGAGTGCTGGGAAGTTCGCTGGCCAATCACAACTCGTGCTGCAACTGGATCGAATCTCAGCAGGTAGCAGGTCTTACAACATCCAGACGGACCAATACCAGCGACAAGCCAGTAATAGGACCACGAATACGGCGGCCAAGGTTGGGACTGGCGCCGCCATTGGAGCCATTATCGGGGGAATCGCCGGCGGGGGTAAGGGGGCAGGCATCGGGGCCGCAGCGGGAGCTGGCGTGGGCGGGGGCGTGCAGGCTGCCTCAAAAGGCCAACAGATCATGCTGGCCAGCGAGACGGTTTTGCATTTCACCCTGAAAGCGCCAGTCACTGTGATACAGGTCGAACAAGAATCTGAATCGATGCGCCCCAAACTGGAGTTTCCGAAATAGTCAGTTCGCGAGAGCTTGGTCCCGTCATCTCGCGTCGATCAGGGATGCAAGTAGCGAAGAGCCTGTGACTCCAGTGGTTCGTCCGACTTTTGACGTGAATAGCCTCATGCCGAGGGAGACAAGGACTCAGTTGATTAATCGATGAGAGGAACGCAATGACAAAACTAAATCGTTGGTATACGACTTTCTTTCTTGCCGCCTTTCTAGTCGCGCTGACATGCCATGGGGAAGCTCAGGTTTCCGCCGGCCGCTATGACGGGGAAATCCAGCAGATGGCGACAAGGATTCTCAGTTCAAAGGACAAGTGGAAAGGTATCAGTGCCAGTACGGAAGACGGTATTGTGACTCTGGAAGGCTCCGTCAAACTGTACATCGATAAAGTCGACGCCGGCCGAAAGGTCGGCAAGATCAATCATGCCGATGGAGTCCGAAACCACGTCAAAGTGGATGGGGATGTGCCGGATTCCGACTTGCAGGCATCTTTATCGGAGAAACTCACCTATGACCGCATCGGTTATGGCGTCATGTTCAATGCGCTGAACCTGCAAGTACAGAGCGGAGTGGTAACGGTCGGCGGCGATGTCCGAGATTATCCAAGCCGCGACTCGGCTCTGGCAATTGTAGAAACCACGCCCGGCGTCAAGGATGTGATCGACGAGATTAATGTACTGCCTACATCCATCTTTGATGATGAACTGCGCATTCGCATTGCTCGCGCCATCTATGGCCAAGCTGCGCTGCAGAGGTATGCGATGGTTCCCGAGAAACCAATCCGTATCATCGTTGACAAAGGGCAGGTCACTCTTCAAGGTGTCGTAGACAACGCAATGGATAAGCAGATCTCCGAAACGCAGGCAAAGTCTGTCCCAGGTGTGTTCAGCGTAGACAATCGACTCATAGTAGCAACTCGAAATTAACTGGTAACTTCTGCCGTTGGTTGCGAGAGCAGCCAACGGTTCTCAATCTCCTGGTGTACACCGCTCATCCTTGTGCCAGCGAACGTTACTTGAAAGCTTGAAAGCGGAGGAAACTGAGCCATGAAAGAACGCACCATTCTCATTACATCTTCCGATATGAGCAGGCTTCGCGGCCTATTGGAATCGGCACTGAACCTCTTCAGACACGACAGGCCGTACCTCGAAGTGTTGAAGCAACAGCTGGAGGCGGCGAAGGTCGTTGAGAGCGAGCATATCCCACGGGATCTGGTTACGCTGAACAGCCGAGTTCATATACGTGACTTGGATACGGGAAAGCAAATGGTCTGCACAGTGGTCTTTCCCAAAGATTCTTATGTGAGTGAGGATCGTCTCTCTGTTCTTGCGCCCGTCGGGACCGCCGTTCTGGGACGTCGCGTCGGGGACATTTTCGAGTGCAGAGTACCAGCCGGTGTAAGGCGGCTCAAGTTGGTAGGAATTGAAACGGAAGCAAATGCTCCGCTGCTGGCTGCGAGAGCTGCCTAGCTAGCTAGAGAGGCCTGAAGTGTCCGGTAAAAGGATGATTCAGGTATTGGGCGTTGCCTGTGCTGTGGTGGTGCTCGGCATGTCGGGATGGATTGCTTTTCGCACATGGCCACGGCCAATGCATTTCGTTACCGAGCCCTTCCCTCCCGTTCGGCTCGAACGCGGAACAATGATTGTCCCTCTCCCCACAAAGGTACTACTTGCGGAGGTGGGCGAATTTGACGATGAACTCTCCGCCTATCTGTGGTTCGACTACCTGCGGAGCCGTCCAGGCGTTCAGGGGTCACAAGTCTTGCTTACCGTGACGGAGAGAGTGCAAGTACCGATCTATCGGATTGAGGTCGTCCTGCCGAATGATGCCCTCGCCGCCATTCCTTTTCTGGCCGATCTCGAAGCCAAGGGTTTCATTGAGGATTTCGACCTTGTGTTCACAACGCCAGCGCAAGTGGAATACAGGAAGAACCAGACAAGCATATTTGTTGCGACATACAGAAGGCCGGTAGACAAGAGGCTGGAGACGCTCCCACGTGGGCACCTTCGATCCTCAACGGCACGTTTCCTGGCATTCAAGTCTCGGACCGACCCGCGCGTGCGCGGCGCAGCCGAATCGCGACCCAGCAGCCTGAGCCACGAGCAGGCCACGGAATTGGCGACAGACATAGTTGCTGTGGCAGACTTCTACGATTTGCCCCTGGACGTGTTTCTTGGCATTGGCGCCATGGAAAACAACTATCTGAGCATTCGTGGTGACATCAATCACGCCATCTGGAAAAGGAAGCCGGCGAAGGACGACATCATTCTAAAACGGCGCCGACACAGAGTATTGGTAAGCGACTATTCAATTGGGGTCTGGCAGATCACACGCGAAACCTTGCGGTACGCTCATGCGTTGTTCCTGAAGGACAACCGCGACTATTCGCAATTACCGGAAAGGTTGAGACCACCGAAAACGCTGGAACTGGATTTGACCGATTCCCATGTGCTGACGACCTATGCCGGATTGCTGTTGCGGGACCTGCTCGATCGTTTCAACGGAGACGTCGAAAAGGCAGTCGGAGCATACAATGGCGGCCCGCGCAATCCGAACCCTCGCTATGCAGCCGGAGTCCAAATTGTAGCCGAGTACGCGAGGAATATTCTGGAACGGGCCACTGCGGTGAACGAACGAGCTGCGGTAGACACCCTTCAGCAGGAATTTGAAACTTTCCAGTAGCGGTACAGCTGAGTAAACTACCGGACAGGGTGACGAGGAAACATGACGGAGGGAAAATTCGATACGCTGGTGGCCTCCTCGTTCCAAGGCCGATGGCAATTCGCGTCTCGCCCGGCGGTGTTTGCCGGTTTCGAAACATGCTAGTTCTGATGGCGATTATGTCTATCGGTTGTTGATTTCGTAGCTCTCAACGGACCAGCCGGAAATTGCTGAAGACGAAAACGAACAAATAACCTCAGCCGTCAACCGATCGACCGTTAGGGGAGTGGGGAGCGACACCGTGACTCTCATCAAGTCTTACAAACCTCCACGTTCTGCCTTCCGGAAGGCAAGTCTCTTGTTCATTTTGGTATTTGGGCTCTTGATCGCTACAGACCAGGTATCCGTTCACTACGGGCTTGAGGGGGCGCAGCGAATAGTGGATGACTTGCTGGGGGGACTGATTGCAGGTTCAATCTTTTATTTATATGAGCGCCACAGGCTGCGACTTGAAAAGAGACTTGAAGAGAAATATGAAGAGAGCCTCCAGGCGCAGCGTGAACTCAAAGACCTATCCAAGCGCCTTGTGGAAGCCGGGGAACGGGAACGCCGCGCCATCTCCAGGGAACTGCACGACGAAGTTGGCCAGTCTTTGAGCGCGCTGCTGATTGATGTGGGGAACTTGACGGAGATGTCCGGCGAAGACAGTACTTTTCGGCAGGGCCTTCAGAAGATCAAGGCGCTCGCGGAAAACTGTGTCAACGAAGTGCGCAATATGGCCTTGCTGCTACGCCCCTCGATGTTAGACGACCTGGGTCTCGTCGCGGCGCTTGACTGGCAGGCGCGGGAAGTGTCCAAACGTACCGGCATGCTTGTGGATACGCTGGACGAAAACGTTTCAGAAAACCTACCAGAAGAATATAAGACGTGCGTGTACCGAATCGTGCAAGAGGCTTTGAATAACTGCTCGAAACACGCATACGCAAAGAACGTCCGCGTGGTTGTGCGCCAGGAATCGAATCACCTCCGAGTCAACATCGAAGATGATGGGAAGGGTTTTGATGCCAGCCGTGTGCGCGGTTTGGGACTGGTCGGCATGAACGAGCGCGTGGGTCAATTGGGGGGAGTGTTGAAGGTGGAATCCGATCCGGCGCGAGGCACGCGTCTTCAAGTTGATCTGCCACTCCCTGATGAGTCTACTGATTTGGGAGAACTGGATTCATGAAGAAACTGCGGATATTGTTAGCCGACGACCATATTGTCATGCGTGCCGGTTTGCGCGCTCTTCTTGAGCGCCAACCTAATCTGGAAGTTGTTGGCGAGACTGAGAACGGACGTGAGACTGTTGCGCTCGCCGCGTCGCTAAGACCAGATGTGGTGGTGATGGACGTTGGTATGCCTGTTCTGAACGGTATTGAAGCTACCCAGACGATCGTCGCCCAGTGCCCGACCATCGCGGTGGTGATTCTCAGTATGCACGCTGACGAATCGTATGTGATGCGCGCTTTGAAGGCCGGGGCGCGAGGCTATCTGCTTAAGGATTCGGCTACAGAAGATCTGATGGGTGCCATTCAAGCGATCTCGCAAGGCAAGTCATTTTTCAGTCCTAAGGTGAGCCGCATTCTGGCGGAGGACTACGTCCGTGTTCTCAAGCAAAAAGGTGCCTCCGATACTTATGAGTTGCTGACTAGCCGCGAGCGAGAGATCCTGCAACTTCTGGCCGAAGGGAAGTCGAATAAGGAAGTAGCATCGGCTCTCAACATTAGCCCCTACACCGCGGAGACTCATCGGAGCCACATCCTGCAAAAATTGAATCTACATAATTCCGCGGAACTCGTGCTCTACGCCGTTCGCAAAGGCATCATTTCTTGAGCCGGCAGGAGTCAGGATGCCTGGACTTTCCTTTGTTCAGCACTACTGCGATTTCTGCGCTTCGAATACTTCCTTGGCGGGATAGCCCTTTCCCTTCCATCACCCTAACCTGCCCTCAACGAAACTTCCATACTCGACGCTGGCCCCAACAGAGTGGGGAGATTCGTACATTTGTTCGAAGGAGATGAAACATGAAGTCACAGTTGGCAGCGGTAATGGAGCGCACGGAGGAACCTGAGCTCGTTAAGCACGGCAGCGAAGAGATTTCCAACCAATCCTCTCAGATACATGATGTCATCGCTCATAGGGCGTTCGATATTTTCGAAAGCCGGGGCGGATCGCCGGGTCATGAGCTGGAGGACTGGTTTCGCGCCGAGTCCGAATTGCTTCGTCCAGTTCCTCTGAACGTGACCGAGTCAGATGACGAATATATCGTCCGGGCGGAAGTGCCGGGCTTTGGCAGCAAGGAAATCCGGGTCATTGTGGAACCGCTCCATGTGGCGATTTCAGGCAAACGCGAGACGAGGGAAGACGAAGAGAATGGAAAACCGCCCTGCTCGGAGTCGCGGGCCGGCCGAATTTTTCGAATCCTCGATCTTCCGTCAGTTGTCGACACGTCGAAGGTCAGCACAACCCTGAAAGACGGAGTTCTTATCGTTGATCTTCCAAAGGCCCCGAATGCCGAGAAAGTGCATGTCGAACCGGTTGCAGCGTAAATCGGATGCGAAAGGCAACGCCGCGGCCAGTTTGAGACAAATCTTAAACTGGCCGCCAAAGTCTAGACGGACACCTTTACCCGCATAGCTAAATTTCAGTCGCCAAGTACTCTCTCGTTGGTATAGACCTCGACCCCCTCCAGCCATCAATCTGGGCATGCCAAAGGAAGGTACGAAATCCATGATGCAATTCCACCCAAGTGATGTGCGGTATGACGGTGTGGAGACGCGTTGGGCAGATCGGAAGAGGCTCGAATTCGCGTTTTCCCCCCATAGACGGAAGGAAGGGACGATGTTGCAACTCCCCAGCGGATTGGTGGTGAGTTCCGATGACGAAGTTCGTCGAAAGCTTGCTCAAATTCTTCGGCAATGCGCGCTCGCCCCCGTCCTTGCTTCCACTGTGGCTGAAAGCGGGATGGTTCTGGCTGTGCATGAACTTTCCATTGTGGTGTGCAATGACCGCCTGGACGATGGCAGGTACGAGGACATCGTGCGGTTAGTCATACGTTCTGAAACTAAGGTGCCAGTAATTGTTGTTTCGCGGACCGGCGGCTGGCCAGAATACCTTACAGCGATGGGTGGCGGGGCATTTGACTTCCTGACTTACCCACCTATTCCCGGGGACCTTCAAAGGACTATCCAAAATGCCATGCAGGGGCGGCCGCAGATCCTCGAAGAGAACGGAGAACAGACATGGGCCTCAACCCAGTAATGGTTCTTCTGGTTGGGGAAGGTGCAAGAAACTCTCTCCAACTACTGCAATGGCTCGACCATCGAGGGTGCAGCTGCGAGGTGGCGCAGTCTTGTCGGGATGCGTGCAATCTGACCTCCTGCACACAGTTCGACCTCGTGCTTAGCCAGTACTACCTACCGGACGGAACAGCCTTTCCGCTGGTGGACAGTCTTGTAGGGTCTCCCGCGACTCTGTTTCTCTCCGCACGCATCGAGGACGGCTCTTTATGGGTGAAGATGATCGAACGAGGTAAACGATGTATTGCTGCACCAGTACTGCGGTCGAACGGTATGACTGAAGCACTCGCCGCGGTGTTAGATGAATGCGGAACAGCACCGCATGGCAAACCAAGCGTCAAAACTCGGCCAAGAGAATCCAAATGAAACTTCTGAAGATGCTGAGTAAGCCCGCCGCGTGGGCAAGCGGATGGACAAGTGCGGCCCTCTGCTTTAGTGCAGCCTTCGGATATTGGTTAGCCGGAGAGCACAGAAGATCGATCTGCTGGGGCTTGCTGGGTGCCGTGGAAGTGGCAGCTATTGTCTTATGAAAAAACGGGGGGGAATCAAAACAAATCCTCAGCACACCAAGAACATTCCTTCGACTGAAGGTGCGATCTGCGCGTTACCAGCGAAAGGATTTGTGTGTCAAGGCCAGCATTTGTTCTTCCTACGTGCACATAGCTAAATTTGATCACCGAAATACCCGCCCGTTGGGATAGCCGCCTGTCACTTTCCCTTCTATGCTCACCGCTGAAAGTTGAAAACAACAGTTAAGTGCGCGCCGTGAGAATTTGGAGATGAATCTTCCGCGAGTCCGCGCGTTAGAGAAAACCAAAACTGTAGGAATCGAAAATGCGACTGAGCTTTATGCAGATGACCGTGGCTCTTACAGCGGTTGCGCTTTGGGGGACACGATCGGTCTTGGCTTCTCCGCCGGCCCCATCACTGGGCACATCGGAAACAAACGGCGTGGCGTATATGACGGGGCTGTCATCGGTGGTCGCAGTGAGGCAAAATCCTTCGCCCACTCAGGGACAATCGTCCGCGCCCGCCACACAGGGACAGGCCGCGCCCCAGGCGCCGATCATCAAAGACCCCGCCGAATACAACACCTATGTGGCTGCCATCCAGCAGAACGACATCAATGCGAAGATCAGCGAGTTGGAAGCTTTCATCGCGCAGTATCCCAACAGCGTGATGAAGAATCAGGCGCTGGAAATCCTGATGCAGACGTACCAGCAGTCCGGCGGCGTGGACAAGGCCATGGCCACGGCGACGACGTTGGCGGCCTCCGATTCATGCAATGTTGCTGCGTTGACGCTGCTGACTTATCTAGATCGTACCAAATCGCAAGGCGGCGATCCCAATGGCAAACAAGAGGCTGCCGATGCTGAGAAATACGGACAGCAGGGATTAGATTGCCTGCCGAAGTTCAACAAGCCCGAAGGAATCAGCCAAACCGATTTCGACAAGATGAAAGCCCAAATGAAGGAGAATTTCGAGGCGGGAATCGGCTGGGGTGCGCTGCAGGATAAAGACTACAAGAAGGCGGCAGACCATCTGAAAGCCGCTGCCGATGCGAATCCGCCCGACTCGCAGAACGACATATCCTTATTATATCCATTAGCGCTGTCCTATCTGGGGCAGAACCCGGCGGATTATCAGAATGGCATCTGGTATGCAGCTCGGGCCGCGAGAGTCGCCCCTGCGGCGAATCAAGCCGCCATTGAGAAGTACACGAAATCGCAGTATGTGCATTATCACCAGGGAGACGATGGCTGGGAGAACATTTACAACACAGCCAAAGCAGGCGGTCCGCAGGTCCCGATTCCACCGCCGCCCACGCCGGCCGACCAGGTGCACGACATGGTCTTGAAAACTCCGCCTGACAAAATGGATTTCGCCACATGGGAGTTCGTGCTGAGTAATGGCTTGCAGGCTGATCAGGACACGGTGTGGAACGCCATCAAAGGCAAAGCCGTGCAGATGAATGGCGTGGTCATCAGCACCGAGCCCGAGCAGTTCATGATTGCGGGAAGCTCGGATGACATCGAGGCGAAAAAGGCGGACATCACCCTAAAGTTTGCAGAGACAGTACCGCCGAGGCTGATTCCGAAAGACGGCACCAGCTTCAATTTCCAGGGAGAACCGGCATCGTATACGCTCAACCCCTTCATGATCGTAATGGAGAATGGGCGGCTGTTGCGGTCAAAACCCGCCGTTCCGGCAGGGAAGCCGACCGCGCCGGCCCATCGCAAGCCGTCCACCGCACAGTAGCGGCTAAGGCAACCTTGCGGTTGTCTTAATTTTCGCGGCCAGGATATCCAAATGAAATTTCTGAAGATGCTGAGTAAACCCGCTGCGTGGGCAAGCGGATGGACGAGCGCAGCCCTATGCTTCAGCGCGGCCATCGGATATTGGTTAGCCGGGGAGCGCAAAAAGTCGATCTGCTGGGGCTTTGCTTGGTGCTGTTGAAGTACCGGCATTGTCTTGCGGAAAAAACGGGGAAATCAATCAGCCCGCTACCCTCGACGCCGGTCCCTCCGACTGAAGCTCTACCATATGCGCCTCCGGACGATAAGCTTTCTATATTGATGTCGCCCTTTTTCACGCACATGCCGTAGCTAAATTTGATCCCCAAAATACCCGCCCGTTGGGATAGCCGCCTCTCACTTCTCCTTTTATGCTCACGGCTGAAAATTGAAATGACACTGACGTGCGGGCCGATCAGCACTCGTAAGGGGTCGTCGTTGAGCCCGTGACGTTAGAGAAAACCGTGACTGGAGGGATTCGAAAATGCGAATGAACTTGAAACAAATAATCGTGGCTCTTGCGGCAGTTTTGTTTCTTGGGACCGGATCGGTGTTTGCTTCTCCGCCGGGCCACTCGCCCGGACCACCGGAAACGGCCGATTTTGCATATCTGTCAGAGCGGGCATCTATACTCCTCGCCGAGATCCAGAAGGAATCGGCAGAGCTAAGCCGCCATGCAGACACCCTGGAGACCTTCGCCCGAAGCCCCCAGATTAGCCGGCAAAGCCATGCCCACTACTTGAACAGGGTCAAAGACCACGCCAATGCGGTGGGAGAACGCACTGCTGAGTTGCAGCAGATACGTCACGCTGTTCTTCCCTGGCAGGAGCAATCCATTACCGAGGTGACTTCTCACGCGGCACAGGTGGCAGCCAGCACCCAGGCGGCCATCGTTTACCTCAACGAAAATCAAGGTCGTCACTTTGTCCCGGAATACCGAGACCATCTGACGACGATCGCCAACAGCTCGACGGACTTGAGGGATACAGTGGGCAAGTTCCTCGAGTACGAACAAACCCAGCAGAAACTCGAACGGCTACAAAACGAGTTGGAGCTCGCAGATTGACTAAGTGCCGAGGAGTTGTTGGGCGGGTTAGTGGGGGGGCGGACATTCTGAAGGCCAGGAGAAATACCGCAGGACCTGCGCTCTTCTCTACAGGAAAGGTCACGCTTCCCCCACTTGAATCTCACAGTAGCTCCCAGCGATAGTCCACAAGACTAAGAGAGACATCGCGACGATCCCTTGGTTTTGGAAGTCAAACGGAGGAGTGAAGGCCAATGAGATATATCTCAACTGTAATTGTGGTTGCGCTGCTCGCATCACCACTTGGAGCCCAACAGAAAGAAGAGCAGAGGATACAAAACGCTGGCACTACGATAAGAGAGATCCTTGATGTGCCCGACGACATTCCACAGCAACTGCTCGATAAAGCCGAATGTGTCATTGTACTTCCATCGGTTATGAAGTTCGCATTCGTATTTGGCGGGAGCTACGGCCGCGGTGCCATGACTTGCCGCAGCGGGAAAGATTTTGCCGGCCCTTGGGGTGCACCCACCATGATGGCGTTGGAAGGAGGCAGCTTCGGATTCCAGTTGGGCGGACAGGCCACCGACTACGTTTTTTTGGTGATGAACCCCAGAGGCGCCGACTCGATATTGTCCAGCAAAGTAAAACTGGGCCTGGGACTATCAGCGGCAGCTGGCCCCAAGGGACGCGATGCTATCGCGGCGACTGACGTGGCTTTCCGGGCAGAAGTTCTTAGTTACTCCAGGTCGCGCGGCCTGTTTGCGGGCGCTTTCCTGGATGGATCGACGCTGCGACCGGATAATGAAGCCAACGAGAGCCTCTACAAACGAAGCATGACCGCCAAGGAAATTGTTCTAAACGGTAAGATTGAGCCGCCATCCGCGGCGGACGAACTGCTGTCCGAGCTCAATGAGCGATCCCCTAAGAATCTGTCCAATTAGGGCCCCGCATCGACATTGGATCGGGAGTTGCGATGACGGCATCTTGAGCGGACGCTCGCCGCCGCCGGCCAAAAGGAAATGCGGATCCGCTGCCCGCCGGTGGGAAAGAAACAGGAAATGACCGACCATTTGTTTCCCTTTGTTGACTACTGGTGGTTCTACGCTGCCTTTACCGCTTTAGTACTAGCGCTCCTGGCCCTCGATCTCGGCATTTTTCATCGCAAAGCGCACGTCATTGGATTTCGTGAGGCGTCGATCTGGACCGCAGTCTGGGCAGTGTTGGCTCTGCTCTTCTGCCTTGGCCTGTACGAATATACGGTCTGGAGGTTCGGAGCAACGGCGGGGAAGCAAATCAGGTTAGAGTTTCTCACTGGCTACGTTGTCGAGTGGTCGCTTTCGCTCGACAATATGTTTGTCTTTGTTCTGGTGTTCCGCTATTTCGCAACTCCAGCGCTGTTACAGCACCGTATTTTGTTCTTCGGCATCTTAGGAGCGCTGGCCTTCCGTGGCGTCTTCATCGTTCTCGGCGCGGAGTTACTTCAGTACGGTTGGATCGTAATCCTCTTCGGCATTTTCCTGATCTTCTCCGGCATCCAGATGATGTTTTCAGGGGAGCACCAGATCGAGCCCGAGCAGAACTTTTTTGTGCGGGGACTGAGAAGGCTGTTGCCCGTTGCGACAGACTCTGAAGAGCAGCGATTCTTCTCTTGGCGGAATGGAAAATTGTGCGCCACGCCCGTTGTCCTCACTCTCGTCGTTATCGAGGCGACCGATGTTCTTTTCGCTGTCGACTCCGTTCCCGCAATCTTTGCCATTACCCGCGAGCCGCTGGTCGTCTACACGTCGAACGTGTTCGCCATTCTGGGCCTGCGTGCACTGTATTTTCTGCTGGCCGGTGCCCTTGCAAGGTTCCACTTGTTGCGTTACGCCGTAGCACTCATTCTAATGTTCGTGGGGATCAGGATGTCCTGGCTCAACTCGGCTTGGCAAGGGCATTTCCCAAACACAATATCCCTCGGAGTGATCCTTGTAATTCTAGCGGTGTCTATCGGTCTATCGCTTGTCTTTCCGTCTTCTCGCAAGTCATCGGAGGCGGTGCTTCCCACGCGGCCACGCGTAAAGTCTTCGACACCATAGGCATTCGGTGCAGCAGGGCCGCTGTTTCCCATGACCAAGCCGCCGTCCGATCGTTGCGAGCGTAGAAACCAACCGCCTTCCACTGCGAAGCACCACCATTACACGATTGCTCGTTTTGGCAAATTGAGCGCGTATCGCTGAATTTTGGTCTCAAAATACCGTCCTGTTGGGATAGTTCACCTTCACCTTGTCTTGTATGCTCGGCACTGAAAGTCGTAGCGCCAGTGACGTGCTGGCTGGAAGTCAAGCTCCGAATGGAAGATCCAGTATGGAAGATATGGTCGCCAAGACGCAGACCCCACTCCAGCGCATCCTCCTTATCTCTCTTGGGTGGATTCTTACGCTGGTAGGCATTGCCGGATTATTTCTTCCAGTCCTGCCGGGCCTCTTTCTTATAGTTGCGGGCGCCCTCATGCTGTGCCCTCGAAGTGTGTGGCCGCAGCGAGCGGAGAAGTATCGAGCCAGGTTTCCGGCTCTGGATCGCGCCCTTACGCGGTTCTCCGCTTGGGCGAAAGGCAGAGCCGCATTAGGGAACGATATGGATAGTTCTACATCGCGATCGACAGTTTAAAAATTTCGGGTCGGCCGTGGAGAGCTTCACCTGGGAAATCAAAGATGCGACAAAGAGTGCAGCAGAGTATAGACGAGACCGAAACGCCGTGCGACACGCACAAAGTGCTGATTTTCGATGAAGACATCGAAGACTTAGCCAGGCACGCCGAACCTTTCGAGGTCCATGGATTCGAGGTTCATAAATGTATGTCGGTTGAAGCAGCGATGCGCTCTGTCGAGAGAGAGGAGTTCGAATTCGCTCTGGTGGATCAAGGCTCCCCAGCTTTCGAGGGGCTCCGGGTAATAAGACATCTAGTTCGTTACAACCCGCAGACTCCTTTCGTCGTGGTGACGCGCCGCAAGGACACGCTGTCTTGTCAGCAGGCATTCGCACTGGGAGCGGTGGACTATTTGGAGAAACCCGTCTCCGGGGCGCAGATGAGTTGCGTTATCAAGAACCACTTCGGATGGTCACTGACGAAATGAGACGTCAGCATACACGCACCTAAGAGAAACACTGATATGACAAACATGCTTAAAAATCTTCGCTGGTGGAACGTCATGCTGGGCTAGTGCTTTCGACTGTGATTTTATCAACCAGAGTGGAGGCCCAAGACCGAGATCGGGAGGATCAACAAGACCATCCGCCTGGTCGAGTGGCCCGAATCGGCTACATGAAGGGTTCCATTTCGTTCCAGCCGGTTCAGGTCCAGCTTACCCCGGGTTGGATGGGGGAATAGTACTGGGGATCACAAGCATGTGAAGGTCCCCTGAAACATCACCGCGTAGCTAAATTTGAGCCTCATAATACCGACCTGTTGGGATGGCCGTCCACCAACTTTCCGTCTAGGCTCACCGCTGAAAGTCCGAACAACAACGACATGTGGGTTGGTAGTTTTTGGCCGACGGAGCCCGGCATGGAAGAGATCGGAGTCGCCAAGACGCAAAAATCACCACGATGGACAAACTAGATACCATGCTTCTTTATTTTGCCGTTGAACATATGAGCGCAAGTCAAGCGTTCGACAAGACTTGTGCCGATTTGCATGTCGACGACAAGAGGGTGGCGCGATTGGTGGTGCTGCTGAAACAGCTCGACGAATCCTCGGCAGGACTAGAAGGATTGCCTGAACCTGAGCGCAGCGAAATTGTCTCCACCGCGATCCGAGTCTCTGGTTTTGTGGACCCGATCGAAGCTCTGGATGTGATCGCTATCGTTCTAGAGGCGATCGAGATGGAAGATTCAATGGCGGTGAAGGCAGTCTCAAAAGGCCCGCGTATTCTGCCGTGCGACGCCTAGTTCGGCCTACGGGTTCACATGCGATGACGGTCGCGGTTTCTGTCTAACGCTGAAGGCTGGCTTGGGAGCGCCACGGACCAGACGGAAATCGCTAAGGACCGAAAGGAACAAATAACCTGACGTCGACCGATTGATCGTAGGAGAGCAAAGCGAGCGATGCCATGAATTTGACTAGATCCTCCAAATCTCAGCGGACTCCTCTTTGGAAAGCGCTCCTAGTGTTCAAGCTGGTGTCTGGGTTCTTGATTGCCGCAGATCAGCTATCGATTCGATTGGGGCCTGAGGGATCGCTGCGAATAGTGGATGACTTGTTGGGGGGGCTGATTGCTGGCTCGATCTTTTATTTGTATGAGCGCTACAGACTGAGACGTCTCAGAGAGCGCCTTCACCTAATCGACCTCATGAATCACCACATTCGGAACGCCCTTCAACCTCTCATGTTCATGACATACGAACATCGCACGCAGATGAGGACCGTCGAAGGGTGCGTTCGTCGCATCGACTGGGCGCTCCGCGAAGTACTGCCCGGCAAGTCCCAGGAACGATTCTTAACGCACGACAAATTCGTTCGAGAGAACGGCCCAGGCGTGACATTGCAACAGACAGGCTCGAACGTCCCGGTTTTGAGACCGGAACACACAGACCGGCCGTCCGAACCCTTCTTTAGCCAATGGCTAGATACCTGGAGGAGCCGGAATGACAGAGCGAGCTAATGAGTTTTGTGAAGCACCGGTTCGGACGAGGTCGCGAATGACGAGCGCAAGAAGTCGAGGGTCATGGTCACTCGCAACGGCAGCAGCGTTTCCTGGTTGATCGATCGGACCTCGAGAAATCAGCGATGCGCGGAGGGATTGGGAGCATTGCCGGAAACTGAACTTGGTGAAGTCATCGCTAGCGCCGTCCGACTGTGTGGTTTCTTGAACCCAATCGAGGCGCGCGACGTGAGTGCCACCGTTTTGGAAGCGCTCAAAATGGAAGATCCAATCCCGGAGCATCGGTGACTTTGTTTGGTTGAGACTGCAGTGAAAACGTCAGAAATTATTCGCGCATGGCGGAAAATTCTCAAGGGAGAGCGGCCCTCACTGTCTATTGAGATTACTCGTGAGTGCCCACTGCGCTGTCCCGGATGCTATGCCTATGACGACGCGCATCTGGGGGGCGGAATGATTTTGCGAGGCCTCCGCGATCGCAAAGGCCAGGAGCTGATCGACGGAATTCTCGAAATTGTCGGCCGCCTCAAGCCATTGCATCTGTCGATTGTAGGAGGCGACCCGCTTGTCCGGTATCGCGAACTCGAGTTGATGATTCCGCTACTTCTTGATCGAGGAATTTACGTCCAAATCGTCACGAGTGCATTCCGCCCGCTTGCGCCGAGTTGGGCGGCACTGGCCAATATGAAAGTTGTCGTATCGATTGACGGACTGCAACCAGAGCACGATGTGCGGCGCGCGCCGGCAACATACGATCGAATCTTGAAGAACATCGCGGGCCAGAAGATCACGATCCACTGCACGGTTACTAGTCAAATGATGAAGCGGCCAGGCTATTTGAAGGAGTTTATGGAGTACTGGACTCCTAGGCCCGAGATCCGCCAGGTATGGTTCAGCTTGTTTACTCCACAAGTTGGAGATCGGCTGCCGGAAATGTTGCAACCACATGAGCGTCTGCAGGCCATCGCCGACATGCTCGCGTTGCGGAAGGAGTTTCCCAAGCTAGACATGCCGGAGGGAATGATTCGGCAGTTCGCCAGCCCTCCACACAGTCCCAAGGGCTGTGTCTTTGCGCTGACCACCCAAATACTGTCGGCGGACCTGAAAACCAAGGTCGTGCCCTGTCAATTCGGCGGAAATCCGGACTGCAGCTCGTGCGGATGTGTCGCATCCATGGGCTTGGCGGCCATAGCGGCGCACAAACTCGGCGGCATTATTCCCGTAGGAGCCATCTTCAGCGCTTCGGTCAGGATCGGTCAGATCAGCCAAGCTAGGTCCAAACAGATTGACACGGAGTTTCCGGCGGTAGAGGAAGGACTGCGGATCCTTCCCTGAAAATTAAGCGTTGGGAGGAATGTATGAACAAGAATACCCCAGTGACAAACCGGGCTGAGCTGAGTTCCCTGCGGGAACTTTCGGCGCGCGTTGGCAGCGATCCGTTGCTTACACAGGCGAGTACCGGTAACAGTTCCATAAAACTTGAAGGCGTTCTCTGGATCAAAGCATCGGGCAAGTGGATGGCCGATGCAGTTCACGAAGACATCTTCATCCCCTTGGATCTTGACGAGGTAAGGGAGAGCGTAAAGCAAGGAGGTGATCCTGCTGAACTGAATGCGCGTGCTTCAATCGAGACCGCCATGCACGCGGTGATGCCGCACCGTGTGGTTTTGCACATACATTCGGTGGATGCGATTGCCTGGGCGGTACGCCAGGATGCTCCGGTTCAATTGAGACACCGACTTGATGGTTTACGCTGGCAATGGATTCCATACGTGCCTTCGGGCATGCCTCTTGCCCGGGAGATCGAAAAGGCCCTGTCTGCTTGCTCCGATACGAACGTCTTCATCTTGGGCAACCACGGTGTAGTAATGGGCGGAGATGATTGCGGAGTTGTCGAAGATCTGCTATCCCAAGTGCAGCAACGTCTGGCCCTTTGCCCGCGGCGGGCAGGACCGACTGCCTATGCCGCGCTAGCGGAGATGGCCGATTGTTCCCCATGGATTTTGCCAGATGACAATGAGATGCATGTGCTTGGGACTGACATGATTTCTCGGACGATCGTTTCGGCGGGCTTTCTCTATCCCTGTCAACTGATCTTTTCAACCTCAAAACCGCCGGCGCCGTTCCGTTCGTTTTTCTGCCTGGCTCCGAGGGATCAATGGGAAAGTCGGTACGATGCTCAGCAGATCTTGATCATTGAGCGGTGCGGAGTACTGGTCAGAAAGACGATGACGCCCGATCAGCGCGCGACGATGAGCGGGATGGCACAGGTCATCCGACGGATCGATTCGTGCGCACCTATTCGTTACCTTACGGAAGAGGAAATCAGGAAAAGCTCAAGCATTGTTCTTCGGTACCGAACGCTTGTGGACGCGGGCCTATACAGCGTTTTTTCTCGGGATCAAAACCCGAAAGTCGCTAAAAACGTCTTGGCAACTCACAGTGGGCTGTCAAGTCGCGTCGAGCAGGCTGGATTCCAGAAAAACTGGCAGCGTTCGGAACTGACAAATACCTGAGCGAACAGATGGTCTTCTTTGTTGGTCTCTGGCCGCACTTGTTTGCGTCAAAAAGCCACAAGGATTTTTAGCGAAAGATCGTCATTCAATAACAACCTGGCCACCAGTGCAATCGCTGTAGCGACGGCCACTTCCAGCTCAAAGATCTGTAATTTCGCGAACTTCGGGTTTGCGACAGAAAGCGTGGGGAGAAACATTGTATGACAAAAATAACTGAGAAATTCGGGTGGTTGACCGCCGTGCTCGCGATCTCGACTCTGATTCTATCAACAGCAGGCGCTGCTCAAGACCGGGATCAGCAGGATGAACAAGACCATCCACAGGGCCGCGTGGCTCGAATCGGCTACATGGTGGGTTCGATTTCCTTCCAGCCAGGCGGCGAACCAGATTGGGTGCAGGCAGTCAGAAATCGGCCCATGACGACGAGCGACAAGCTGTGGGCG